>Ga0233425_10000509_pt1 | contig 99908 bp, 85 predicted proteins | sample Watercolumn_Towu_2_FD_181712 | JGI IMG/M metagenome (GOLD analysis project Ga0233425, IMG submission 181712) | Freshwater microbial communities from Lake Towuti, South Sulawesi, Indonesia - Watercolumn_Towuti2014_140_MG | ecosystem: Environmental > Aquatic > Freshwater > Lake | place...
GATCACCCTCCGTCGTTTCCGCCCGGTACTCCCGCAGCCGCTGTGAGAACGTACTCGCGCTCACACCCAGTCGCCGGCAATACGCCGCTTGCGACAACCCGCTCGCCTCCCATGCCTCAATATGCTTCCCCCAGTCGATCTTCGCTATGCCGCCTCCGCTCTTCGAAAAACCTCAGCATGCCGAGTTCCGAAACGGATGTTCAGATTGTGGCGCTAGCCGCATACGCAAAATCCGGGTTCCGAACGGGAGTGGCACTCAAGAAGGCAAAGCGCGAAACCCGCGCCATTACTGGGGATGCCTGGCATGAAAAAGCCCAACCGAGAATGGTTGGGCTTGGGGTAGGTGGTGGCAACTCCAAATATGAATCGGCGTCCGCAAGCCAATTAAAATCAATAAATATCAATATGTTGTGGATGACTTGCGTGTCTTGTTGGCAGTCTTCCGCCGTGGGGATTCTTCGATCCCAAGATGCTCGATCACCACCGGTGGCCGGTTCGGAAACTGGGCCACGAGTTCCAACCTGCCCCCCATACTCTCCACATAATGCCGCAGGGTCGACAGCAGCATGTCGCTGCGCTTTTCCAGCCGGGAAATGGTGTCCTGCCCGACGCCCAATGCGGCGGCGAGTTGCTTCTGCGTCTGCTGTGCTGCCTGGCGCAGGTCTTTCAGCGTCGCCAACTCCATGGCGCGTGCTTCCACCCGCTGCTGGCGCTCTTTCGGCAGCGCGGCGATGATATCATCGAGTTTTCTTGCCATGGTTGGACTCCTTGGTGTTCTGGGGCAGCGTGCCCAGATGTTCGTCGTAGCGATGATCGGCAACGTCGATCAAACGTTTGTAAAACCGGCGCTGGTCTACACCGCCCTTGTCGCCTCCTACTAAAAGGATGGCCTGACGTTGGGGGTCGAATGCGAAGGCCACACGCCAGACTTGGCCATTCCACGAAAACCGTAGCTCCTTCATGTTGGCGTGCCGTGATCCCTTCAGCGTATCGACCGTGGGGCGGCCCAGATTCGGACCGAATTCCGCCAGCAAACGGGCGTGCGCCAACAACTCGTCCTGCAGATCCTCCGCCAGGTCACTAAACTCCTTGTCGAAGGCATCGTGGAATAGAACGGTCCAAGTCATGGCAAAAGTATGGAGTCCAAGACATATGTAGTCAAGGCCATAATTTGGATGGTCCGGATGAGGTAACTCATGAGCCAGGACGCCCCGCCTACCGAGACTCCACGACGGCGCCCCGTCCGCTACGCGGTGTACACACGCGTATCGGTGGACGAAGGACAGAACACGGAGATGCCGTCTGTCGAAGTGCAAGCCCAAGCTTGTCGAGCCTACATCGAATCACGCCGGCTTCAAGGCTGGCAGGTAATCGAGTCCATCTATGAGGACAGTGGATACTCCGGCGGAAATCTAAAACGACCCGCGCTGCGCCGGCTGCTTGACGACATGCAATCGGACCGGGTGGATGCCGTCGTGGTACACCGCCTCGACCGCCTCAGTCGCAGCATGCAGGACCTCTGCATCTTGCTGCCGCTGTTCACCATCCCCGGCATCCGGCTGGTCAGCGTGACCCAACCATTGGACACGGCGACGCCGGAGGGACGGTTGAATCTGAATCTGCTGACCAGTTTCGCGCAGTTCGAGCGGGAGCTCATCGGCGATCGTACGCGCGAGAAACTGGCCGCCACGCGAGCCAAAGGCTTGTGGCAAGGTGAAGCGACACCCCTGGGCTACCGTGTCGATCATCAGCAAAGACTCGTGGTGGTGGACCCGGAAATTGGAATGGTACGGGACATTTTCCGGCGTTTCCTAGCCATGGGTTCGATGGGTGACCTGGTCGAGTTCCTGCAGAAGCGCGGCGCCAAGACCAAACGATGGGCCACCCGGGACGGCAAGAAGCGGGGTGGCCGGCTCTTTGACCGAAATGCGGTCTATCGCCTGCTGAATAACCGCATGTACATCGGTGAGGTCTATTACGACGGCAGTTGGCATCCCGGAAAGCACACGCCGATTGTGGATGTGGATCTGTGGAACCAGGTGCACGAGGTCATGGCGAAACGGGCGCGGCGCAAAGGCGTACCCAGCAAAGTCAGAGATCTGATGGATTTTCCGCTCGCTGGCCGGCTTTTCTGGCATGACGGACGAGGCTTCACCTGCCATGAATCATCCCCCCGACAAGGGCGGCGATACCGCTATTACCTCGCGCCCTCCGGCGAAGGTTCGAATGAAGATGGTGCCGGACCGGTGAACCTGTCCACGACCGAAGTGCACTCAGTGGTCATCCAAGAAATCCGGAAATTGTTCCGGAACCCGCTTCCGTTGCTGGATCGATTGCCGGACGAACACCGTAACGATCCGGCTTTCGATCAGGCGCATGTCATTGGCGCCTTGAAGAAACTCGACGACGCGTGGGGACTGTATATCGACGAAACAGTTGCGCATCTGATGTTATCGCTGGTGGAGCGGGTCACCCTGTATCCCGACCGGATGGTGATCCGCTGGGATCCACACGGTCTGGTGAAACTGCTGAGGGAATTTCCGTCCGAGCCCGGCGACAGCCAACCGACATGAAAGCATTGCCCATGGCGGCCGACAGCGCCGCCACTTTGCGGACGTGATTTCATATTTGTAGTTTTGTCTCTTACCAAAAGTCAGGTACAACTACATGGTCATAACTTATTGATATTACGTGATCCGGCCTCTTGAATGTTCAAGAGCAAGAACCGACAAGAACAGAGAACGGAGAAGAAAACGGCCGGAAAACGGCGAAAAACGGGGTCTGTACGGAAGTGGCGGTCAAGAGGCCAAAGCGCGAAACCCGCGCCATTACTGGGGATGCTGGGCATGAAAAAGCCCAACCGAGAATGGTTGGGCTTGGGGTAGGTGGTGGAGGCGGCGGGGATTGAACCCGCGTCCGCAAATCCTCTGCCTTTGGCTCTACACGCTTATCCGTCTCTTTGGATTTAACCCTACGCCGCCCGAGCGGCAGGGAGTTCGTAGGGCGATTCCGTTAGGTTTTAGCGCGTCGGTCCCGGACAGACTTCAGCGCGAGCTTACAATTGGGTTACCCCCGGAACCGGTCGCCTATAAGCGGGCTACCGACCGAAGGCTGGCTGACTTAAGCAGCCAGAGCGTAGTTGTCGTCGTTGGCAACTATTTGTTTGCAGATGGATTTACGAGGTCCTCTGCTCCTCGGCATGCACCTGGGGTTTCGCGATCCACGTCGAAGCCATGTCGCCCCCGTTACGGTTTCATTATACCTCGTTCCATAGCGGTTGGGGGAACGGAACGGAGCACGATCTCTGGAGGCCGGCAGTTGCCGGTGTCGCCGGCATCTTGACGCGGTTGCAGCGAATTCCGGCCGCGGCATGTTGCAAGCTCACCCAGCTGCCGGTTAGGCAGCCGCCTTGCGCGGTTCTTCGCGCTGGCGCTCGGCGCTCGGCACCGCTCAATTTGAGCCGTGGGGGTACCCGCGGGATGTCCAATAGGATCGGCAGGATGATCCACAGTCCATTAGCCAGTTCTGATTTGTCAGCGAACCGGGTGCGGAATATAGTGCGGGCGGCCACAAGGGTTGACGGACCGGGCTGAAGCGTTCGCGTGGATGTTAGGCTTCCAGGCGCCGGTGGGTATGTCGCGGAGATAGAAGACCAAGAGACGGGAGGAGTCATGAAGAATATCGTGCTGTGTTCGGACGGAACCGGTAATAGAGGCGGTTACGGTGCCGATACCAATGTCTACAAGACCTATAAGGCGGTCAATATCCAGACTGCGCTCGATGATGCGGGTGCGCCACTCAAGCAGATCACCTTCTACGACCAGGGGGTCGGCACCGACAAGAGCACGACCAGCAAGAACAAATACCGTACTGCCTTGGGCGGTGCTTTCGGGTTTGGGTTCGAGGCGAACGTCAAGCACTTGTATCATTTCCTGGCCCGTTCCTACCTGGCCGGAGACCGGATTTTCCTGTTCGGATTCAGTCGTGGTGGCGCCACAGTGCGGGCGTTTGCCGGTTTCGTGCATGCCTGCGGCCTGGTCGACAGAAGCCATACCAGCGTTCTGAGCGATGGCCGTTTCGACGAGGATAAATTCAGGGAGCGGGTGAACGAAGCCTTCGACTGCTATCGTTCGAAGGATGCTCGGCGGTGTTCGCAGTTCAAGCAGGACTATGCGGTGAAGGATAACGAGCATGCGCCGGAGGGAAATCTCAGGATCCATTTCGTTGGGGTCTGGGACACCGTGTCGGCTCTGGGGTTTCCTCAGGATTTCAGCGTGGCGGTGGAGTGGTTTTTCAAACTGGCCGACGAGCTATCGGATCGCATATGGCCTCACCAGTTTTACGACTATGAACTGAACGATTCCATCGAATATGCCTATCAGGCCCTGTCCATCGACGACGAACGTACCACCTTTCACCCGAAGATTTGGGATGAGACGGGCCGCAAGGGACATGTGGAGCAGGTGTGGTTTGCCGGGGTGCATTCCAACGTAGGCGGGGGTTATCCACGTACCGGATTGTCGGACCTGGCCCTGGACTGGATGATGACCAAGGCGGAAGCGCAAGGCCTGGCGTTTTTCCACGATGCACGGGAGCAGGTCCGGGAAGGCGCCAATACCCATGACAGGCTGTATGACTCCCGCGACGGCATCGCCGTGTATTACCGGTATGGTCCCCGCGATTTGCAGAAGCTTTGCCAGGGCCGGCTGCGGAGCAGGATCGCCGTGCATGAGTCGGCTCACGACAAGATCAAGGAGCTCAGCGATGCCTACGCGCCCGATGGCATCCCGCCCGATTTCGACGTGGTGGATACCGATGGCGGCACGCGGCGGATTGCGGTCGCGGCGAACGCACGTCCGGCCTGGGATGCCTTGGAACAGCGGATGCGCCGGCTGATCGGTTGCCGCGCCATGCTGTACCGGGTGTTCGTGGAACTCACCATGGCCATTTTGGTGATTTCCGGGTTGCTGTGGTGGGGGGCTCCGGAATCCATCGAAAGCCTGAAACAGGGTAGCGGGATCCTGCATTCGGTCGCGGCTCTGCTCAGCTATCTGACGCCGGTTTATTTCGAGAATTTCATCTACGCCGTCGTCGTCAAGTTTCCCTTCATCTTCCCGTTGATGGTGCTGACGCTGGTGGTTCTGAGCCGTAAGCGGACCGCCTATGTCGACGAACTGGATCGGGTGTGCCGGCAGATGTGCGAGTTGTTGTAGCCCGACCGGCCAGCGGGATTGGAAGCAGGGGCATGTCCTAGAGTTGATGCGGAGTAGACCATGAGCGGTGCGGTTCCCCAATGCGCGATCGATCTGATCAAGCAGTTCGAAGGTTACGAGAAAAAGCTGCCGGACGGTCGGGTCGCGGCCTATCCCGATCCCATCACCGGCTGGGACCTGCCTACCATAGGTTATGGCAGCACCAAGTATCCGGACGGTTCCGCGGTGAAGCGTGACGATGTCATCGACCGCCCGCGGGCGGAGGAGTGCTTGATCCATGAGGTGGAAGAGAAATGCCGGCCGGCCCTGGAAGCCATCCCGAGCTGGGGGCAGATGAACGACAACCAGCGCGGGGCACTGTATTGCTTTGCCTACAACCTGGGCGCGCGTTTCTACCGGGGAGGGAACTTCCAATCCATCACACGGGTTTGCGATACGCCGCAGCGGTGGGGCGATGACACCTGGATCGAGGAACAGTTCGTCAAGTACCGCAATCCGGGCAGTGCAGCGGAAGCCGGCTTGCGCCGCCGCCGGGAGGCCGAAGCCAAGCTGTTCTGTACGCAGTCATGAGGTCCTGGCTGCCGGTCATGGCCCTGGCAGTGGCCTTTGGAGGCTGCAGTCCCGCCGCTGGCCCGGTGCGGCCGGCCAAGACTGCCCGTTTCGCGATCCTCCAGGTCAACGATACCTATAAGATCGAAGGCCTGGAAAACGGCAGCAAGGGCGGTTTTGCCAGGCTGCGGACCCTGCGCCGGCAGCTGGAAGGGGAGGGGCGGCCGGTGCTGGTCCTGCATGCCGGCGATCTGCTGTTTCCTTCGGTGATGAGCAAGTACCTGAAGGGACAGCCCATGATCCGTATCCTCAACCTGCTGGACGGGGATGCTGCAGGCTTCGATCCCCACCTGATCGCGACCTTCGGCAATCACGAGTTCGACGACCGTGATGCCGGCGTGATGCTGGGCCGGGTCGCGGAGTCGGATTTCGACTGGGTCTCCTCCAATGTGCGCTACCGTGCCGCCCGGGAGGCGCCAGGCCGGCCTCTGAGCGAGCGGCTGAACCGGGTTCAGGAGACGGTGGTGCGGGAACTGGACGGGGTCAAGGTTGGCATCTTCGGCCTGACCACCGATGTCGCCGAGCGCGACTACGTGAGCTATGACTACGCCGATCCCAAAGCCCGCAAGGCCGCGGTCCAAAGCGCCCTGGACCGGCTGCACCAGGCCGGGGCCCAGGTCATCATCGCCCTGACCCACCAGGATCTGGCGGAGGACGAGAAGCTGGCGGCGGAATTCCCGGAGATCGATCTGATCGCAGGCGGCCATGAACATTTCTACATTTCCCGCCGGGTCGGCCGGACCTGGATCACCAAGGCCGATTCGGACATCCAGAGTGCCATCCTGTACGACGTCCGGGTCGACCGGGACGGCACCGTCGAGGCCCGGCCCCGCAAGCTGGATGTGGATTCCGCCATCGCGCCGGACCCGCAGCTGCAAGCCGAAGTGGAGGTGTGGCAGAAGCGCCTCGCGGAAACCCTGCACAAGTCCCGTCTGGGCGGCGGCGACGCCGTGGTGGGCAGGACCAATACGCTGCTGGAAGGGATCGAGACGGCGGTACGCTGCCGCGAGACGGCGCTGGGGGATTTCCTCGCCGACGTCATCCGGCAACGGATGGGGACCGAGATCGGCCTGGTCAACGGCGGCGCCATCCGCATCAACGACAACATTCCGCCGGGCCCCATCACGGTTCTGGATCTGGAAGGCATCTTCTACTTCGACGACCGGTTGGTCGCCTACTCGCTCACCGGCGCGGAACTGCTGGAGATGCTGCGGAATTCCGTTTCCAAGAGGCATCTGGGCGACGGCCGCTTCCTTCAGGTCTCCGGCTTGCGGTTCCGCTACCGCAACGGGGGCAGCGCCGATTCGCCCCGCTACACGGTGGACGCCGATGCGGTGGAAGTGCGCCGCAACGGCCGCTTCGAACCCCTGGATCTGAAGCGGAGCTACACCGTGGGGAGCAGCGATTTCATCTGGAAGTCCGGTTATCTCGACGGCTACGAGCGCTTCGCCGCCGCCAAGGGCGGCACCAGCCCGCCGCGGCTGGAGCAGCCGGAGGCGGATTTTCGCCAGGCCGTGGAGCAGGCTCTGGCGGAACTGCCGGACCGCACCGTCACCACCGCCATCGAGGGGCGGATCAAGGCGGCCGGCGACTGAGGCGGGCAAGGTGTGGCTTTCGACCGGAGCCGGGGCGGGCACTCACGGCCCCGGCTCCCGAATGCTCTGCAACATCCATTTGAACTCGCCGCCAGTCATGGGGCAGCAATCGGAGCCGGGCTGGCCGGATCCGGCCAGGTAATCGCCGACCCGCAGGCGCTGCCAGACCGCCCCCTCCCTGACCCGCTCCGCCGGGCTGCTGTAACGGTAGCGGTAGAGACTGGCCCTGAGGAAGCGAGGCGGCCTCGCCGGAAACGGGTTGTCGGCCAGCAGATTCAGGACCGGCTCGGAGTGGCCGCGCAGCCGGCTCAGCATGGCGCAGAACCACTCCCTTTCGCGGGCCGGGTCCAGCACCGCGAACCACATCAGCCAGTCCAGCCGCGGCTGGTGCGGCACGTTCCAGCCCAAGGGACGGGCCGGATCGCCGGGCTTGTAGGGAAATCCGTATTCCAGCCAATGGATTCGATCCTCCGAGCCTTCCAGGACGATCTCGTTACGCTCCTTGGAGACCACTGCGAACGGCCCGTAACCGTTGACCAGCCCGAAGCTGGCGGCGATCCGCACCAGGCCCAGCAGTGGCTGCGGCGGCGGCTGGCGGGCATTGGTCAGCCACAGCAGTCCACCGCACACCGTCAGCACCAGCACCGCCATGGCCCCCGCCCAGCGCCGCGCCGCCGGTCCGGGACGCGGTGCGGTTTCGCGCAGGCGCCGGACGAACTCCGCCGGAAGCCATCGTGCCAGATCGCGGTCATCCAGCAGGAAGACGCACAGGGCCAGGGTCAGCAGGTTGAAGAAGGCGAAGTTGCCGGTGAGCAGGATGGTTCCCTGCAACAGCAGGAAACAGCAGGCGGCCCACCGTCTGGGACGGCGCGGCAGCAAGACGCTGAACGGAACCCCCAGCTCGATGACCAGTACCGACGCGGTTGCCAGCTGCAATATCCAGTCCGGCAACTGGTAGGCGTACCAGGCCACAGGGCTCGGCAGCGGCTGGGATTCCAGGTGCGACTTCAGGGCCGACAGGTCGCGCCAGCCCGGATCGCCGCTGGCCAGCTTCACCACGCCGCCCATGAACATGAAGCGGAACAGCAGCCAGCGGTAGAGCCAGATCACGATGTGCGAGCCGCCGCCGAGAAACAGGGCCAGGAAGCCGGATTCCAGCAGCAGCCAGTCCCACTGGAACGCCAGGAAGCGTTGTCCGGCATGAACCAGGGAGAGATAGAGGACGTAGCACAGCAGCAGTGCCACGAACGGGCGGACATTCAGCAACAGGGCAGAGGCGGCGGCCATGCCCAGACCACAGGCGAGTCGCAGGGCGGAATCCGAGGCGTCCAGCCAGAACAGGGTCGGGGTCTCCAGGTAAGCCGACTCGCCTTGCTGCGCCAATGCGCGCGCCAGAGAGTCGCTGACCGGCAGGATCCCTTCCGTGCCGACCAGACCGGTGATCTGGACGGCCAGGGAGGCGAATGCCGCCAGGTAGATCAGCGCCAGCAGGGCCAGAAACAGCCGGGTCACCAGGGCGCAACGGTCGGGATGCCGCTCTTCGCCCCACAGGAACCGGGCCAGGGCGAGCGCGCCGCGGCCATGCCGATCCGTGATCCGGCAGATCAGCCTCGCCAGCGGCGCGAAGCCCGGCCCGTGAAGGTACAGCCACCACCACAGCCCACCCTCCGGTACGCCGGCCAGTAGCCGACATGCGGCCGCCGCGCCTTCCAGCCGCGCGCCGGCAGGGTCCACCCAGCAGATGGCGGGCGGAGCTTCCGGATGCGACAGGGCCGGTTCGTAGGCCTCATAGCGCACGGCGTCGCCGGTCAGGCGCTGCCAGTAGCGCACCCAATAGGCCCAGAATGGATGGGTGGCGTCGTAAACCAGGATCGGGGCCGGCTCGGTATCTGATCTCATGGGCAACCTCCCGTTGAGTTTGCAACCGCCCTGCGGGGGCGCCTGCGGTGCCTGTTCGCCCGAGCCGGGAACCTTGGCCGGAAGCCGCAGCTTCTTCCTTCTCTTTTTGGGAAAAGTTGGGGGCTCCCCGGCAAGCGTTCACGGCTGGAACCGCTTCATGGTGACGGAGATCGACACCCGGCGCCAGCGCTTTCCCAGGGGTGACGGGCCGGGGCCGTCGGCCGCCGCCATCACCAAAATTTCCGCAACGGGTACGGTGACAGCCAGCCGGCACAGCGGGATAATGCCCCGCGAGCCGCCTGCCGGACCTTCCTCCGGCTGCGGCTCGGCGCGGCAAGGGTGTGCGCGATAGCCGACAGGGACTGTTCCACTTCCCTGGCCGGACTCCCGGCAGGCGTGTACACGCGAGGCGAGATTCCCATGGTGCAAGCCCACAGCGACTCTTCCGCGCCGATCCTCGCAGGCAAGTCCATCTGCATCACCAGCCGGCGTCCCGGCGAAGGCAAGACCTCGGTGGCGATCCGCCTGGCCGGAGCCTTGGCTCGGTGCAGCTTGCGGGTGTGTCTGGTCGACTTCGGCAGCGGAGCGGACGGTCTCAGTGCCCGCTTCGCACAAGATCAACTCCGGTCGGATGCGGCTGCCGTTGCGGTGGCGCCATCGGTCGACCTGATCCCAGCCCCGGTCCGCAATGGTGTCTCGGTCGCCGAAGATGCCGCCATCGTTCGCCTGGCCGAGATGTTGGACCGGCTCAAGCCGGCCTATGACCTGATCCTGCTGGATTGCGGCTCCGACCTGCTGGGCTGGTGCTATCCGCTGTGGCGGCGGATGGATGCGGTCATTGCGGTGGTCTGTCCCGATACCATGACGCCCGATTTGGCCTGGTCGGTGGCTGCCTGGATCGGTCACCCGGATATCTCGGCTCTGTTCCTGCTGAACAAGGCGGGACCCGGCGGGGAGGACATCGGCCGGCTCGAGGGCGTGGCCGCCGGGATTGGCCGCATGCGGTTCGGCGGGTCGCCGGTGGTGTTGGGCCAATTGTTCCGGGATGACCGGGTGGCCGAACTGGCCGTTGCCGCCGCCTTCGGCGAAGGCCGTGGCCTGCCGGACTCAGGCATGGATCATATCGTCGGCGAGTTGCTGCTGGTGTTGGAGCGGAAACCGCCGCCGGAGGCCGCGGTTCCGACTCCGGCGCCCGCCGTCGGCAGCGGCGCGACCGGGTCCCACGGACGCTTCGTGCAGGAATTGGCGGAAGGCTTCGTGGCCGAAGGGGTCTTCCTGGACCACGTGGGGCAGTTGCTGGCCGCATATCGCGACGGCTTCGGGCTGACCCCGACGGAATCGCTGCGGCGCCTGGTCCTCCGCGAGGCCGAACCGAACGGGGTGGCCGAGCTGATTGCGAGCCTGGGGGATGCGTCAGGTCCGACATCCCCGCCGGCCGGCGATTCCGAGCTGTCTCTGGAGAATTTGCCGGAGGATGCCGTGCGAGCGCTTTACGAGAAGCTGGAGGACACCTATCGGCGGCGGTTCGACAAGGAACTGCACGATTCGGTGGCGAATCTGGTCGCCCGGATCGGCGCACCGGGTTACCGCAAGGAGCAGTTTTCCGCGCTCCATCGCACCTTGCTGCGGGCCTACGCGCAACGCTTCGGCAAGCCTTACCGGGAGGTCAAGGCGGGCGGGTCCGCCGAGTCGGCTGCAGGCGCCGCAGTTTCCGCAGGCGTTTCCAGCGTCATCGATCGGGCCAACACTCCCGCAACGGCGGCCGCCGTTGCGGATGCGGGATCCACGCTGTCGCCCTCGGCAGCAACTCCTGCTGCACCGCTGCGGAGCGGTCACTCGGTGCGGCGTGTGCCCTCGTCCAGGGCGCAATGGGCCCTGGTCACGGGAACACTGGGGTTGGCAGTGGTGGCGTTGGGGTTGCGTTTGAACGGCGAGTCCCTTTCGGTCCAAGCCCCGCAAGTGCCGAAGGCGACTCGGGTGGCGGCGGCCAAAGCGCCAACCCGGCAGGCTTCCCTGGTGGCCGAAGCTCCGGTTACACCAGAGGCTCCGCCGGAGCCGGTCATAACCACGGCGGCGCAACCGCTTGCCCATCCACTGGCCGTGGCACCGATCGCGGTGGCCGCCGCCGCCGTTCGCGCCGATCAGCCCGAGCCGTCCCGGCTCGCCGCCGGGCCTGAGGGCGAGAGTCCTCCGGCCGCGGCCGGCGCGGCGGAGGCGAACGGATTGGAGCGGCTTTGGGTGGAAGCGCGCGAGGATTGCTGGGTGAGCGTCTCGGACCGCCGCGGCCATGTCCTCGGCCGCGACCTGTTGAAAGGCGGGGTAGCGCGCACCTATGTCGGCGCCGGCCCGCTCCACGTGATGCTGGGCAACTCCACAGCGGTGACCGTCCGGGTCAACGATGTTCCGGTCGACCTGGCACCCTACCAGCGCCATCGGGTGGCCCACCTGACCTTGCCCGACATCCGCCGACCGGCGGCCCAGCCGGTCGCCTCGATGGAGTGAAACGGAATGTTGGAAGGTCCGGCCTCGATTGCGCTGCATCGAGGCTGCAAAGTCGTCACACCAGCACCCGCTCGATCCCGCCGCGGCTGGCTTGGGCAATATAGTCCGGCATCCAGCTTTCTCCGAGTATCTGCTTGGCGATCTCCACCACGATATAGTCCGCTTCCAGGTGGTCGATGTCGTCCCGGTAGCGCTGCAATCCCTGCAGGCACGAGGGGCAGGAGGTCAGCACCTGGATGGTGTCGGTCGAACCATCGGCTCGCAGCTGGGCCGCGTTGCGGGTCAGTTCCACCTGTTTGCGGTAGCGCACCTGGGTGGAAATGTCGGGCCGGCTGATCGCCAGGGTGCCCGACTCGCCGCAGCAGCGGTCCGATTTCAGCACGGCAGAGCCGTCCGCCGGCCGTACCAGCGCCGATACGGTGCGCATGGGGTCCTGCAGCTTCATGGGGGTGTGGCAGGGATCGTGGTAGAGGTAGCGGGTGCCTTTCACCCCCTCCAGCCGCAAGCCCTTCTCCAGCAGGTATTCGTGGATGTCCAGCAAGCGGCAGCCGGGGAAGATGCGGTCGAACTCGTAGTCGGCCAGCTGGTCCAGGCAGGTGCCGCAGCTGACGAGGACGGTCTTGATGTCCAGGTAGTTGAGGGTATTGGCGACGCGGTGGAACAGCACCCGGTTGTCGGTGGTGATCTTGTCCGACTTGTCGAACTGGCCGCCGGCCCGCTGGGGGAAGCCGCAACAGAGATAACCGGGCGGCAGCACCGTCTGCACCCCCAGATGGTAAAGCATGGCCTGAGTCGCCAATCCGACCTGGGAAAAGAGTCGTTCCGAACCGCAGCCGGGAAAGTAGAACACCGCCTCGGAATCGGATCGGGTCTTGGCCGGGTCGCGGATCACCGGCACGATGTGGCCGTCCTCGATGTCCAGCAGGGCGCGGGCGGTGCGGCTCGGTACCTTGGCCGGCATCTTCTTGTTGATGAAATGGATCACCTGCTCCGTCACCTTGGGCTTGCCGAGGGTGGCGGGCGGGCGGCTGGTCTGGGCGCGGGCCATGCGCTGCAGCAGGGCGTGACCCAGTCGTTGGCCGCGATAACCCCATTCGATCATGACCGTTCGCATCGCCCTGATGGTGCCGGGCTGGGTGGCGTTGAGGAAGGCCAGCGCGACGGCCTTGCCGGGGTTGAAACTCTGCTTGCCCATCTTGCGCAGCAGGTTGCGCATGTTCACGGAGACATCGCCGAAGTCGATATCGACAGGGCAGGGGGTGTAGCACTTGTGGCAGACGGTGCAGTGGTCGCCGACGTCCTCGAACTCCTTCCAGTGAGTGATGGAAATGCCGCGGCGGGTCTGCTCCTCGTAGAGGAAAGCCTCGATCAGCAGCGAGGTCGCCAGGATCTTGTTGCGCGGCGAGTAATTCAGGTTGGCTTTCGGAACGTGGGTGGAACAGACCGGCTTGCATTTGCCGCAACGCAGGCAATCCTTGACCGATTCGGAAATGGCGCCGATGTCGCTCTGTTGCATGATCAGCGATTCGTAGCCCATCAGGCTGAAGGAGGGGGTATAGGCGCCCGCCAGTCCGCTGCCGGGCATCAGCTTGCCCTGATTGAAGCGCCCCTCCGGGTCGACCCTTTGCTTGTAGGCATGGAAGGGGGCGACTTCTTCGTCCGTGAGAAATTCGTACTTGGTGATGCCGATGCCGTGTTCGCCGGAGATCACTCCGCCTAGCGACCGGGCCAGCGCCATGATGCGGGCCACGGCGGCATTGGCCTCCTGCAGCATGGCGTAATCGTCGGAATTGACCGGCAGGTTGGTGTGGACATTGCCGTCGCCGGCGTGCATGTGCAGGGCCACGAACACCCGGCCGCGCAGGACGGCCTTGTGGACGGATTCGATCCGCTCGATTACCGGGCGGAAGTTGTCGCCTTCGAAGATCTGCTGCAACGGCGTCAACAGCTCGGCTTTCCAGGAGACCCGGATGGAGTGGTCCTGGATACGGTGGAACAGGCTGGGCTGCTCGGCGCCGCTGGCTGGCTCGCCGGCGGCGATACCCAGATCGCCGAAGCGGGGTTCGGCTTCCGCCAGCGGCAGATCGAGTGCGTCGTAAATCCACTGCCAGCGGGTCCGCACGGCGGCGACCAGCTCGGTCGCCAGACCGCGGCGGTCGCCGATCAGCTCTGCCCGGTTCACGTCGTCCTCATAAGCGCGCAGCGGCAGTTCGCCGCGCAGCACCTCGGCGAGGGCGTCGCACAGCTTGAGCTTGTTGCGCAGCGACAGTTCGATGTTGAGCCGCTCGATGCCGTCGCAGTAGTCGCCCATGCGGGACAGGGGGATGACCACGTCCTCGTTGATCTTGAAGGCGTTGGTGTGGCGCGAGATGGCGGCGGTGCGGGCACGGTCGGCCCAGAAGCTCTTGCGGGCGTCGGCGCTCACCGCGACGAATCCTTCCGCACCGCGGGCGTTGCACAGCCTCACCACTTCCGCGACGGCGCGGGCCACCGCGGTATCGTCATCCCCCACCACGTCGCCCAGCAACACCATCTTGGGCCGGCCGTGGCGCTTGGCCTTGGTGGCGTAGCCTACCGCCTTGACGTAGCGTTCGTCCAAGTGTTCCAGTCCGGCCAGCATGACCCGGCCGGCGCCTTCCTTGGGCAGGCCGTCGAGATAGTCGCGGATCGCGACGATGGCCGGCACCGCTTCCCGCACCTGGCTGAAGAATTCCAGGCAGAAGCTGCGGGTGTGGGCCGGCATCTTGTGCAGGATCCAGCGGGCCGAGGTGACGATGCCGTCGCAGCCTTCCTTCTGCACCCCCGGGAGCCCGCCCAGGAACTTGTCGGTGACGTCCTTGCCCAGGCCGGTCTTGCGGAAACTCTCACCGGCTATGGTCAGGATCTCCTCGCTCATCAGGCTCTTGCCCGTCGCGTCCAAGCGCTTCAGGCGAAACCGCACTTGGTCCTGGTCATGAATCTTGCCCAGGTTGTGATCCAGCCGCTCCACCTCCAGCCAGTCGCCATCCGGCGTGACCATGCGCCAGGACGCCAGGTTGTCCAGCGCCGTCCCCCACAGCACCGCCTTCTTGCCGCCGGCGTTCATGGCGATGTTGCCGCCGATGCAGGAGGCGTCCGCCGAGGTGGGATCGCAGGCGAACACCAGGCCGGCCTGCTCCGCCGAGTCCATGGCGCGCCGGGTCACCACCCCGGCACCGGTGTACAGGGTGGCGCAGCGCTGGGAAGCGCCGGGCAAGAGCACGTCCCGCTCGACCGGGCCCATGTCCAGCAGCTTTTCGGTGTTGATGACGGCGGAGCGCGGAGTCAGCGGCACGGCGCCGCCGGTATAGCCGGTGCCGCCGCCGCGCGGCACGATGGTCAGTCCCAGCTCGATGCAGTCGCGCACCAACTGGCCGACTTCCTTCTCGCTGTTGGGATAGAGCACCACGAAGGGATATTCGACGCGCCAGTCGGTGGCGTCGGTGACATGGGCGACCCGGTTGAAGCCGTCGAAGCAAATGTTGTCCCGGCGGGTGTGGCGCGACAGCAAGGCCAGGGCACGGCGGCGAAATTCCCGGGTGGTTTCGAAGTGGGCCGCGAACTCGTCCACCGCACCGTGGGCGGCTTCCATCAACAGTGCCACCTTGGCGGCCCGTTCAGGCTCATCGAGGGCGACTTCCTGCCGCCGCTTCTCGATCTGCCGCAACCGGTGCCGCAACGCTTCCAGCAGCGCCAGACGGCGGCTGCGGTTGTCCAGCAGGTCGTCCTCCAGATAGGGATTGCGCCGCACCGCCCAGATGTCCCCCAGCACCTCATACAGCATGCGGGCCGAGCGCCCGGTGACTCGCTCGCTGCGAAGGGCGTCGAGTATGGTCCAGACCTCTTCGCCCAGCAGCCGGATGACGATTTCGCGATCGGAGTAAGAGGTGTAGTTGTATGGAATTTCACGCAAGCGGGGCGCCGGGGATTCGGCCGGGGCACGGGACAAGAGCAGGGCTGCAGACATGGGAAGCCTTCAGAGGGGGAGCGATGCCATGATTCTAGCGCCCGCGGCGAGCTGGGAATATGAAATCGCGATGCAATGCTGCATTGCCGATCGATCGGACATCCGGACAAGCATACTGGGAGGGTGTCTGTCCAGCCTGAAAAACGGTGAATATTTCACAAAACCGCCGGCACTCCTTCACTGCGGTTGACGCGGGGGATCGATAGCATGTCCTCAACAAAAAGCGGGGGTGTGCCATGACCTACAAAAGCATCGTATTCTGGGGCGGACTGGTGGTGTTGGATTCGCTGCTGTTTCTGGGTTTGCCGGAACGGGCTGAAACCACGGCGCTGCAACAGCCGAGGCTGGAACCGGTTCATTGCTGGGAGGGTGTCAATGACGGACGCCAGGTGGCCGTGGCCAGCGACAACGGTTCCGTTGCGGGCCAGTGTCAGCCGGGGGGTGCTTCCGCTGAGCAGGGGGAAACGGTCCAACCTCAATTGTGGAAGCCGGAGCTGCATTCGGCCCCTCCCTACAGCCCCCGGCTTCAAGTCAACATTTCCATCCAGCCGGCAATCTGAACGCCGCCCCTGGTCGCCTAGAGCAGGATCACCATGACGCCGGATGCGTCGCTGGACGGAGGGGATGGGGCCGCCGCGCGGCGCGACCGCTCAAGCCCTGATATCGGACGGGGACTTGTGGATGTCATGCCGGTCGATGACAATGTGTGCGCTGCATTTGCGCCACCGCAGACGGTGGCCATTGCTTTCCCGGAACTGCGGGTCAGGTCGCGCGTGCATCAAGACATCCTCGCCACTCTCAAGATCATCCCTTTCTTCGCCGAGATTGCCGATCCCGTTCTGGCTAAGCTGGCCGAAGGCGCCGTAGTCAAGAATTTCCCCAAGAACGTCGTGATCATCAACGAGGGTGACGAGGCGGGGCCGCTGTTCATCATTCTCTCCGGCAAGGTCCGGGTCTACCTGAGCAATCGGGAAGGCCGGACGGTCATCCTGTCGGAACAGCGCGCCGGCTCTTATCTCGGCGAATTGAGCCTGCTGGATCACGAACCGCGCTCGGCGTCGGTGATGACTCTCGAGCCCAGCGTCTGCGCCATCATCCCCAAACAGGTATTCTCCAACTGGGTCAGTGCCTATCCGGAGGACGCCGGGCTGGCGCTGATCCGGGGATTGACCCGGCGCATCCGCATGCTGACCGACAACGTCCGCAGCCTCGCGCTGTCGGATGTCTACGGCCGTCTGGCCAAGGTGTTGCACGACCTGGCGGTGAGCGATCCGGAGCGGGAAGGCGAATGGCTGCTGGAAGGCAAGTTCAGCCACCAGGAGCTCGCAAGCCTGGTCGGCGCCTCGCGCGAGATGGTCAGCCGCATCCTCAAGGATCTGACCAAGGGCGGCTATGTGGTCAACGAAGGCAAAAAAATCCGCATCCTGAAGCGCTTGCCTGCGTCTTGGTGACGTGACGGCGGGTCTTCCGGCGGGCGTCAGACGCCTCGCCGCGTTCGCGAATTCCCCCAAGTAGTGCCGGAAGTCAAGGCCGGACGCGCCGGGACCAACCCTGGCGCGTCCTTCCATCGCGTGCAGTCGACGCCCCGTCGGGGCCTTGCAGCGCTAAAGTGTTTCGAGAGGGGAGGCCGAGCGGCGGCCCCTGTCGGAGGCCGCCGTCCAAACCTGCTTAGAAGCTCAGCCAGCCGGAGCCGAAGGCGCTGGCGAACACCAGGCTGACGATGCTCATCAGCTTGATCAGGATGTTGAGGGAGGGACCGCTGGTGTCCTTGAAGGGATCGCCGACGGTGTCGCCGACCACCGCGGCCTTGTGGGAGTCGGATCCCTTGCCGCCGTACTTGCCGGTTTCGATCCACTTCTTGGCGTTGTCCCAAGCGCCGCCGGCGTTGGCCATCATGACCGCCAGCAGGAAGCCTGAACTGGTGGTGCCCACCAACAGGCCGGCCAGCGCCTCTTTACCGAGAATGAAGCCGGTAGCCAACGGAACGACCACCGCGAGGGTACCGGGCAGCATCATCTGGCGCAGGGCGCCCTCGGTGCTGATTCCGACGCAGGCGCGGTAGTCCGGCTTGGCGGTGCCTTCCATCAGGCCGGGGATTTCGCGGAACTGGCGGCGCACTTCCAGGACGATGTCGTGTGCGGCCTTGCCCACGGCGGTCATGGTCAGGGCCGAGAACAGATACGGCATCATGGCGCCGATCAGCAGACCGGGCAGCATGGTCGGGCCGAGGATGTTGACGTCGTCCACATGCGCGGCGGTCACGTAAGCGCCCAGCAGCGCCAAGGCGGTCAGTACCGCGGAGCCGATGGCGAAACCCTTGCCGGTGGCGGCGGTGGTGTTGCCCAGGCTGTCCAGGGCGTCGGTGCGCTGGCGGACCTCTTTGGGCAAATGGCTCATTTCGGCGATGCCGCCGGCGTTGTCGGCGACCGGGCCGTAAGCGTCGGTAGCCAGGGTGACGCCCAAGGTGCTGAGCATGCCGACGCCGGCCAGGGCAACGGCGTACAGTCCGGCGGTGACGGTGCCGTCCGCCTTGTGTCCCAGCCAGACGCTGAGGAGGATGGCGACGGCGGTGACCAGCACCGGGAATACGGTGCTCATCATGCCGACGGCCATGCCCTGGATGATGGTGGTGGCTGCGCCGGTTTCGCAAGAGTCGGCGATCGACTGGGTCGGCTTCTCGGTGTAGGAGGTGAAATATTCCGTCACATAGGCGATGACATTGCCGGCGATCAGTCCCACCAGAATGACCAGCCAGTAGTTGAAGTGGACGCCTGCTAGGATCACCGCCACCAGGGAAAGGCCCAGAACCACCACGGAGGCGCCCCATACCGAGCGGCGCAGCGCGGTCAGCAGGTCTTCCAGGGAGGCGTTTTCGTCGATGCGGGATTCATAGCGCTTGATGAAGGCGATGAACTTGCCGATCACAGAATCGGCGCCGCCGAAACGGGCTTCGGCCTTGCGCAGGAAGTCCCATTCCTGTCCCACGACCATGTAGATGCCGAACAGGGCGGAGATGACACCCACGGCGCCCACCAGGAAGGGCAGGCCGATGAAGGCGGGCGACTTGTCGCCGGCGAAGCTGGCGCCCAGAGTCGCCGCGGCGATGATGGAGCTGCTGTAGCTCTCGAACAGGTCGGCGCCCATACCGGCCACGTCGCCCACGTTGTCGCCCACATTGTCGGCGATGACCGCCGGGTTGCGGGGGTCGTCCTCGGGGATGCCTTTCTCGACCTTGCCCACCAGGTCGGCGCCCACGTCGGCCGCCTTGGTGTAGATGCCGCCGCCGACCCGGGCGAACAGCGCGATGCTGCTGGCGCCGAAGCCGAAGCCGGTGACGTAGGTCAGCTGGTTGGGGTCGCCGTTGAACAGCATGTACAGCGAGCACATGCCGATGAGGCTGAAGCTGACCACCGACATGCCCATGATGGCGCCGCTGCCGAAGGCGACGCGCAGGCCCTCGTGCAGCCCGTGACTGGCCGCGGCGGCGGTGCGGACGTTGGCGCGAACCGCCACGTGCATGCCCAGATAGCCGGCGCCGGCGGAAGCGACCGCGCCGACCACGAACGACATGGCGGTCTGCCAGTGCAGGAAGATGGTGATGACCGTCGCCACCACGGCGACGAAAATGGCCAATACGCGGTATTCGCGAGTCAGGAAAGCGGACGCTCCGTCCTGGATGGCGTGGGCAATGGCACGCATGGTCTCGTTGCCCTGGTCATGGCTGAGCACGCGCCGCAATTGCCACAGGACGTAGAAGATCCCGACGCCAGCCATCAGCAAGGCGATCGTGACTGATCCGGATGCTTGAAACATGTTAGGTGTCTCCCCGATTGATACAAGCTGAAGTTATTGTTTTAGTTACGGCTAGTCCTCCTGTGGGGGGATCTTTGTCCTTCGTGATGCCTGGTGCCTTAGGTCGTCTGAAAGGGCCGCCGCAAGCATATAGCGAAACATACAGTTAGGGGTTCTGACAATAGCGTGTTTCATGACGGCGGCGGGAACGGCGTTTTGCGGGGCAGTGGGGAGCCGGCTCGACAAGGCCATAACGATGGGTTTTACTGTGGAGTCTGCCGCGCCGCGCACCGAAATGGCATAATGCGCGACCGTTCAGCCCGTGGGCCTGGCCCCCAGTCTTCAACCTCAACCGATTCAACGCTCGTATGAACAAGCCAAAAAAAGTTGCACTCCTCACCGCCGGCGGTTTGGCGCCCTGCCTCAGTTCGGCTGTCGGCAGCCTGATCGAACGCTACACCGAGATCGATCCTTCCATCGAGATCATCTGCTATCACGGCGGCTACAAGGGCCTGCTGCTGGGCGATTCCTACAAGGTGACCCCGGAGATTCGCGAAAAGGCGGCGTTGTTGCATCGGTTCGGCGGCTCGCCCATCGGCAACAGCCGGGTCAAGCTCACCAACGTCAAGGATTGCGTCAAACGCGGCCTGGTGGCCGAAGGCCAGGACCCGCAGAAGGTCGCCGCCGACCAGTTGATCAAGGACGGCGTGGACATCCTCCACACCATCGGCGGTGACGACACCAACACCGCGGCGGCCGACCTGGCCGCCTTCCTGGCCAGGAACGACTACGGCCTGACCGTGATCGGCCTGCCCAAGACCGTCGACAACGACGTCTTCCCCATCAGGCAGTCGCTGGGAGCCTGGACCGCCGCCGAGCAGGGCGCCCGCTACTTCTGGAATGTCGCCGCGGAAAACAACGCCAATCCGCGCATGCTCATCGTGCATGAAGTGATGGGCCGCAACTGCGGCTGGCTGACCGCGGCGACCGCGCTGGAGTATCGCAAGCTGCTGGATCGCGCCGAGTGGCTGCCCGGTATCGGTCTGGACCGCAACGCCTTCGAAGTGCACGGAATCTTCGTGCCGGAGATGGGGATCGACATCGCCGCCGAAGCCGCCCGCCTGCGTGCGGTGATGGACAAGGTCGACGCGGTCAATATTTTCGTGTCCGAGGGGGCCGGCGTGGAAGCCATCGTGGCGGAAATGCAGTCCAACGGTCAGGAAGTGCCGCGCGACGCCTTCGGCCACATCAAGCTGGACGCGGTCAATCCCGGCAAATGGTTCGGCGAGCAGTTCGCCCAGATGCTGGGGGCGGAAAAGACCCTGGTGCAGAAGTCGGGCTACTTCGCCCGTGCCGCCGCCGCCAACGTGGAGGACATCCGCTTGATCAAGTCCTGCGCGGACCTGGCCGTCGAATGCGCGTTCCGCCGTGAATCCGGCGTGATCGGCCACGACGAGGACAACGGCAACGTGCTGCGCGCCATCGAGTTCCCGCGCATCAAGGGCGGCAAACCTTTCGACATCGACGCGCCCTGGTTTACCGCCATGCTGGCGGAGGTCGGCCAGAGCAAGGGCGGCAAGGTGGCGGTCAGTCACTGAGCCGGGTCCCGGCGGCAAGACCCGCCGGGGTCGGCGGGAGCGGGCCTCAATCCCCCTCCCGCCGCCGTTCGGGTGGCAAAACCTGAGATCCACGGTATCCTTAGCGGAAGTTTTTGACTTTCAGGAAGGCTGTCATGGCGATTACCCCATCCAAATCATCCCCCTGCGGGGCCGGTCTGCTGGCCGTCATCCTGCTGGCCAGCGGTTGTGATGCCGTTGCCCAGGTCAACCGGAGCAGCCCCTCGGAAGACGCGAGCGGAGTTGCCGGCACCCTACCGGTCAATACCGACCACGATATTTCACGCCTGTCCGATGCCATGCGCCGCCACAACACCAGGCTTCGCCTGATGCTGGCGGAGCGGGATCGGCAGCTGCAGGCCGTAAAATCGGAACTGAGGCTGGCGAAACAGCGCCAGCAAATGACCGATAGCAGCGGAATCTATCCGCTCTTCATCGCGACGCCCTGAGCCGTTCAGGCTCGACGCCGCTTTGGCCGGCCCGGATCGCCCCAGCCGCGTGCGCATCGGGCGCATGCAGATGCCTTGACTTTCCGAATCCGTCGTTGCGGATTCATCTTCCGGTGCACCAGCCTGAAGTTCCGGGTACAGTGAAACACCGTTACCAGGCAGCCTGCGGGCGAGCCCGCGTGTCTTCCCACCTTGCCAGGAGCGTCGAGCATGGCCAACGCGAATCCCTGGGGGCATACCCTGCCTTCGCCCCCTGCCATCCCTTGGAAGCTGGTGCTGGCGGCGACCGCCGCAGTGGCCGGCGTGTGGACCGCCTATTACACGGTGCCGGCCGAGTCGGAAGGGGTGCTGCTGCGATTCGGCAAATACATCGCAAAGGTCCCGCCGGGCCTGCATTTCAAGCTGCCCTTCGGCATCGACGAGGTGATCCGGGTACCGACCCAGCGCCAGTTGAAGCTGGAATTCGGCTTCGGTGCGGCCGTCGCGAGCAACCCGGACCAGGTGGGATCGGCGCCGGTGAAGGAAAAATCCATGGTCACCGGCGATCTCAATTCCGCCTTGGTGGAGTGGGTGGTGCAGTACCGCATCACCGAGCCGGAGACCTATCTGTTCGACGTCCGCAGTCCCGGACAAACCCTGCGGGATCTGTCGGAATCGGTGATGCGGGAGATCATCGGCGACCGCACGGTGGATGAGATCATCACCATCGGCCGGCAGGAAATCGAGGAGACGGCGCTGAGCCGGATGCAGGAATTGTCCAAGCGCTATCACCTGGGGGTGTCCATCAACCAGGTGCAGCTCAAGAACGTCGACCCCCCCGAACCGGTGCAGCCTTCCTTCAACGAGGTCAACCGCGCCCAGCAGGACCGGGAGAACGCCATCAACCTGGCCAACGGCGAATACAACAAGGCGGTGCCGCGGGCGCGCGGCCAGGCCGACCAGATGATCCGCGGCGCCGAGGGTTACCGCTTCAAGCGCATCAACGAGGCGGAAGGCGACGCCGCGGCCTTCACGGCGGTGCTGGAGCAGTATCTCAAGGCGCCGGACGTGACCCGCACCCGGCTCTATCTGGAAACCCTGGGTGACGTGCTGCCACAGGCCAAGCAGAGCATCATCGTCGACGAGTCGGTGCAGCAGATCCTGCCCATGCTGCCGCTGCCCACCCAGCTGACGGAGGGCGCACGCTGATGTCGAACAGAAACCTCGCCCTGGGCGGCTTCGGCCTGGTGCTGCTGACGGTCTACCTGGCGGCCTTCACCGTCAATCAGACCGAGCAGGTCATCATCACCCAATTCGGCCGTCCGGTCGGCGATCCCATCATCGAACCCGGCCTCCACTTCAAGCTGCCCTTCGTCCAGCAGGTCACCCGCATCGACAAGCGTTACCTGGCCTGGGACGGTCCCATGGTGGAGATGTCCACCAAGGACAAGACCTATATCCAGGTGGATACCTTCGCCCGCTGGCGCATCACCGATGCCATGCAGTACTTCCTGCGCCTGCGCGACGAACGCAGCGCCCAATCCCGGCTGGAAGACATCCTGGGCAGCGAGACCCGCACCGCGGTGGCGCGCCACGAGCTGATCGAGGTGGTGCGTATCGACAAGGAGCGCAAGCCGAAACAGGACGAGGGAGTCGCGGCGTCGCTGTCGGGCACGGGGGGGAGTCTCGGGAGCCTGCGGCCCATCCAGTTCGGCCGTCTGGCGATCGAACAGGGGGTTTTCGAGGCGGCGGCACCCAAGCTGGCGGAATACGGCATCGAGTTGCTCGACATCCGCTTCAAGCGCATCAACTACAACCCGGAAGTGCTGGAGCGCATCTACCAGCGCATGATCAGCGAAAGGCTGCAGATCGCCCAGCGCTTCCGGTCCGAAGGGGAAGGCGAGGCGGCCCGCATCTCCGGCCAGAAGGAACGCGACATCAACGAGATCGAATCGACCGCCTACAAGCAGGTCCAGCAGATCCGCGGCGAAGCCGATGCCAAGGCCACCGAGATCTATGCCAGGGCCTACGCCCAGCGGGCCGAGGCGGCGGAGTTCTACCGCTTCGTCAAGAGCATGGAGACCTACCGCAAGGTGATCGCCGGCGAAGCCACCATCGTGCTGTCCACCAACAGCGATTTGTTCGCCATGCTCAAGCGCATCGAGCCCAAGGCAAGACCCTGATCGCAGCGCCTATAGTGCCGGCATCGGGCAACGCGCGGCCGACTGCTGCGCGCAACCTCGGAGGACCGGCCCAGCGAATGGCGGACCTTGATCGGACAGGATCAGCCCATGTCTAGCACCGTCTCCCCGGATCAGCGAGTGACAGACCCTCCCGCCCTCGTGGTCGGCATCGGCGCATCGGCCGGCGGCGTCCCGGCGCTGGAAGCCTTCCTGCGAGCCGTTACGCCGGGCGTGGCCTGGGCCATCGTCGTGGTGCAGCATCTGCCGCCGCAGGAACCCAGCAACATGCCGGAACTGCTGTCCCACTGGAGCGCACAATGCCGGCGGTCGTGGTCCGCCACCCCATCCCCCTGCGGGCCGGCCATATCTACCTGCCGCCGGCCGGTCACGGCATCTTCCTGCAGAACGACAGCCTGGACCTCATCGATCCGAAGCTGGCCGGCAGCCCCCAGCGGCCCATCGACTTCTTCCTGCGCAGCCTCGCCGCCGCCAAGGGCCCCCGGGCGGTGGGGGTGATACTTTCCGGGATGCTGAACGACGGCGCCATGGGGCTCTACGCCGTGCGCCAGCACGGTGGATTGGGGCTGGTACAAGAGCCTGCCACCGCAGAGTTCGACGACATGCCCAAGGCCGCCATCGAAGCCGAGGGTGCCGACCGGGTGCTGGCTCCGGAGCTGATGCCGGCGGTCATTCGAGATTTTCTCGCGAATTCGGAAGGAGGGGCGGCGCCGCCCAAGGTCTTGGACGAGGGCGACAAGGCGAGGCTGAAACGCATCGCCGAAGTGCTGTCGCACCAAGTGGGGCGAAACTTCCGCGGTTACAAGAAGACCACCCTGCTGCGCCGGGTGGCGCGGCGCATGAGCGTGTGCGGTATCGCCGAGGTCGACGCCTATCTGGAAAAGCTGGAATGGGATGGCGGCGAGGCGCGCCATCTGGCCCGCGACCTGATGATCGGGGTCACCGCCTTTTTTCGCGACGGCGAGGCCTACCGGATCCTGGAATCCGTCGTGGTGCCGCGGCTGTTCGAGGGCAAGGCCGAGTCCGAGCCGCTGCGGGTCTGGGTCGCCGGCTGCGCCACCGGGCAGGAAGCCTATTCGGTGGCGATGCTGCTGGCCGAGCAGCGCGACCGGGTGGCGCCGCTTAGGCCCCTGTCGCTGTTCGCCACCGATATCAACGACAGCGCCCTGGACGTGGCGCGCGCCGGACTCTATCTGCCCAGCGAGGTCGCCGGGATCGATCCGGTGCGGCTCGGCCGCCATTTCAGCCCCTGCAGCCAAGGCTATCAGGTGAGCAAGGGCCTGCGGGAAATGATCGTGTTCGCCCAGCACAACCTGATCAGCGATCCGCCGTTCTCGCGGCTGAATCTGATCGTTTGCCGCAATGTCTTCATCTACATGGAGCCGGAGGTTCAGAAGCGGCTGCTTTCGGTCTTCCAGTATGCACTCAACGGCGGCGGCTTCCTGTTTCTCGGCAACTCCGAATCGGTCGGGCCTCAGCAGCGTCATTTCGAAACCATCTCCAAGCCTTGGCGGATCTTTCGCAGCCTGCTGAAAGACCCGGACGGAAGGAAAGACCTGGAACCCTATGCCGGCCACTCCTTCGCACGCTTCAGCCGGCTCAGCGACGATGCCGACGGCCCCCGGGCCGCCAACAGCGAGCGCCTCTACCGCAGCCTCATCAATCGCCACGGTGCGGCCCAGATTCTGATCGACGAACGCCACGACATCCTTTTCAGTGCCGGCAACACCTCCGAATTTCTGGCGTATCCGGCCGGGGAACCGTCCAGCAACCTGTACGTCGCCATCAAGCCGGGGTTGTTCACCCTGGTGCGCTCGGCCATCGACCAGGCGCTGGCGGCCAACCAGCGCGCCACCTTGGTGGGAGGGCGCTGCGACGACGGCTACGCGGTGCGGGTCCAGGCCCAACCGATCCCGGCCGGGCAGGACGGTCGGCTGATGCTGCTGGGGCTGGACCGGGAATCCGTCAAGCCGTCCGGAGAAATCCAGCTCCAGGGCGGCGATAGCCTGATCGTCCAGCAACTGGAGCAGGAGCTGCTGGCGACCCGCGAAGACCTGCAGCGCACCATCGAGCATCTGCGGGTCTCCCATGAAGAACTGAAGGCGGTCTACGAGGAAGCCGTCGCGATGAACGAGGAACTCCAGTCCGCCAACGAGGAGCTCGAAAGCTCCAAGGAGGAGCTGCAGTCCCTCAACGAGGAGCTGCTCAATTCCAACGCCAGCCTGGACGGCAAAGTCGCGGAACTGCAGGCGACCAACAACGACCTCAGCAACCTGTTCAGCAGCACCCGCATCGCCACCATCTTTCTCGACCGGGAGTACCGCATCAAGCGCTACACGCCCGCCATGGGCCGGCTGGTGCACCTCATCGAAGCGGACATCGGCCGTCCGGTGAGCGACATCGCCCACACGCTGCTGAACTGCGATTTGCGGCGCGACGCGGAGGCGGTGATCGGTACGGGAGAAGCCACCGAAAGCGAAGTCCGCGACACCGGCGACCATTGGTACATCAAGCGGGTATTGCCCTATCTGGCGGAAGACCGGCGCGTCGACGGCGTGGTGATCACCTTTTCCGAGGTGACGGCGCTGAAGCGCGCGCAGCAGGAGATCCAGGACTATGCCGACCGCCTGCAGCAGCAGGCTCACCTGCTGGAACTGGCCCCGGTGATCGCGCGCGGGCTCGATGGCCGCATCGTGTTCTGGAACCGGGGAGCGGCGGAGCTTTACGGCTGGAGCAGCGAGGAGGCCATGGGCCAGGTGGCGCAACGTTTGTTGAACAGCCGGTTTCCGGTTCCCTTGGAACATATACGCCAGATCGTCCTGGAACGGGGGCGCTGGAGCGGCGAGCTGGTTCATCAAACCAAGGACGGCCGCTGCATCGTGGTCGCCAGCCAGTGGCAGTTGGCGCGCGATGCCGGGGGCGAGCCCTGGGCGGTGGTGGAGGTGAACAACGACATCACCGGCCGGGTCGCCGCGGAGGAATCCCTCAGGGAGAGTGAATTACGCTTCCGCCAAGTGGCGGAGGCGCTGCCCGAAGTGGTATGGCTCACCGAGTGGAGCGACAGTGAGGAGGCCGATGGGCGGCGCTTCCAGGTCCTCTATGCCAGCAGCCTGTTCGAAAGGATTTGGGGCCATCCGGTCGCGGCCCTCTACGCCGATCCACTGCTCTGGCTGCGCAGCATCCATCCCGACGACCGCGACCGGGTGGTGTCCCTGGTATTCGCCGAGGACGGCGGGCTGGAGATGGACTGCGAGTACCGCATCATGCGGGCCGACGGCGCGGTCCGCGTCATCCACGCCCAGACCCTGCCGATCCGTACCCACGGCGTCGCCGACCACCGCTGCGTCAGCATCATGGAGGACGTGACCGAGCGGCGCCAGGCGGAATACCGGCTGCGCCAGGCCGCGGCGGTCTACGAATGCACCGCCGAAGGGGTCATGATCACCGACGCCGAAGCGCGGCTGGTGGCGGTCAACCGGGCATTCTCCGGCATCACCGGTTACGGCGAGGCCGAGGTGCTGGGCCGCAATCCCCGGATCCTGGGCTCCGGCCGCCACCCCCCGGAATTCTACCGGGCCATGTGGGAGCAGGTGGAAGGGGAGGGACATTGGCAGGGGGAGATCTGGAACCGGCGCAAGAGCGGGGAGGTTTACCCGGAATGGCTGACCATCAGCCGGGTACGCGACGATCAGGGACGGGTGCTCAACTACGTGGGGGTGTTCTCCGACATCAGCCTGATCAAGCGTTCCGAGGAGCAGCTGCGCTACCTGGCGCACTACGACCCGCTGACGGACTTGCCCAACCGGCTGCTGCTGCTGTCGCGCATGGACCACGCGCTGAGCGTGGTGGCACGGGAGGGAGGGCGCGGGGCGGTGCTGTTTCTGGACCTGGACCGTTTCAAGAACATCAATGACAGCTACGGCCACCCACTGGGGGACGACCTGCTGGTGAGCGTGGCCCGGACCTTGCGGAGCCGCATCCGCGACGAGGATACCCTGGCGCGCCTGGGGGGCGACGAGTTCGTGGTGCTCATGGAGAGCCTCCAGCATCCGGAAGACGCCGCCGAACTGGCGCAGGACCTGCTCAGGCGGCTGGCGGCACCCTGCAAGCTGGCCAATGGCAGCGAGGTCTGTCTGACCGGCAGCATCGGCATCAGCCTGTTTCCGGATGATGCCGCCCGTTCCACCGAACTGCTGCAACACGCCGACGCCGCCATGTACCAGGCCAAGGAAAACGGCCGCAATACCTTCCAGTTCTATACCGAGACCCTGACCCGCCGGGCCAAGGAGCGGGTGGAACTGGAGACCAAGCTGCGCCGGGCACTGGAGAACGAAGAATTCGTCATGCATTACCAACCCCAGCTGGACATGGCCTCCGGCCGGATTTGCGGGTGCGAGGCGCTGATACGCTGGCGCGATGGCGATGGCGAGCTGATCCCGCCGGCACGCTTCATCCCGCTGGCCGAGGACAACGGCATGATCGTGCCGCTGGGCCGGTGGGCCCTGGCGCGGGCCTGCCGCGACGGGGTCGGGTGGCTGGCCGGGGGGCACCCGCAGCTGACCCTGGCGGTCAACCTGTCGCCCCGGCAATTTCTGCAGCCGGACCTGATCGAGAACCTGCGGCAGATCCTCGCCGAGACCGGATTCCCTGCCGGGAACCTGGAACTTGAGATCACCGAGAGCGCCATCATGGAACACGGCAACCAGGCGGAAGCCACCTTGAAGACCCTCAAGACTTTGGGGGTGAAGATCTCCATCGACGATTTCGGCACCGGCTATTCGTCGCTGGCCTATCTCAAGCGCTTCCCCATCGACAAGCTCAAGATCGACCAGAGCTTCGTCTGCGATATTCCCCACGATCGCAACGACATGGAGATCGCCGCCGCCATCATCGCCATGAGCCACAACATGGGCATGCAGGTCCTGGCGGAAGGGGTGGAGACGGAGCAGCAGCTGGCGTTCCTGCTCGGCAAGGGCTGCGATGCCTACCAGGGCTATCTGTTCAGCAGGCCCTTGGCTCTGGCGGATTGGTGCGCCCTGTTGGCCCGCCAGGGTGGTTGAGCGGAGCGGCCGGTCAGGGAGCGGACTTGGGGACGGCGGCGGGATGCAAGGCCCGCGGGCAGGGATTGGGAATGACGCAGGATCCTCCCGCCTGCTTGGAGCGATAGCAGGCGCGGTCGGCTTCGGCGAGAACCTCCTCCGGATTCCCGCAGGGGGATGCCATGGTGGCCACGCCGATGCTGATGCCGATGGGGAAACGCTGCCCGCGCCATTCGAAGTCGCCGCCGCGGATGGTTTTGCAGAGGAGCTGGGCGGTCTGTATGGCTTTCGCCGGCGGACAACACTCCATGAGCAGTCCGAATTCGTCGCCGCCCAGCCGCGCCAGGGTGTCACGCCGCCGCAACGGGACCCGCAACAGCCGCGCCACCTGGATCAGGATCGCATCGCCCGCCGGGTGGCCGCAGCGGTCGTTGACGGTCTTGAAATTGTCCAGGTCCATGAACAGCACGGCATGGTTTCCGGCGCGGGCCGGTTGGGCGAGCCGCCCCAGGCGTTTCATGAATACCCAGCGGTTGTCGAGGCCGGTCAACGCGTCGTGGGTGGCCTGATGCAGCAGCGTGTTCCAGCGCGAAGACCATAGTTCCGGTTCCGAGATCCGGATCGCGACGCTCTCCAGCTGAGCACGTTCGTTCATGAGAGGCACCACGGTCAGTTCCATCTCGCCGTCGCCCTTGTGCCAGGAGCGGATTTCGGTAAACCGCGATGCCTTAAGATCGTGCAGGTGGATGACTTTCCGCCGCAAAGGGTCGTGCCGGCAGATCGAGCGCAGTTCGTCGATGCGGGACAGGACGTCGCCGATCAGGTCGGCGATGGCCACTTTGGCGCTGTCGACCAGCCGGTCGGCTTCCGGGTTGCGGAAGCGGATCCGTCCTTGCAGGTCGACGACGATGATGCCTTCGTCGCAAGCCTCCAGGAGTTGCAAGGGCCAAGGGCAGGTGCCCGACAAAGCCGTGTTTGACCTATTCATCGGCGAGTTCCCCGAGTTGTCGCTCTCGGCAGATGCTGGGGTCTAACGGAGACGGCGTCCATTTGTGCTATCCATTAGGTGGATTTACGGATATCGGGATGGCCGCCGTGCCGTTAATAGATCGGCATGATCCCGATCCGATCGAAGATCCGGCAGAGGTACGTGTTTTCGACAGGAGACGGCCAAGCGCAGGGGCGAACGTGAGGATGGGGCGACATACTTTAGGGCACGGCTCGGTTACAATCAGAGTCGTCGAGTTATCCGTGCCGATCGGAGATGTATGGCCATGAGTACAACACCCCTTCTGATTTTCCAAGATGATGCCATGCCCGGGATAGCGCCGGACTCCCCTTCTCCACCGTGCCGGCTCGCCTCCGAATCCGGCGGCGGGCGGAGCGTGGAGGAATCCTTGCGCCTGCACAGCGTCACTGCCCTGGGCGCCGATCTCTCCCATCGTCTGAGCCAGCCGCTCACCGCCATCACCTATTACTGCGAGATCCTCCAGCAGTTGATGGGCGCCCCTGCCGCGACGGCAGGGGCCGATCCGGCCAGCTATCTGGACCGCATCATGGGACAGGTGCAGCGAGCCGGCCAGATCATCGACGATCTCCGCAATCTGGCCCGACTGGCCGACGCATCGTCCGGCAGCGTCGATATCGCCAGCACGCTGGAGGCGGCGGCGACGCTGCTGCGCCCCCGTTTCGCGGAGACCGGATCGTCGCTGGTCGTGTGCTGCGACGATCCATTGCCCCCGGTACGGGGCGACTCGCTGCAACTGGTGCAGGTCGTGCACCATCTGATCAGCAACGGCTATGAGGCCGCCTGCGAGGGCGGCGCGAGCGCGGCGGTGGAGGTGAGTGCCCGGCGGACGGAGGACGGCGTTCACGTCAGCGTGGCCGATAACGGTCCGGGTGTGGAGCACGGCTGCGCTCACCGCGTGTTCGATCTGTTCAAGACCAGCAAACCCGGCCGGCTGGGTTTCGGCCTGGGCATCAGCCGCTCCATCGTCAATGCCCACGGCGGGCGTTTGTGGCATGAAGCGAACCCGGCGGGTGGGGCGATCTTTCAATTCGTTCTTCCCGGCGCGGGGTAATCCCCATGAGATCTCCTCCCGTGGTCTATGTGGTGGACGACGACGAAGCGGTCCGCGATGCGGTGGGAACCTTTCTGCGTCAGGCGGGCTTCCATGTGAAGGCCTACGACTCCGGCAAGGCGTTTCTCTCGGCGTTTTCACCGCAGGACCTGGGCTGCGTCGTGCTGGATCTGTCGATGCCGGAGATGGACGGCTTCGAGGTGCAGAAACAGCTTGTCCAGAGTGCGGCCAGGATTCCGGTCATCTTCATGACGGCATTCGGCACCGTGCGCGATTCGGTGTCGGCCATCAAGGCCGGGGCCTTCGATTTCCTGGAAAAGCCGTGCTCCCGCGAGAATCTGCTGGCATGTATCCAGGAAGCCATCCGGGAGGCCGAATCCGCCCGTCTCGGCGAGCAGATCGAAGCCGAGGGCCAAGCCCGCTTCGACAGCCTCTCGCCCCGCGAGCGGCAAATTTTGGGACTGATCGCTCAGGGGCTGTCGAGCAAGCAGATCGCCCGCCGGCTCGAGATCAGCCCGCGCACGGTGGACGCCCACCGGGCGCGGCTGATGATCAAGATGCAGGCGTCGTCGATGGCCGAACTGGGCGTCATGGCCGCCCGCCACCAGGGGATCGCGGAACCGGCATCCTAACGGGCTGCCGGAGGGGTCCATCCCGGCTTTCGACGGCCGCCGCAAGCGTCCGTTTCCCGCCAGCTCCCGGGATGCCGGCCGGCATCGTCCGGCTCCGGCGAGCCTCGGCAGCCGGGTCGGCGTTTTCCCCTCGGTAGTTTTACCTCATCACCGGCCGCAGGCGGCCTGTTACAGTCATCCCGCCGATCCGAACGATGCCTTTGGCTTAAAGCCATGACGCCATTCAGCGGTTCCCGGAACGGCTGCTACACGACATCACGCATTTCGATACAGGAGCTTTGCGCTATGGCAAACATATTCGTGGGAAATCTCGCCTACTCGGTCACTACCGATGAGGTCAAGCAGCTGTTTCAACGCTTTGGCCGGGTGAGATACGTCAGGCTGGTCACCGACCGGGAAACCGGCAATTCCAAGGGGTTCGCCTTCGTGGACATGGACCCGGCTGCCGTCGGCGCGGCGATCGCGGCATTGAACCAGACCGAGTTGGCCGGTCGCCGCATCGTCGTCAACGAGGCTCGCCAGGACGTGAGACCGGTGCGCGCTGCGAGAGGTGATGCCGATGCGGCCGGGATGCGCTGAAATGCGGGCCGTTTCGGGTTCGGCGGCCGGTGCCGCGGCGGCGGAGACCCCCATGAGCGTCTGTTTCCGGTTGCTGGTACGGCAGGGCAATGGCGCCGCCGATTTCGAGGGGTGGGGCTGCGACGGCCGCCGATACGCGGTCCGGCAGTCTGGGGGCCGGTTTGCCGCCTGTTTGATCGCCGGTCCTGGGCAACCGATCACCGCCACCGGCCGGACCCCGTTGGAAGCGTTGCGGCGGGCCGAAACCGCCCAACTGGCACTGGCGCCGAAGCTGGTCGTCAGCCTGGCAGCGGAGACTTGCGCGGCTGAAACATTCTGCTGAGCCGTTTCCGAAGCAAGGGTTCCCCTTGGCACTGTCTGCATGAGCGGTTGTTTGGGGATACTCCGGGCAGGCGTCGCCGTAGGTCGCCCTCTAGGGCGACGGGAGGCGCACCAAGTCGGGCTCAAGCCCGACCTACAACTGGCGCCGAAGCTGGTCGTCACCCTAGCGGGGCAGGCCGGCACGGCTGAAACATTCTGCTGAGCCGTTTCCGAAGCAAGGGTTCCCCTTGGCACTGTCTGCATGAGCGGTTGTTTGGGGATACTCCGGGCAGCCGTCGCCGTAGGTCGCCCTCTAGGGCGACGGGAGGCGCACCAAGTCGGGCTCAAGCCCGACCTACAACCCTGGGCCGCCGTCCGGTTCAGGCCACGGCGCGGCCGAGCCGGTCGGCCAGCGCCGCGAGCAGGGCGTTGATCGCCGTGAACTCGACCGGTTTGACCAGGTGGCGATCGAACCCGGATAGGCGGGAAGATTCGATGTCCTTGGGCTGGCCGTAGCCGGTGAGGGCGATCAAGGCGGCATCGCGGGTTTCCGGCATTTGCCTGAGCCGGCGGGCGACTTCATGGCCGTCCATGTCCGGCAGGCCGATGTCCATCAGCACCACCTCCGGGCGAAAGGCCGGCGCCTCCTCCAGCGCCTCGGCACCGCTATAGGCCACCTTGACCTGGTGTCCGCCGCTACGCAGCAGCAATGCCAGGGTATCGGCGACATCGGCGAAGTCGTCCACCACCAGTATACGGGTGGACGGGACGGTCAGCCGGGCTAGCGCCGGCGCTGCCGAAACCTCCGGTTGCACCGGCAGCAACGGCAAGCGCATGCTGAATTCGCTGCCTTCGCCGATGCCGGCACTGCGGGCCGACAAGTTGCCGCCATGCATCTCCACCAGTCGGCGGGCCAGCGTGAGGCCGATGCCGAGGCCGCCTTGTGAGGCCGGAAGGGCGCGGTCGGCCTGAATGAACAAGTCGAAGATGCGAGCGAGGCATTCCGGGGTAATTCCGATCCCATTATCGCGCACCCGGAGGTCGGCAAACTGCCCGTCGCCGCTCAGCCGTACTTCGATCTTACCGCCTTCGCCGGTGTATTTGGCCGCATTGTTCAATAAATTGGACAGCACCTGGGTCAGCCGGACCCGGTCGCCCTCGACCCACAGGGGCGAGTCCGGGCGGCACACGGCCAGAGCCTGGTGACGCGCCTCCATCAATGGCCGGCAGGTCTCGATTGCGGCATCGACGATGCCTGCGAGATCGACCGGCTCGCGTACCAAGCGGACCTTGCCGTACATGATGCGAGCGACATCCAGCAAGTCGTCCAGCAGTCTGGCCATATGGCTGATCTGGCGCTCGATCACGTCGCGCGCCCATTGCTCGGTCGAGTCGCGGGGAGTTTGCAGTTTCAGGATCTGCACCGCATTGCGGATCGGTGCCAGCGGGTTTCGCAGCTCGTGGCCGAGCATGGCCAGGAATTCGTTCTTGCGGAGGTCGGCCTGGTGCAACTCCTCCTCGACCCGTTTACGGTCGGTGATGTCATGGATGAATCCGAACCAAAGAATGCAGCCGTCGGGTTCCGGCGCCGGTATGGATTTGCCTTCGACCCAGATCTCGCCTTTCTCCGGATTCCTGACCCTCCATTCATCATGCCAGGGCGAAAGGACCTCGGCCGAGGCGGTGAGGCTGGCGCGCAAACGCTCCGCGTCGTCGGGCGGGATCAACGCGAATGCGGGGCCGGCATCCGCGGCCAGCGCGGCCGGCGGCAGTCCGTAAATCTCGCTGATGGCCGGGCTGGCGTAGGGAAAGCACATCGATCCGTCGGGCCGCAGCCGAAACGAGCACAGCACTCCGGGCGCGGTCTCGGCCAGCTTGGTGAGCATGCCTTCCAGCTCCACCCGTTTGCGCTCGGCGGCTTCGCGGGCGGCGATGTCGGCCTGCAAGCGCTCGTTGGCCTGCTCCAGTTCACCGGTCTGTTCCCGCACCAGGGATTCCAGATGATTCCGGTGGTCTTCCAGTTCGAGCTCGTTTTGTTTGCGGACGGTGACGTCCTCCAGTGCGAAAAACAGCACTTCGACCTCGCCGCCGTCTTCCAGCAAGGGCGTCAGGGTCCAGTCCCAATAGGTCGTTCCCCACTCCGGGTGATCGGGGAACACGAACGGCCGCGCAACCGCCTGGAACGGCCGGTGGGTGCGCACCACGTCTTCGAAGATCGCCCGCGCATCGGAGGGATAAAGCTCGAAATGGTTGCGGCCGGCGAATTCCTCCACGGCCCGTTGGCAGGCTGCCGCGTAGGCTTGATTGACCCGGATGAAGTTGAAGTCGCGGTCCAGCACCACCAAAGGCGTCAGGGAGTGCTGGAAGAAGGCGTCCATATAGCGGTTTTGCCGCCGGATCTCCAGGTCGGCAGCGTGCAGTTCCGCGGTGCAATGGGCGACTCCGTGTTCCAGTTGTGCCTTGGCGGCCAGCAGGGCCTGCTCGGCTTCCTGGCGCTGGGCGACCTCGGCGCGCAACTGGAGCGCGTGTTTCATGACGGACTGCAAGGCCTGGGTCTCGCGTTTGCGCACCGAAGCCATGACCACGCTGAGCAGGCCTCCCACCACGGCCAACAGCGCCAGCCGCAGTATTTCGCTGGGCTTGGAAACCATCAGGGAATGATAGGGCTCCACCAGAAAGTAAGCGCTCGCGATCACGCTGGCCGCAGCCGTCATCAGCCCGGCACCCAGGTTGCCGCGCCACACGGCCAGCAGCACCGCCGCCAGGCACAGCAACACCGGCGGGCCGCCGCCGAAAACTCCTTGCATCGAAGCCAACGACGCCACCACGGCAGCGACGCCAGCCAGGCCGGTCAGGTAGCTGTTACGCAGAAGCTGTTTGACGTGACGCACTATTGTTGTAGTTATCAAGGTTCACGTGCCGGAAGGGGTACGCCGGGGGCAATGCTATTGTCACGCAATTGGCTCGGTGATCACAGCCGGCCGTTCCACCGAGCGCGGAGCGGACGCGGCTACGATGAGCGGTTCTGGCAGCGACAGGCATCACCGCGAAGCCTCGTTTTCCGATGACGACCGCCGATCGATCCAGGATGGATACGGCCCTTGCATGGAGAATGGCGCAAAAAAAAGCCCGGGTCGCCCCGGGCTTTTCGTCGCTGAACGGCCGTCTACTTCTTGGCAGCCGCGTTGCGCTCGTTCACTTCCTTGATGACTTCGTCCGCCACGTTCTTGGGGCAGGGCATGTAGTGGGAGAACTCCATGGAGAACTGGCCGCGGCCGGAGGTCATGGTGCGCAGGTCGCCGATGTAGCCGAACATCTCCGACAGCGGCACTTCCGACTTGATGCGAACGCCGGTGACGCCGGCATCCTGGGACTTGATCATGCCGCGGCGGCGGTTGAGGTCGCCGATCACGTCACCCACATGGGCGTCGGGAGTGAAGGTGTCGACCTTCATGATCGGTTCCATCAGCTGTGGACCGGCCTTCGGGATGGATTGGCGGAACGCGGCCTTCGCGGCGATTTCGAAGGCGATGGACGAGGAGTCGACGGCGTGGAAGCCACCGTCGGTCAGGATGACCTTGAAATCCAGCAGCGGGAAGCCGGCCAGCACGCCCTTGTCCAGCATGCTCTTGAAGCCTTTGTCCACCGCCGGCCAGTATTCGCGGGGCACGTTGCCGCCGGTGACCGCGGATTCGAACTGGTAGCCGGTACCCGGCTCGCCCGGCTCGATGACGTAGTCGATCTTGGCGTACTGGCCGGAACCGCCGGTCTGCTTCTTGTGGGTGTAGCTGTCCTCGACCTTCTTGGTGATGGTTTCGCGGTAAGCCACCTGGGGCTTGCCGACGGTCACCTCGACCCCGTGGGTGCGCTTGAGGATGTCCACCTTGATGTCCAGGTGGAGTTCGCCCATGCCCTTGAGGATGGTCTCGCCGCTCTCCTCGTCGGTGGAGACGTGGAAGGAGGGGTCTTCCTGCACCATCTTGCCCAGCGCCACGCCCATCTTCTCGTTGGCGGCCTTGTCCTTGGGGGCGACGGCGATGGAGATGACCGGATCGGGGAACACCATCGGTTCCAGGGTGGCCGGCTTGTCCGGATCGCACAGGGTGTGGCCGGTCTGCACGTTCTTCATGCCCAGCACGGCCACGATGTCGCCGGCCTGGGCGGAATCCAGCTCGTTGCGGGAGTTGGCGTGCATCTCGACGATACGGCCGATGCGCTCGGTCTTGCCGGTATAGGTGTTCAGCACCGTCGTGCCCTTTTCCAGCTTGCCCGAGTAGAGGCGCAAAAAGGTCAGGGCGCCGTAGCGGTCGTCCATGATCTTGAAGGCCAGGGCGCGCAGCGGGCGGTCCGGATCGACGATGGCGTGCTCGCCGGTTTCATTGCCTTCCAGGTCGACTTCCGGCTGCGGATTGACTTCGGTCGGGTTCGGCAGGTAGTCGATCACGCCGTCCAGCACCAGCTGCACGCCCTTGTTCTTGAAGGACGAACCGCAGAAGGTGGGGAAGAAGTCCAGCTTGATGGTGCCCTTGCGGATGCAGCGCTTGAGGGTGTCGATGTCCGGCTCGACGCCTTCCAGGTATTTCTCCATGACCTCGTCGTCCTGCTCGATGGCCTTTTCCACCAGTTCGGCGCGCCAGGTCTCGACGTCGTCGGCCATGTCGGCGGGCACGTCCTCGATGTGATAGTTCATCGGGTCGCCGGAGTCGTCCCAGATCCAGGCCTTGCGGGTCAGCAGATCGACCACGCCGGAGAAGGTTTCCTCGCGGCCGACGGGCAGCGTCATGACCAGGGGATAGGCGCCCAGCACGTCCTTGACCTGCTTGATGACGCGATAGAAATCCGCGCCGGTGCGGTCCAGCTTGTTGACGTAGATGACGCGGGAAACCTTGGAGTCGTTGGCATAGCGCCAGTTGGTCTCGGACTGCGGTTCGACGCCGCCGGAACCGCAGAATACGCCGATGCCGCCGTCCAGCACCTTCAGCGAGCGGTACACTTCGATGGTGAAGTCGACGTGGCCGGGCGTGTCGATGATGTTGAAGCGGTGGTCTTTCCAGAAACACGTGGTGGCGGCGGACTGGATGGTGATGCCGCGCTCCTGCTCCTGTTCCATGAAGTCGGTGGTGGCCGCGCCGTCATGGACCTCGCCGATCTTGTGGATCTTGCCGGTCAGCTTGAGAATCCGCTCGGTCGTGGTGGTTTTCCCGGCATCCACGTGGGCGAAGATACCAATGTTTCGGTAAAGCGCTAGATCGGTCATGGTTGTACTCTGTGTAAAAGCGTTCCAGGCGAAAAACGACCATTATAACCCGAAGCCGGGCCGTTTATGGCAGCGCCGAACGAAAGGGCAAAAATATCTTGGGTTTCATCGAATTGAAACATTGAGGCGGTTGGCGAACCGCGATCTTGGAAGCGCGGGCGAACGCCGCCATGGACTAAACTAGCCCCTTCACCGTCCAGCGAGCCTGCCCATGTCCGACTCCCCAGCCCCCGCCATGCCCGGCCGCGCCCTGCCGGCGGTGCTGATCGCCCAATTCCTGTCGGCCCTCGCCGACAACGCCTTGCTGTTCATCGCGATCGCCCTGGTGCGGTCGCAGCACCATCCGGAAGAGTGGGTGCCGCTGCTGCAGGAGTTCTTCGTGCTGGCCTATGTGGTGCTGGCGCCTTTCGCGGGGCCGTTCGCCGATGCGCTGCCCAAGGGCAAGGCCATGCTGCTGGCCAATGGCGTCAAGCTGGTGGGGGCGGCGGGCATGCTGGCGGGGTTCCATCCGCTGCTGGCTTACGGAGTGGTGGGGCTCGGTGCCGCCGCCTATTCGCCGGCCAAGTACGGCATCCTTTCGGAACTGGTGCCGGCGGACCGGCTGGTGAAGGCCAACGGACTGATGGAAGGATCGACCATCGTCGCCATCCTGGTGGGCGTCGGCACCGGCGGCTGGCTGGCGGACTTTTCGGTGCCGGTGGCGTTGTGGAGCGTGGCGGGCTGCTACGGCGCGGCGATGGCGGCGACCCTGGTCATCCCCGCAGTGCCCGCCGCCCATCCGGGTGAACCTTGGAACCCGCTGCAGCTGCTGGCGGAATTCGCCCGGATCACCTGGTTCCTGCTGAAAGATCGGGATGTTCGGTTCTCGCTGGCCTGCACCAGTTTGTTCTGGGGCAGCGGCGCGACGCTGCGCCTGTTGCTGGTGGCTTGGGTGCCGTTGGCCTTAGGCCTCGCCGATACCCGCACCCCGGCCAACCTCAACGGCGTGGTGGCGATCGGCATCGCCCTGGGGGCGGCGCTGGCCTCGGCCCTGATACGGCTGGAGACCGTGAACCGGGCGCTCTGGCCGGGGCTGTTGCTGGGGCCGGTGATCATGCTGCTGGCGACGGTCCACAGCCTGGTGCCGGCGGGGCTGCTGCTGGTGGCGATCGGTCTCTGCGGCGGCTTGTTCGTGGTGCCGCTCAACGCCCTGCTGCAGGAGCGCGGCCACCTGACGGTGGGTGCCGGTCACGCCGTGGCGATCCAGAACCTGTTCGAAAACCTGGCCATGCTGGGGATGATCGGCGTCTATACCCTGACCATCCAGGCGGGAATTTCGGCGGTCGCGGCGGCGGTGGGCTTCGGCGCCCTGGTGTTGGCGGGGATGCTGCCGATCGCCGTGTTCCGGCTGTGGCCGCGCTGAGCCGGAGGTTTACAGGCCCAGCACGATGGCGGCCATGAGCAGGGCCATGAACACCGACACCGTCAGCAGGACGGCGGCCTGGGTCTTGCGGTGCGGATTGCGTAACCCCAAGAAGCCGAACACCAGCCCGATGGGGGGAAGGAAAACCGTTACGGCCAGCAGGATGAACAGGGTCGCAAAGCTCCAGCGCTGAGCGGGATCGATCCCGCTGGCCGGCCCATCGACCGGGCGGCCGCAGCCGGCGCAGACCACGGCCTTGTCCTTGATGGGTTTTCCGCAATACCGACAAAACATCTCAAGCCTCTCGATGATGCATGCGCTGCCGCCGGCTGCGCCCTTGTTCTTCTTGGTTGCGAAGGATAACGTAACGTACCCGGCCGTGCCATGAAAACCATCGGGTGGCGCGGCCGGCCGTGGCGGGCGGCTGCCGCCGCAGGCCCGTCACCCCACCCTTTCAACTCAGTGATTCGTCGACGACTGCTTTCCCCCTCCCTGTTCGGGGCCATCTGGCTGGCTGGCGCAGCCTGCCCGGCGGATGACGATGCGCCCGGCCGGGCGGCGGCGATTTCCCGCGACGACGGCGGATCCGCCACGGTCACGCTCGCGCCGCAGCAACTGGCCTCGGCGGGGTTGCGGCTGGAGCCGCTGGCGACGGTGACCGTGCCGGCCGAGTGCCGTGCCTACGGCAAGATCGTCGACATTCATCCCTTGCTGGAGCTGCGCGCCGGTTACCGGGCGGCACGGGCTGACGTGGCGGTGACCGTGGCGGCGCGGGAGCTCGCCCGCAAGAACCGCGACCGGCTCGCCGGACTGCATCGGGAATCCATCGTCGCGACCCGCGACTTGATCCAGGCCGAAGCCCAGCTCACCGCAGACAGCGCGCGGGCGCAAGCCGCCGCCTTCAAGGCCGAGGAGATGCGGGAAGCCGCCATCCAGTCCTTCGGCGAACCGCTGTTCGCGGCGGCCATCGCCGGTTCCGGCGGCTTCGATGCGCTGGTGGCGCGGCGCCGCATGCTGGGGATGGCGTCGCTGCCGCCCGACTGCCCGCCCCCCAGGGAGGACGCCTTGCTGCGGGTGGGGCCGGCCGGACAGGGTGCGCCGACGGCGCCGGCTCCCCTGCTGGCGCCGGCGCCGCGCACCGACGAGCTGACCCAGGGCGAGACCTGGTATTTCACGGTGGAGGCGGGACGGCTGCGCACCGGCATGCGTCTGGACGTGCGGCTGATCGACCCCGGCCGCAGCCGCAGCGGGGTGGAGATCCCCACCGCCGCCGTGGTGTGGTTCGCCGGCGCGCCTTGGGTGTATGCCGATGCCGGGGCCGGCCGGTTTCGCCGCAAGCCGGTGGGCGACCACGGTGAGGCCGGCGAACGCTGGCTGGTCGGAGAGGGGTTCCGGCCCGGCGAAGCCGTCGTGGTGCGGGGAGCCCAGATGCTGCTGTCGGAGGAGCTGCGCCGGGCGATCCCGGACGAGGACGACGACTGATGCTGACCGGCATCGTCCGCCTGGCGGTCGGCCGGGCCGGGGTAGTCATGGCCCTGGCCCTGCTGCTGCTGGGTTATGGCGGCTACCGGCTGTATGCCGCCCACCTGGACATTTTCCCGGAGTTCGCCGCCAAGAGGGTGGTGGTTCAGACCGAAGCACCGGGTTTTTCCCCGGAACAGGTCGAGACTCTGGTGACCCTGCCGGTGGAGAAGCGGCTGGCAGGGTTGCTGGGGCTCACGCGGCTGCGTTCGGAATCCCTGCAGGGACTCTCCGTGGTGACCGCGGTGTTCGCCGAATCCACCGACATCTATCGCGACCGCCAGATGGTGGGGGAGCGGCTGGCCGCCCTGCAGGGCCAGCTGCCGGCCGGGACCGGTCTGCCCCAGGCGGTTCCGCTGTCGTCCTCCTCCGCGACGGTGTTGACCCTGGGGGTGTCCTCGCCCAGCCGCAGCCTGATGGAACTGCGCTCGCTGGTGGACTGGACCATCGTGCCGCGGCTTTTGGCCGTGCCCGGCGTCGCCGACGTCAACGTGTTCGGCGGCGACATCAAGCAGCTTCAGGTCCAGCTGGAGCCTGACAAGCTGCGCCGCTACGGCGTTTCGGTGGATGAGGCGGTGCGGGCGGCCGAGCAAGCCACCGGCATGCGGGCCGGCGGGTTTCTGGAAAATGCCAATCAGCGTCTGAGCCTGCAGTTGGCCGGCTTGCCCGACGGCGTCGCGGCCTTGCGGCAGGTGGTGGTCAGCCGCCGCGACGGGGTCAATGTGAGCCTGGGCGATCTCGGCGGGGTGACCGTCGCCGCCCGGCCGCCCATCGGCGCCGCCGCCATCGGCGGCAGCCCGGCCATCGTGATGATGGTGATCGGCCAGTACGGCGCCAACACCCTCGACGTCTCCCGCGCGTTGGAACGGAATCTCGCCGACCTGGGGGAGCTGCTGCAAAAGCAGGACATCCGGCTCGATCCGGCGCTGTTCCGGCCAGCCGACTACATCGAACGCTCCCTCGCCAATCTCAGCGGCCATCTGTTGCTCGGTGCCCTGCTGGTCTTGCTGGTGCTGTGGAGCTTCCTCCACGACCTGCGGGCGGCGCTCATCCCCACCCTGGCGATTCCCCTGTCGCTGCTGGCGGCGGCGGTGATCCTGCTGGCGTTTGGGGTCAATCTCAACATCATGGTGCTGGGGGGCTTGGCCATCGCCCTGGGCGAGGTGGTGGACGACGCCATCATCGACACCGAAAACATCTTTCGCCGCCTGCGCGAGAACCGCCGCGGCGGCAAGCCGCGGCGGCCGGCCCGGGTGGTGCTTTCGGCCTCCCTGGAGGTGCGCGGCTCGGTGGTGTACGCCAGCTTAATCGTGATGCTGGGATTTATTCCCCTGCTGACCCTCGAAGGGGTCGGCGGGCGGCTGTTCGCGCCTCTCGGCTACGCCTATATCCTGGCCATTCTGGCGTCGCTGGCGACCGCGTTGCTGGTGACGCCGGCCCTGTGCCTGCTGCTGCTGGCGGGACCACGCGAGGCGGAGCACGAACCGCCTCTGGTGCGGCGCTTGCTGCCGGCCTATGGCGGCGCGCTGCGGTGGGTCGCGGCCCGGCCGCAGCGTACCGTGGCGGCGGCCGTCGGCGGTTGTGTGCTCGGCCTGGTGCTGGCGCCGGACTTGGGCGGCGACCTGCTGCCGGAATTGCGGGAAGGCCATTACATCGTCCATACCAGCGCCTTGCCCGGCACTTCCCTGGAGGAATCGCTGCGCATGGGCGGCGAGCTCACCCGCAGGTTTCTCGAGATCCCCGGCGTGGTGTCGGTATCCCAGTGGGCGGGGCGGGCGGAGCGGGGCGCCGATACCTATGGCAGCCACTACAGCGAATACGAGGTTCATCTCCGCCCCCTCGACGGCCACGGCCAGCAGCAGGTGCTGGAGCGGCTGCGGCAGGTGCTGGGGGAAATGCCCGGCCTGAACTACGAAGCCAACACCTTTCTGACCGAACGCATCGAGGAGACGATTTCCGGGTTCACGGCGCCGGTGGTGGTCAATCTCTACGGCGCCGACCTCCGGCTGCTGGATGCCAAGGCGGAGGAGTTCGCCCGGCTGTTTCGCAGCATCGAAGGGGCCGCCGACGTTCAGCTCCGTTCTCCGGCGGGCAGCCCCCTGGTGCAGGTGAGCCTCAAGCCGGACCGCCTGGCCGGTTTCGGCATCCGCCCGCTGGAGGCCGCCGACGCGGTGGAAACCGCTTACAGCGGCCGGGTGGTGGGACGCTATTACGAGAACCAGCGCGGTTACGAGGTCAGCGTCATCCTGGCGCCGCAATACCGCCGCCAGGTCGAACAGGTCGCCCGGCTGCCGCTCAAGGGCAGCGAGGGCGTGGTGGTCGGCTTGGGCCAGGTGGCCGACGTCGCCGAGGTGGGCGGCCGCTACAACATCCTGCACCAGGGCGGCCAGCGGGTGCAGACCGTCAGCGGCCGGGTGGTGGGCCGCGACCTCAATTCCTTTCTCGCCGAATTGAAGCGGCGCAGCTATGCCGAGATCGACTTCCCCGCCGAGATGTATCCGGAGTTCACCGGCGCCTCGGTGGAACAGGCGCAAGCCCGCGAGCAGCTGCTGGTGCACGGCCTGCTGGCGGGAAGCGGCATCCTGCTGCTGGTGTACGTGGCCATCGGCAGCCTGCGCCACACCCTGCTGGCCCTGGCCAACCTGCCGTTTTCCCTGGTGGGCGGCGTGGTCGGCGCGGTGGTGGCGGACACCACCCTGTCCCTGGGGGCGCTGGTCGGGTTCGTGACCCTGTTCGGCATCACCCTGCGCAACACCATCATGCTGATGTCGCATTACCGCCATCTGGTGGAGAAGGAGAAGCGGCCCTGGAACCTGCAGACCCTGGTGCTGGGCGCCCAGCAGCGGTTGCCGTCGATTCTGATGACGGCGCTGGTCACCGCGCTGGCCATGCTGCCCATCGCCATCGACAGCGACAATCCGGGGCGGGAGATCATGGGACCGATGGCCGCCATCATCATCGGCGGACTGGGCACCTCCACCCTGCTGAACCTGCTGATTCTGCCGGCCCTCCTGTGGCGCTACGGGCGCTATGGGGCGGGTTCGGACACGATCGTTTGAACGGGGCGGGACTCGGCTGCGGCCGGGGAGGGTAGGAATCGGCGTTAAGAAGCCGGCGGCCGGAAGTTCCGGCGCGCCGGCTGTGGGACTCGTGCCGCGTCCAGCGGCACGTCAGGAATGGAACCCGGGCCGGTTCGGCATGAAGCCGCCGGTGGCTCTCGAATCCCCTGCGGGACTCGCTCGGCGGTGGTCTGACGGCACCGGCCGGAGTTCCTGGTCGCACATCCTGCCAACCAAGCAGAGAAGGACTGATACAACTACAGCAAACGCAATGCCAGGTTCGGAAAGTCCCGGCAAATCAAGGGGGGCTTGTTCAGCCGACGTCCCGGAATGGTTCGATTGTAAAAAACCCTGTCAGTCATGTCAGATATCCCTGTCACAATTGGCAGCGATGGCAGCAAGGCAAGGTTGTTGAAATAGGGAACCCTCTCCCTCTGGGAGAGGGCAGGGTGAGGGCTGAAGCGCCCGATGTTTCAATGAGTTCATCGTAAGCCCAAGGCGCCCCGGCCCTCACCCCAACCCCGCAGGGACTTCATTCAACGACATTGTGGCAGCCAGGGGCCGGTGTCACAGAGCGGCCCGCTGCCGGCTGGTGTCATCGGGAAAGGCAAGGGGTAGCGCCGCCGAGGACGCCGTGCACCTCTTTATAACCACCGGGCGCGCTTCAACAATCGGTAGAGCCAGATACAGCCGACCAGCGTGACGGCCAGGGACGCCGGATATCCGAACTGCCAGTCCAGCTCCGGCATGGTCTTGAAGTTCATGCCGTACATGCTGAACACCATGGTGGGCAGCGCCAGGATCGCGCCCCAGCCGGCCAGCCGTTTGACCACTTCGTTCTGGCGCACGGTGACCAGGGCCAGATTCACCTGCATGGCGTCGGCCAGCGTCTCCCGCATGGTGTCGGTGGCCCGCAGCACCCGCAGCACGTGATCGTGCACATCCCGGTAATAGTCGCGCAGGTCGGGGGCGACGATCTCCCGGTGCCGGCGCATCAGGGCGTTGGCGATTTCCACGATCGGCGCGGCGGCAGTGCGGAGTTCCGAGACTTCGCGCTTGAGTTCGTAGAGTCGGCCGATCAGCGGCCGGTCCAGGCGGTTTTCGAAGATGTCGTCTTCCAGACGTTCCAGACGCTGCTCGTAGTGATCGGAGACCAGCAGGTATTGATCCACCACGAAATCCAGCAGGGCGTACAGAGCGACCCCCGGTCCTTTGGCCAACAGCTGCGGGTTGTTCTCGCAGCGTTCCCGCACCCGCCGATAGCTCGCCGTCGACCCGCGCCGGATGGAGATCAGAAACTGCTTGCCGACGAATACATGCGTTTCGCCATACTGCACCCGGTCACCGTTGAGTGCCACCGTATGCAGTGCCACAAACAGCGAATCGCCGTATTCCTCCAGCTTGGGCCGCTGGTGCGCCGAGCGGGCGTCTTCGATCGCCAGGTCGTGCAGCCCGAATTCCTCCTGGATCTTGCCCAATTCCACCGCATCCGGTTCGCTCAGCGCCAGCCACACAAAGGTATCCGGTTCCAGCAACACATCGCTGATCTCGTCGATGGTGATGCTGCCGAGGACCTGGCCGTTGCGATAAGCCGCATAGTTCACATACATGGATGCTCCTGCAAGGTTGGCGCGGTGAGTTCGGGGGGGGATTCCGCAGGCGCTGCGGCCGTAGCCCGTCATTGTCCCGGATCCGCGCAAGGCGCTCCAATCCCGCCGGTGACGGTGACGCCCTGCCGGGGGGCTTGTACACTACCGCCGCATCCCGCCAACCGGCCGATCCGCCGATGCACCCCACGATCCAGGCACTCGCTCCCCCCATTTCCGCCAAGCGCGATCCCGCGCTGGAAGCGATCATCACCCGGCGGTTGCCGCTGGTTTACACCGGGGGAGCAGATGCCGCACTGGATAGGCCGGCGCATGTTCGGGCCGGGTCGAGCCTGGCCTGGTTCGGTGGGCGGCTGGCGGTGGTGCAGGACGATGCCTCGTTCATCGCCCTGATCGATCCGCTTCACGACCGAATCGACGCCTTGCCGCTGCCGGCCGGGGAAGACGGTGTCCGCCAATTCGACGACGCGCGCGGAAACAAGCAGCACAAACGGGATTGGGAGGCGTGCACCACGATCTCTACATCGTCCGGGGAATGCCTCTGGGCGTTCGGTTCCGGCTCGACCGAGCGGCGCGAATTCATCGCCATCGTTCACCCCGCGGGCCGCATCGAGACGTTCGATGCAAGCGGCCTTTATCGGGAACTGCGCCGCCAAAAAGCCTTCAGCGGCAGCCAGCTGAATGTGGAAGGAGCGGTTTTTCGCGACGGCTGCATCCGTCTGTTCAACCGCGGCAACGGCGCCCGCCGGGATGGGCTGGGGCCGGTGAACGCGACCTGCGACATCGATGCCCGAGCGCTCGAAGCCCGACTGCGCAGCCCGGATGCTTGTCCGGCGCCGCCACTGGAGCGGCTGGCCCAATACGAGTTGGGACGGTTGCACGGTACGCCCCTGACCTTCACCGACGCCGTCGCGACCGACCCCGGGATCTTCTATCTGGCCTCAGCCGAAGACTCCGCCGATGCCGTCACCGACGGCGCGGTGAGCGGCTCGGCGATCGGGATCGTGGACTCCCGCGGCTGCCGCTGGATCGAGCTGTGCGAAGCCGACGGAACGGTGAGCCGGATCAAGACCGAAGGCATCGCCACGGTGCCGGGCCGGGACAAGGTCCTCTATGCAGTCGTCGACGCCGACGATCCGGCTCGCCCGTCGGAACTGTGCGAAGTGGCGCTGCGAGGAGCCTGGTGATGGGGGTCGCCGGGGAAAATGCTCTTTTCTGCCGGAACCATGATTCAATGCCATGAATTCCGAGCGCATCCCTCTGGCGACGATCGACGATTTTCACCGGCACCCCAGGCGACTGGGTTGGAAATACGAATATCTGGAGGGCTGTTTGCTGGCCAGCCCGGCCCAGTATTCCATGGCCGCCAGCCTGACGGTGAGCCCGCGCAGCGTCGCCCGCGAGTGCCAGCTCTTGCCTGTTGACGAAGGTAGCGGTGCCGAATTGGCCGAGCTCTTCATCACCGCTTTTGCCGGTTCCGTGGAGTTCTGCGGTTGGCCCCTGAACCGGATCGAACGGCATGCTCGGGACTGGACTGCCGATTTTTTCAAAGGAAAGCGCGGGCGCCCGCTGGCGATGTCCCGATTGGCGGTGGCAGGCGGCAGGATCATCGGGGCCGCCCTATTTCGCTCGCAGGACGATGCACCGATGCTGGATCTGCTGTTCGTCCATCCGCATTGGCAGCGTCGGGGCATCGCCACTGCACTGGTGTCACGGGCGGTGAATACCCTGGCCGGGGCAGGCGTTCCGATCCTGCTGAGCCGTTACGACTTGGCCAATGCGGCGAGCCGCATCTGGCACCGAAGCTTCGGCTTCGTCGACCTGCCGGGCTGGCTGACGGCCCGCCATCTCAGGAGTCATGCCAAACACGAACTGTACCGCCGGGAGCTGATGGGAGACTTGGCCGACGATGAGCGGGAGCGCCTGGCCGCGGAGATCGACCGCTGGAACCGGGTACTGGCCGAAGTGTTCGGCGACGTCGCCGGTCCGTGAGTTTCGCCGGGCAGGCTAGGCAATCTCCTAATCCGGTGCGATGCCATAGCCCGTTGCCTGAAGGCGCGCCGTGGCGACCCAGCCCTCGGTGTCCAGGTGAGTGCGCGGGTTGGAGTACATCACGGCGGTAAAGCCCTGATACTCGGTGTAGGCGATCACCTCTTCGCCCGGAAGTATGAACACTCCCTTGATGATGCAACCGGGGCTTGGTGCCGAGAAGAATTGGAGCCGCCCTTGGCCGGTGACTCGATGAGGCGCAGATGTACCGGGGATTCGGACGCCGATTTTGTTTGCGGTTTCAGCGATTTCGTCGCAACGCTCTTCGGCAATCGCCACTGCCGCCGCAAAGGCGAAGAGCAAGAGTAGGGCTGCGGAATGGGAGTGGGTCATACTGCGCCTACGGTTCATGTTCTGTGTTCCTGTCGGGGAATCGATTCCTGCGCCGTCTCAGCCTAAACAGGGGACTTCCCGATCCCCGGAAGCGCGGCGAGCCGCCGCCATCGCTGCACGGCCCACCCTTCCTCCCGCGTGCGAGCCGGCCATCCAGACCGGCGCGACCGCCAAGAGCAAGGCCGTGCTCGGCCTGCTCGGTGCGAAGCAGGTGAAGTTGCAGGGCCAGCTGTTCGCTTCGTATGCCGCCTGGGAAGGAAAGCGACGCGTGGCTTACTGTCCCCCGACGGCGATGAAAGAGAAACCCGAATCCTTTGGAGCACCCGCCGGCGTGGTCGTAAAGACGACGCAAAGTTGTTGATCACACGAAGTAATGCCCAACGTCCCCAGGGCGCTGGGAACCAACGTCATGGTGATCTTCGAAGTGAAAGGAGTGCTGAAAGTAATCAGATAATTGCCCGCCAAATTTCGAGTGAAAGTAAAACCGGAACCGGCAATGATACTGAAGTCGTCCGAATTGATCTCGCCCCGCACGATGCGGAGTTTTTCCTCGCCGCCGGTCGCGGAAAGCTGACCGGTCGCGCCGAACTTGATGTCGCCGCGGACGTCGAGCTTGGCCGTCGGCGGGCTTTCAATCGGAGTGCCGATGCCCGCATTTCCGCCCTTGGTGATGACCAGGCGCGCGGCACCTGCTTTGCGATCGACGATTTGAAAGGTGCCGTCGCCGAGAGCGGCGTCGCCATTGCTGCTCTGGAGGCTCCAGGTGCGGCCGTTGGTGGAGGTACTGGTGAGGGCCAGTTGCGTTTGGTTGTCACTGGAGATTTCGAGTTGGTAACCCGGCGCCGAGGTCCCGATACCCACGTTGCCATTGGCCAGCACCGTGAGACGCTCCACCGGAGTGGAAGACATATCGGAAATGCTCCAGCGATTGTTGCCGCCGAAGATACCGGTGAAATAACTGTGGTTCGGATTCGTCTGCAGAATGCCAGCCGAGCCGTTGCCGGTCTGGTTCAGGCTTAGCAGAAAATCACCCGTTCCCGCGACATCAAGCGGATGGGCCGGGGTTTCGGTGCCGATGCCGATGTTGCCCGGAAAGGAAAACGCTCCACTCGCGAGCGCGCCATTCGTCTCGATCTCGAGCGTGGCCGGATAGCCCGTACCAGAACCTTCCTTGGAACTGATCGCCACTTTCGCAACGCCATCGGGTGAGGAGATGACCACGCCGAAATCGCTTCCCGGCGAGTTGAGCCAGTTTTTCACCTGATCCGTCACATCGAGCTTGATGAATTGCTTCTTCACGACCGCTGCCGCCGGGATCGTCGAAAAGACTGTCGCGGAGGTCGGCTCGGCCACCGGCGCGCCGGTGAAGCTTTCATGCCAGTCCGAAGTCACCAGCGAAACGTCGAGATCGCCCGCCGCCGTGACGACGGGAAGAAAGATCGTCAGGGTGGCCCGCGTCACGCCCGGCGCGGACACCGCACTGTTGGCCACGCCAAACCGGATGAGCGCATGGCTCGTCACGGAAACTGGCAGCGTCGGCTTTGCTCCGTTGGCCGGCTTCAGCGCCGTCTTGATCACGGTCCCCGTGGCGGAGACGGTAACTTTGCTGAAGGTGTCTTCCGTAGGCGGAAGAGCGATGGACCAGACGGGAGATGCGAGCGCCAGAAGCGCGGCGGCGAAAGGCAGTTGAGTCATTCTCATGGGCGTGCGTGTCCAGGTTTGTGTGGAAGGATAGAAAGTCAATCGCATGGCGCTTGTGGGGACTTATCAACGATCCAGGGCGAACAGAAGCTCGCCTAATCTCCTGATACTCTCCGTGAGCGCTGAGTAACGCGGCACCAAGATAGTTTCGTGTCGAGCGTGGCCGCTGCAGTGAAATTCGGGATAGCCCGCGTAGCTCCGAATAGCGCAGCGTATTCATAGTGGGGTCCCGAGATGGACCAGGCGCTGGGTGTCTTCGACCACCTGAGCGGCTGTCATTTCGGAACGAGCCAGGATGGCTGCGAACTCTCCCGTGCCGGTCCGCGGAGGATTGCGGTGACGATAGGAACCGCATCAATCGCGACCGATGCGGTTCGTTACCTTACCTACCGGCGATGGGTTTCGGCTTCGCCTCTACCCATCCTTCTATGAGCCCAGAGCTGTCAAGTACCGAAAGACGGTGGGTTACAAATTCTTTGGTTTTTTGCATTTCCTGTTTCAAACGGTTGAGGAGCCTTGGAAACCCTGTCTTCACTGGCCTCGTCTCACCGTGCCGATCCGGTTGCAGTTGCTGTTCGGCGCCGTGCGCCTTCACCTTCTATCCGTGCTGAGCCCTCTGCTCGCACCTGAACCCGCATGCTGATCACGGGACTTGCAACCGGGTGACCTGCCCCTTCTACAAAACCGGCAGGGACACTGCCAGAATGGGTATCGGGCGCGGTCTGAATCGAACTCGGGGGGACGACGTTGCATCGCCGGTTTTCGTTACCTGCCAAACCGGTCGCTGTTCATGGGTGGATGATCCGGTTGGCTCCGGGCCTCAGGCGGCGCTCGCCGCCTTCAAGCGCGCGCCCTCGGGCACCACCCCCTGCGCCGTGTAACGCCATAACGCCACCGCCAGACGCCGCGCCAGAGCGACGATGCCGATCCGCCTTTGACGCTTGCCGCCGCTGCCGAAGCGCTCCCGGAACCAGCGGCTCAGGGCGGAGTCCGGCTGGCACAGCCAGGCCAATTCCACCAGCAACGACCGCGCCCGCTGGTTGCCGGCCTTGCTGATGCCCTGTTCACGCTGGTCGTTGCCGGAACTGTACGGGGTCGGCGTCAAACCCAGCGCCGATCCCACTTCCTTGCGGTTGCGAAACACGCGCCAGCCGTAAATCTCGCTGGTCAGCACCCAGGCACCGATCAGCCCGATACCGCACAATTGCATCAGCGCCATGGCAACCCGGCCAACCGCGCCGGACTGTTCTTCCTGGAGCCGTTCTTTCAGACACGTCTCGATGGCTGCCAACTGGCGCTCCACCTGGGCCAGCCGCTCCACCTCCCGATGCAGCCTCTCCCGGAGCTGGATTCCCAGGCTTCGCGGCTGGTCCAGCCATGTCTTCAGCGCCCCGCTGCTCTGCGGAATCTCCCGGTAACCCTGCAGAAACAGCGCCGATTCAATCTGGTTCAACAAGCGGCGGCGGTCGGTCAGCAAGCTCGACCGCTCCCGCGGCAACTGCCTCTGGTCTTCCACCGTCTCATCCGGGACCCGTACGATCCGCAACGCCCGCCGCTCGCCTCCCGCCTTGCGCTGCATCAAATCCACCAGCTTCTCCGCATCGATCCCGTCCGACTTGGCATTGCGACGATGGGGCGTAACCCGTCGTCCGCGCGCTGAGCAGTGAAAGTGGTTGCATGATGCGAGTTGATATCGGAGAGTGAGTTCCTTCCATCAACTGGGGATGAAAGCGCAAGAGCGTTGGCGACGTCGGTCTTCGTCCCCTTATTCACGAGGAACTTGAGGTCCGGGGAGGCCTTGTGCGCCGCGCTCGCCTGTAGTCAGCAGGATGTCGAGCGTGGCTCCGTACAGGGCTTCCTTGCTTTCCATCACAAAACTCCCGCCGAACACGGCCTTGAGGGCAATACCCTGATTGTCAGCCGTGCCATCGAGCCAGGCCTTGACCAATTGGGTGACGTCCAGTACCAGCCAGTGGCCGGCGGCGCTGGTTTCGACCGCGGCGCCGGCAAGTTCCTTGTCCCCGAGTTGCGGAGAATTCGTTCCGGTGGCGGTGGTTTCTTTCCAGTCCCCGGTGATGCGGTAGACATCGATCGCTCCGGGTTTCTGGACCGATTTTACCCAGAGTTTGATGACGGCTTTGCCGACACTGGATCCTGTAGTGGCATCCGGAAGACTGTCCGTCAGGTTGAAACGCAACAGCCCGGTTAGGGTGTCGCTGTTGACTCGAATGCTGGGAGATTTGCCGTAGTTCTTCTTGCTGCTCGGCGAAGCGTGAACTTGGGTATCGTCGGTGAGCGTGGCTGCGGCATTCGAAATTGCCGGCAGGAGGCTTGTCAGCAACAGACTGCGGACAAGGCTTTGGAAACTAGGCCGGGCTCTGGTTCGGGGGGGGCGACATGGTGACACTCCTTGGTTTGCTGGATCGATGGTCGAACTACCCTACGAAAACAAAGGTAGCCGGGAACAACGAGCCGTCAACTTTCGAAATTTGCCGTCGCCGAGGGAGGCGTGGTCATCGGGCTGATTTGTGGATGATTTTGGGATCGGCACTGCATCTGGGAGGCGATTTCTGAGAGTTGGACTCGGAACGGTCGCGGACCGAACGGGCGCCTTATTGGTATCGGATATTGGAATTGGAATCCGACCGTTAGCCCAGCGATTAAAGAAAGCTTGAATTCCGGTATTTCGTATTAAAGAATGCATTAATACGGCAATGGCACATCAAAGAGCTTTTGAACATGAAACGGTCCGCAGGTACCTACGCCGTCTCAACAACCTTGGGCGAGTCCGTTCAGGCCTTTGTTCCGCATCCGCTTCCGCCTGCCGATCCAGCCTTGGCTCCGGATTCGTTCGTCGAACAGAACCGTCAGGCGGAACTGGCACTGGCACGCCTGTCTGGGGTATCGGGGCTGGTTCCTTCAGTCGACTGGCTGCTATACAGCGCGATTCGCAAGGAAGCTTTGCTCACTTCCCAAATCGAGGGGACGCAGGCCACGCTGACCGACTTGTTCGACGAGGAGGCCGGTTTCGTGGTCAGCAACACGGATGACGTGGAGGAAGTCACCAACTATCTGCGCGCCTTCCGTTTGGTACAAGACAATCTGCGCGATCCCAACGGCCTTCCGATCAGCATTCGCCTTCTATGCGACGCCCACAGGCTGCTGCTCGAGGGTGTGCGAGGCTCCGGAAAACAGCCGGGAGAGTTGCGACGTTCGCAAAACTGGATCGGCGGGACACGTCCGGGCAACGCGGTTTTTGTGCCGCCGCCGCCAGATCGCGTGGCGGAACTGCTGGGCCACCTGGAACAGTTCATTCACGACACGTCGGTCGCGATCCCTCCGCTGGTGAAGATTGCCCTCATACACGCCCAGTTTGAAACCATCCATCCTTTCCTGGATGGCAATGGGCGCATCGGCCGCCTGCTGATCGCCGCGCTGTTGGAACATTGGGGACTGCTGCCCGAGCCGCTGATGTATCTGAGCGGCTACCTGAAGCGGCACCAGATGGAATACTACCGACGGCTATCGGTCATCCGCGCCGAGGGCGATTGGGAAGCCTGGGTGGACTTTTTCCTGGAAGGGGTAACCACTGCAGCCACAGACGCCGAGCGAAGCATCATCGCGATTGCCGGTCTGGTGGCGGCAGATCGACGCCGGCTGCTCGAATCCCCCAAAGCCGGTCCGGCCGTTTATCGATTGTTCGAGATGCTGCCGATGATGCCCCGCTTCACCATAGAGCGGGCGCGACAGAAACTGGACACGAGCTTTCCGACGGCGAATGCAGCCGTCAAGGTTCTGGAGGATCTAGGCATCGTGACCGAAATGACCGGCCAGAAGAAAAACCGCAGCTACAGCTACCAGCGCTACATCGAACTGTTAGCAAGCTGAGTCAAGCTGGCACACAGGCGCGGATCATTCCCCTCTCACCCCAGTACCGGGCGCTCAGTCATTGAAGGGATTTCGAACGGTCAGGCGGCTTTCGAGGACTTGGCCGTCCTGTAAGTCTTCCGTGTAGAGGTATGCGCAGCCAGCGCCCAAGGCGGAGGCTGCGATCATGGCGTCGTAGACCGAGAAGCCGTAGCGCTCGGCGATTCGCAGGCCCCGGTCGTGGGTCTCCACGGTCAGCGGCTCGATTTTGCAAACGGCGCGGATAGTTTCCAGCACTTCCCGGATTTCCGGATAGCTCATCTGCAGTTTGCGGGAAGCAACCGAGGTGAATTCGTTGAGTACCTGGACGCTGATGACGCCGCCTCGGGCGATGGTCGCTTCGGCGCGATCCGCTTTGGTGGTGTCTTCCGACAGCAGATAGAGCAGGACATTGGTATCGAAAAACGTGTCAGTCCTGCTCATGGGCTTCCAGGCGGTCGAACTTGAAATCCGCCGGCAGCCGGCCCCGAAATTTCCTCAAGCGCGCCAGCAGTTCCGAAGCGCCGGGCTTCTTTTCAATTTCGAAAGTGCGGGCATCGGCGATATGAATTTCGATGTCGTCCCCTTCCTTGAGATTAAGCGCTTCAACCACGGCGGCGGGCAGGCGAACGGCCAGGCTGTTGCCCCATTTGGCGATCTGCATGACTTTACTCCCATCGGTTGGATATACGGTTATTTTAGAGTATTGGGCTCTCCATTTAACCGGAGTGTAAGCACCACAACCACTCCAGGTAACCCAGATAGCCCGAAATCGGTTTGGAGCAAGGCCAAAACTTGCCTACAGACCTGGGAAACTGAATGTCGGCGTACGGCTAACCCATATTTCTCAGTCTACTCCGGTTAAGTGGAGAGCCCAGTTAGAGTATATCAGCGGCGTAGGATGGGTAGAGCGAACCGAAACCCATCACTCACCGTATCCTACCGATCCGTAACCGACGCCACCCAGCCGATCATCACCACCCCAGTACCTGCCGCAAGAACCGCCCGGTGTGGGAATGGGGATCAGCCGCCACCTGTTCGGGGGTGCCTTCCACCACGATGCGGCCGCCGCCATCGCCGCCTTCGGGGCCTAAGTCGACGATCCAGTCGGCAGTCTTGATGACGTCCAGGTTGTGCTCGATGACGATCACCGTGTTGCCGTGGTCGCGCAGCTGGTGTAGTACGCCCAAGAGTTGGTTGATGTCGTGGAAGTGCAGGCCGGTGGTGGGCTCATCCAGGATGTACAAGGTGTTGCCGGTGTCGCGCTTGGATAGTTCCTTGGCCAGCTTGACCCGCTGGGCCTCGCCGCCGGACAGGGTGACGGCGTTTTGCCCCAGGGTGATGTAGCTCAGACCCACTTCCATGAGGGTCTGCAGCTTGCGGTGCACCACCGGAATGGCCGAGAAGAACTCGCAGGCTTCTTCCACCGTCATGCCCAACACCTCGTGGATGGTGCGGCCGCGGTAGCGGATCTCCAGGGTCTCGCGGTTGTAGCGGTGGCCTTTGCAGACGTCGCAAGCCACGAAGATGTCCGGCAGGAAGTGCATCTCCACCTTGATGACGCCGTCGCCGGCGCAGGCTTCGCAGCGCCCGCCCTTGACGTTGAAGCTGAAGCGGCCGGGCGAATAGCCGCGGGAGCGGGCTTCCGGGGTGGCCGCGAACAGTTCCCGGATCGGCGTGAACAGCCCGGTATAAGTCGCCGGGTTGGAGCGCGGGGTGCGGCCGATGGGGCTCTGGTCGATGTCCACCACCTTGTCGAACAGATCCAGACCCTCCAGCTTGCGGTAGGGGGCCGGCGTGGTGCCGGCGCCGTTGAGGTCGCGGGCGGCGCAGCGGAACAGGGTGTCGTTGATGAGGGTGGACTTGCCGGAGCCGGATACCCCGGTGACACAGGTCAACAGCCCCACCGGAAAGGCCGCGTCGACCTCCTTGAGGTTGTTGCCGGAGGCGCCGAGCAGCTTGAGCTGGCGCTCCGGGTCGGGCGGATAGCGCTGCGACGGCACCTCGATCTCCAGCCGGCGCGACAGGTAGCGTCCGGTGAGGGAATCGGGATGGGCCTCGATGTCCTCGGGGCGCCCCTGCGCCACGATCTGGCCGCCGTGCACGCCGGCGCCGGGGCCGATGTCCACCACGTGGTCGGCCAACCGGATGGCGTCCTCGTCGTGCTCCACCACGATCACCGTATTGCCTAGGTCGCGCAGGTGCACCAGGGTCTTGAGCAGGCGCTCGTTGTCGCGCTGGTGCAGGCCGATGGAAGGCTCGTCCAGCACGTACATCACCCCCACCAGGCCGGCGCCCACCTGGCTGGCCAGGCGGATGCGCTGGGCCTCGCCGCCCGACAGGGTCTCGGCGCTGCGGTCCAACGTCAGATAATCCAGACCCACGTTCACCAGGAACTGCATGCGGTCGCGGATCTCCTTGACGATCTTGGCCGCCACCTCGCCGCGCCGGCCCGGCAGGTCCAGGGTCTCGAAGAAGTCCAGGGAACGGCGGATCGGCAGCTGGGTGAGCGAAGGCAGGGCGCGTTCGGCCACCAGCACGTGGCGCGCCCCCAGGTTGAGCCGGGTGCCGTCGCAGTCGGGACAGGGCTTGGCGGCCAGGTACTTGGCCAGTTCCTCCCGCACCAGGCTGGAGTCGGTCTCCCGGTAACGCCGTTCCATGTTGCGCACCACCCCTTCGAAGGTGTGGCGGCGGATCTGGATGCGGCCGCGGGCGTCCAGGTGCTGGAAGTCGATGGCCTCCTTGCCGCTGCCGTAGAAGATCACTTCCTTGATTTTTTCAGGCAGGGAATCGAAGGGCGATTCCGGATCGAAGCCGTAGTGCTCCGCAAGAGAGAGGATGATGGGGTAGTAATAGCTGTTGCGCCGGTCCCAGCCGCGCACCGCGCCGCCGGCCAGGCTCAGACTGGGATTGTGGACGATCAGGCGCGGGTCGAAGTACTGTTTCACCCCCAGGCCGTCGCATTGGGGGCAGGCGCCCTTGGGGTTGTTGAAGGAGAAGATGCGGGGTTCCAGTTCGCTCAGCGAGTAGCCACAGTGGGGACAGGCGTACTTGTCAGAGAACACCAGCTCCTTGTCGTCGTCGTCCATGGAGACCACCAGGGCGATGCCTTCCGCCAGCCGCAGCGCGGTCTCGAAGGATTCCGCCAGGCGCAGCGCCAGGTCGGCGCGGACCTTGAAGCGGTCCACCACCACCTCGATGCTGTGCTTCTTCTTCAGGTCCAGGGCTGGCGGCTCGTCCAGTTCGTAGACCTTACCGTCGATGCGGGCGCGGATGAAGCCCTGGCCCTTCAGTTCCTCCAGCACCTGCAGGTGCTCGCCCTTGCGTTCGGTCACCACCGGCGCCAGCAGCATCCAGCGGGATTCCTCCGGCAGCGCCAGCACGTTGTCCACCATCTGGCTGACGGTCTGCGCCTCCAGCGACACCCCGTGGGTCGGGCAATGGGGAATGCCGGCGCGGGCGAACAGCAGGCGCAAATAATCGTAGATCTCGGTGATGGTGCCGACGGTGGAACGGGGATTGTGGGAGGTGGATTTCTGCTCGATGGAGATGGCCGGCGACAGGCCCTCGATGTGGTCGACGTCGGGCTTTTCCATCATCGACAGGAACTGGCGGGCGTAGGCCGACAGCGATTCCACGTAGCGCCTTTGGCCTTCCGCATAAATGGTGTCGAAGGCCAAGGAGGACTTGCCGGAGCCCGACAGCCCGGTGATGACGATGAGCTTGTCGCGGGGCAGGTCCAGGTCAATGTTCTTGAGGTTGTGGGTGCGTGCCCCGCGGATCTGAATGGTGTCCATGGCTGGTCAATGGGCGAAACAGCCGTCAACTATAAGCGGGCTGGCGGGGCTGACGCAAAGTTCCAGCCGGGCTCCGGGTAGGCCGCCGAACGAGAGGCATCGCCTTACTTTCGCACGATGCCTTTCACCCCACCGGCAATGAGGGCAGCGATGTTCATGAGGACGACCGGTAGCTGATGGCTGGCGGGGATGGCCAGGTAGCGGGGCTCCCAGTGGGGATGGAACTTGTCCTTGTACTGGCGGATTCCGCGGAAGTTGTAGAAATGCTCACCGTGCCCGAAAACCAGGCGGCCGAATCGGTTCCAGGCAGGTGCCAGGTCGTGGCTGGGGAGACCCGATAGCGGTGCCATGCCCAGGTTGAACCAGCGATAGCCCTGCTCCCGCGCCCACTGCAGCAAGCGGACAAACAGGAAATCCATCAAGCCCCCATGGGTTCCGGGTAGTTGCCGCATCAGATCGACCGAGGTTTCCTCCCACTCCGCTCCGAGCCACAGGTTGGCGAATGCGACCGGCTCGTCGTCCCGGCATACCAGGGCGATGGGGTTCCGAGCCAAATAAGCGGGGTCGAAAAACCCCAAGGAAAACCGCTTTTCCCGTGTGTTCTTTTCCGCCAGCCAGGCGTCGGAGATGTGCTTGAGCTGCGGCAGCAGCGCGGGCACGGATTCGCGGTTGACGATCTCGAACCGGTAACCGTCCTTCTCCAGCTTGTGGACGGTACCGCGTAATCCCTTGTGGGGACGGCCTTCCAATGAGAACTCCAACAAATCCACCCGGGCCTCCTCACCGATCTTCAGCAGGCTCAGGCCCAGATCGACGTAGAGTCCCAGGTGTTCCGGCCGGACCTGATAGAACACCGTCCAGCCGTCGTGCACCTCTGCCAGTTCGCGGAAGCGCCAGGCCAGTTCGCGACGCACCGCATCGGTCCCCACCGGGTCCCCCATGGCGACCCAGCTGCGGCCTTCCACCCCGTACATCAGAAAGCCGCTGCGGCCTTCATCGAACAGCACGGCTTTGTCCGCCAGCAGGGCCAGATGGGGGTAGGTCTCCGGCCAGTGGCGGATGATGGCTTCGACCGCGCTCAATTGCTCCTTGTCGGGAGAAGGGGTGGCATGGCGCGCCGGACGCAGCAGGCGGGCGACGGCGAACAGGGTAATGCCGACCAGGATGCCCACCTGTGCCCTCAGAAAGCGCGGTGCATTGCCCTCCTCGCCGAAGCTGAAGCTCCACCACAGTTCGTGGCTGTATTCGACATGTTTGTAGGCGAAGATGCCCAGCCAGACGCTGGCCAGGACCAGGGCGGCGATGGCGATGAACCACTCCGGCGAATAGCGCTCGTCGAGCAGCGAGGACAGCCGGTAGAACTGGCCGTGGGCGGGGATCAGCGCGATCAGCAGCACCAGCAGGATCAGGGCTTCCTGGTAATCCGCGCCTTTCAGGAGCGAAAGGAAGATCCCCAGGACCAGCAGGCCCAAGGTGGCGAGCCAAGCGGCGTTGAGCCGGCGCTGCAGGCCCCGCGCCAGCAACAACAGGCCGATGCCGGTGATGCTGGCAAGCAGATGGGAAATCTCCACCAGCGGCAATGGCAGAATGTCTTCCAGCCATTGCATGCGCTCCACCACCGAAGGGGTTGCTCCGGACAGCAGCAGCACCGTTCCGCTGACCAGTGCCCAGGCGGCAAACAGCTGCGGCAGCATCCCCGAGACCACCGGAGCCATCTGCTTCAGCAGGCCGGCGAAGCGGGATTGCTGCCGCAGTGCCTCATAGCCGGACAGGGCCAGGGCCGCCAACCCCAGGGGCAGCAGGTAGTAGATCAGGCGGTAGGCCAGGATTGCTCCCATGAAGGCGGGTGCTGTGGCCGCCGGCAGCATGAGCAGCATCAAGGATTCGAAGACGCCGATGCCGCCGGGCACGTGGCTGATCAGGCTCAGCATCTGGGCGATCAGATAGATGCCCACGACAGGCCCGTAGTCGATGCCGACGGACTCCGGCAGCAGGACGTACAGCACGCTGGCCGCCATGATCCAGTCCAGCGCGCCGACCGCCAACTGGGAAGCGGCCAGCCCGAAGGATGGCAGCGCCACCTTCCGGTTGCGCCAATTCAGTGGTCCCCTGTGCCAGCGGCACAGGGCGAGATAGGCCAGGGGCACGGCGACCAGGCCGCATCCCAGCAGCCTGCTATCGGGCAGATTCAGGTCGGCCGGCAAAGCCCGCTGTTCCAGCAACAGCAGGGCGCCGCTGGCGCCGAAGATGCCCAGCCACAGGGTCAGCGCGCAGAATCCCACGACCTTGCCGATCTCGAGGGGCGACAGGCCCCAGCCGGCGTAGAGCCGGTAGCGGACCGAGCCGGAGGTGAGGATGGACACTCCGATGGTGTTGCTGAAGGCATAGCTGATGGAGGAGGCGAAGATCACTCGCCCGAAGTACAACGCCCTGCCTAGATAGCGGACGGCCAGGACGTCGTACAAACTCATGACCAGATAGCTCAGCCCGGTAAATACCAGGCCCAGCACCAGCTGGCGGGCCGGCAGTCCGCGCAGTTCGGCGCTGATGGCGTCGTAATGGTATTCCTGCAGCAGCCGGTACAGGGCGACGAGGGAGACGCCAAACAGGAACAGGCCCGTAGCCGGACCGAGGTAGCGCTTCAATGACATCGGCGGGCCTCAGGGGAGCGCTTGCAGCAACCGGCCGGCGAGCAAACCGTAAGCCTCGTCGAAGTGGTGATCCCCACCGACCTTGACGACCCTGACGCCCGCTTTCTCCAGGCCTGGACAGCCGCTGTCGGTTTCCTCGGCGCCATAGATGCAAAGCCGGGGGATGTCGCGGAGCTTGACGACTTCCGGCCGGGTCGGCCACTGGCCGTCGGTATCGCCACCGAGCCAGTCGCTCAGATGGAATTCGAGAGAGCCGCTCAAGCCCAGCCCCAGAAAGGCGGCCAGCCGCACCAGTTTGCGGGTGTCGGGCGACAGGCGGGTGATGATAAACGGCAGTGCGTCGGCTCCGAAGGAGTAACCGATCAGCATCACCCCCGATTTGTTCCAGGTCCGGGAATAATGGGCGATGACCCGTTCCAGATCGGCTGCCGCCTGTTCCGGCGTCTTGGCATTCCAGAAATAGCTCAGGGAATCCCAACCCACCGTATCCACCCCCTGCTTGGCCAGCTCGCCGGCAATCCCGCGATCGATGGCGGCCCATCCCCCGTCGCCGCTGAGCAGGATCGCCAGCACCGGGGAAGGGCTCGCTCCGGCTCTGACTTCGGTCAACGGCACTCCGGCCACGTCGCCCGTGGCGGCGGCCTGGCCGGAGATGCCCGGATCCAGCCATTGCAGCAGGGCGGCCAGATCGGGTCTCAGCTTCTGAGAGGCGTCGGCGGCAGCGCTGTGATCGACCAGCTTGGCGTTGTCGATACGGCCGATGAATCGGGCGGCCCGGGATGGGTCGCAGCCCGGCGCCCCCTGGAACACATACCAGTTGGCCGGCAGATGGGTCGGAGCGGGTGGTGCCGCGCAATCGGCGGGAACCTCGGGTGGACAAAAGTCCAGGCTGATACCCGCATGGAAATCCCCTGCGGCAGCCTCCGTAAGGATTCGATAGACCCGTTGCGCCCCGCTGCCGGTTCCAAGCAGGATGGGCGGCAGCTCTTGCAGGGCCGGAATGCGGTACTTCAGGGTACTGACGATGGCTTTGACGTCCTGTGCGGGAGGTCGGCAGGGGGACTGGGCAGGCTGTCGGCCTTCGTCTTCGGCATTGACCGCCGCGACGGTGTAGGTCAGTTGTTTGAGCCGGTCGATCAGCGCCCGGTCGGGGGACGAGTCGGAGAGGTACAACACCAGTCCTTTGGAATCGCCGGGGGGGGCAAAAATCTGCAACGGTGGCGAAGCTTGGGCTTCGGCACGCAGGGCACAGCCCAAGTCCGACAATCCGAGGATCACGGTCAAGACCAGGGGGGCGATTCGGCCCATGACAGTCTTACTCCCGATGCATGCGCGAGTCTTCATCACCGCCGTCCGGTACGGAGTCACGATAGCTCCGGCCGGCCGCAAGCATACGCGAAGAGCGATCGTCTTGACGACAGGTGCTGCGGTATTGCCGGTCCGCCGGAGGCCATGATGGACGGAACTGGCGGAGGCGGGCGATCCGGACGCTTGAGGGGGCCGGCTCAATCGCCCCATCGGAATCGGCGACTGCCGAAGCGTGCAGTGGCGAAATTTTCGCCGTAAGATGATTGAGGTGACCCGAATGTTCCAACACGCGGGCCAGGACGGGAACGCTCCGGTTGCGTTGCCCTTTCCCCGCTCCGCCGAGTATTTTCCGATCCACCATGTCCCGTTGGCGCCCCCCGGCGGAACGGAAGTCCGCCTACATCACCCCGGAGGGGTTCGAGTCGCTGCAGCAGGAGCTGCGGGGCTTGTGGAACCGGCGCGCCGAAGTCACCCAGGCACTCAGCGCGGCGGCGGCGGAAGGCGACCGCTCGGAAAATGCCGAATACATCTACCGCAAGAAGGAGTTGCGCGAAATCGACCGGCGCATCCGCTATCTGCAGAAACGCCTGCCGGACCTGGAAGTGGTCCGTTCCAATCCGCTGTCGAAACAAGTGTTCTTCGGTGCCTGGGTGACCCTGGAGGACGACGACGGTGCCGAGCATAGCTACCGTATCGTCGGTCCCGACGAGATCGATCCGTCCCAGGGCTGGATCAGCGTCGATTCGCCGGTCGCCAGGGCTCTGCTGAAGAAGCGGGTGGACGACGAGGTGAACGTCGAAACCCCCTCCGGAGCCGCGCTCTACTTCGTCACGGCGATTCGTTACGGCTCCGGCGACTGACCGGCGGTGAACCGCAGTCTTACCCTGAATCCCTGCCCTTCCGCTCCTTCCCCCAGTTCCAGATTCGCCCGGTGCAGTTCGGCGATGCGGTTGACGATGGATAGTCCCAGCCCCGAACCGGATTCGCCGCTGCCGACCATCCGGTAGAACCGGTCCAGCACCCGTTGCCGCTGGGACGGAGGAACGCCGGGACCTTGATCGGCCACCTCCAGCCATGATCCATCGCCTGCCGTTCCGGTCGTCAGCGTGACTGCGGTGTGCGGCGGGCTGTAGCGGATTGCGTTGTCGATCAGGTTGCGGAGCAGCACCCCCAACAGTTCCGGATTGCCGCTCACGCAGGCTGGCCCGCCCTCGTACTGGAGGTCGATGCGCTTGCGGTGGGCATGTGCGGCAGTCTCCGCCAGGACCTCTCGCGCCAGTTCCGCCAGATCGCAGTTCCTGGAGGACTCCGCAGCCTTGCCGGTTTCCAGCCGAGCCAGGGTCAACAGTTGTCCGATCAGGTGAGTGATGCGGTCGCAGCCGGCGACGACCCGGTCCAGCGCCGCCTGCCGTTCGCCGGAATCGGCGGCACCCAGCGCGACTTGGGCCTGGGCACGGATGCCAGCGATCGGGGTGCGCAGTTCGTGCGAGGCATCGGCCGTGAAGCGGCGTTCGTTATCCAGCGACAGGTGCATGCGGCGGAACAGGCCGTTGAGCTGATCCACCAGCGGCAGCACCTCCCGAGGCGTTCCCGCGACCGGGAGGGGCTCGAGACTGTCCGGCTGCCGGCGGGAGACCGCCGCGGCCAAAGCACTCAGGGGCTTGAGGGCGCGGTGGATGGCGATCATGAGGAATGCCGCCAGCACCGGCAGGGCGCTCAACAGTGGGATCAGCAGGTGTTCCAGGATCTCGTCGCGCACCAGCCAGCGTGAGTTCATGCGTTCGCCGACCTGAACCAGGGCGGTTCGCTCCGCGTTCCAGGCAGTGTAGACCCGGTAGTGCTCGGTGCCGGCGACGGCCTCGCTGAAGCCTTGCTGCGCCGCCAGGCGCAGCGACGGCGCCGCCGCCGAGCGCAGCCGCAGGCGGCCGTTGCGGTCCCAGACCTGATAGACCAGATGGCGTTCGTAGCGGTGGGCCGGCGGCGCATGCTCCAGTTCGATCTCATCGCCGTCGTCTTCCACCTCCAGCTGCGCCATCAGCAGCGAGGCGGACTGGGCCAGATGGGCGTCCAGCAAGGCGTCGAGCTCCTGCTTGGTGTCGAAGTAACCGGTCACGGCCACCACGGTCCAGCTCACCAGGGTCACCGCGAGCGTAGCCAGCAGCAGCCGCAGGCGCAGGGAGGCGGGCCGTTTCATGACGGTTGTTTCGGCAACATGTAGCCGACCCCGCGCAGGGTGACGATGAGTTCCGCCGCCAGCTTGCGCCGCAGGTGGTGGATGTGGACCTCGATGGCGTTGGATTCGATTTCCTCACCCCAGGCGTAGAGCCGCTGGGCCAGCTGGTCCTTGGACAGCACCCGGCCGGGTTCGCGCGCCAGTTCGTGCAGCAGGTCGAATTCCCGCGCAGCCAGTTCCACCGGAGCACCGCGGAACACGACGGCGCGTCCCTGCGGGTCGATACGGAGGGGACCCAGTTCGAGCACCGGACTGGCCTGTCCCGCCGAGCGCCGCACCAGGGCACGCAGCCGGGCGGCCAGTTCGCCCAGATCGCAAGGCTTGACCAGGTAGTCGTCGGCCCCGGCGTCGAGCCCCGCGATGCGGTCGGCGACCGCGTCGCGGGCGGTCAGGATCAGCACCGGAACCCGATCCTGGCGCAGCCGCAGGGCCTTCAGGAGTTCGATGCCGGACAGCCGGGGCAGTCCCAGGTCGAGAACCACGGCGGCGAAGCTCTCGGCCTCCAGGGCCAGCTGGGCGGAACGGCCGTCCTGCAGCCAATCCACAGTGAAGCCGGCCTGGCGCAGCCCGGCGCGGAGTCCGTCCCCCAGCAAGTCGTCGTCTTCCACCAGCAGAATGCGCATGGTCGTTGCCGTTCTTCAATCGTCGGAGTCGGTCGATTCGGTGGGGTGGGCCGATAGAGCCGCCAACCGGTTCGACCCACTCAACGCCCAGCCCCAGGCGCCAAGAAGCGCGGCCAGCACCAGCACCCCCAGCAGCCGGTAGGGGCGGTCATTGCGCTCCTCCGGAAAACCGAGCTTGGTGCCGGTGATCATGGACCGCACCAGATTCTCCCGGTGCAGCAAGCTGCTGACGAGAACTCCGGCCACGTGGATCAGCACCACGGCCAGCATCAGATTGGCGAGGCCTTCATGCAATTCCTCGAACAGTTCGCCGCCGATCTCCAGATACAGCAGCCAGCCGGTCAAGCCGGCACCGATGCCGGTTCCGATCAGCGCCAGGATCGCCCAGCCGCCGGCCGGATTGTGGCCGGCGTGGTGTTGTGGCCGGGCTTGCAGCAGCGAGCCGAGATAGGCCAGAACCACGCGGGGACCGCGCACGAAATCGGCGAAACGGGCATGGCGGGAGCCGGCGTATCCCCACAGCAGCCGGAATGCCAGGAGTCCCAGCAACGTATAGCCCAGCCAGGCGTGAATGTCGCGCCAGCGTTCGCTGTCGCCGGTGATGAACAGCCCGGCGAAACAGGCGACCAGGCTCCAGTGGACGATGCGTGTGGGTACGTCCCACACCGGTATCTTGTTCATGAGGACTCTCTCCGTCGGGTTTCTAAGGGAGCCGGAGCTCGTGTTCGGAATAGCGGCCTTGGGCGGCCCCGGTATGGCAGCCGCCGCAATTGGACTTGGATTTCACGCGGCTCCATTGGCTCGTGGAAATATCGTCGTGCTCATGGCGGAACCATCCGGTCTCGCTGATCCGCAGGGCCGGTGCCCCGGCGTCGCCGGTGGGTTTGCGGCGCGAGTTGGCGGTGAGATAGCCGTTCAGCTGCGCCAGGGTGGCGGTCTCCACCGTGGCATCGACCTGGAAGTGTTGGTCCAGACCGCCGAGCAGCGCCAGCCACGAAGCCGCGCCCAGCATCCGCGGCGGATAGGCCAAGTGGCAGCTGCCGCATTCGGCGACATAGGCCGGGTCGAGGGGCGCGCGGTTGGCGCCGCCTCCGCTGGCCAGCACGGCTGCGCCGGGCAGGCCGATCAGGATACCGAATAAGGTAGTACGAGGGTTCATGGCGGTCTCTTCAGGATTTCACGCTCAGCAGATAGGTCAACACGTCGCCCTTTTCCAGGGCGCTGCATTCGCGCTTCAACACGTCGTTGCAGTTGCGCTTGAACCACTTGGCGACCTTGCGGGGGTCGGCGAAGCGTGCGGCGTTGGCGGCCGGTGCCAAAGGTTCGATGAGCTTGTCGGTGACCGCGTGTTTGCCCGCTTTCGCCGGATTTTCGGTGTGGCAGGTGGAACAGCTCCAGTCGCCGTGCCGGGCCGTAAAAAAATCCGCCCCGCGCCGCGCGTCGAATCCGGAATATCCGGGGCTTTGCAATTCGGCTTGCCGGGCGAATTCCGCTAGCAACTCCTGAGGCTGGGCGGCCTGGACGGCGCTGGTGGCGGTCCAAAGAACCAGCAGAGGGAAGAGGTGGGGTCGTGTCATGGATGTTACCGGGTTGGCTGCATGGTGTGGCCATCATCCCGGCGGCAGCTTAAGGAACTCTTACCGGCGCTGGCGCGCGTAGGGATCGGCAACCCCGGCGGCGGCGCCTGCCGGGAGCAGCAGATGCTTTCGGAGCCGGCTCGTTCCCGCTCTGGCGCAGTCCATGTAACGTAAACTTTATAGCCTGGAACGGCACGGACGGTGCGGCCCATTGCCGGCCCTGCCGCAGGCCGGGCCGGTCTGTTTTGGATGGTTCATTGATTTCAATAAAGAAATCGTGAGCGAGATCGGCTTATTTCGAGAAGCTGAAACAGCACACGATGTCTCGGTCCGGTTACTTCTTTTCCAGTTCCCTGTCACATTTTTTTACACCACTGCCGGCACGGGGTCCGTTGTCGCCTTTAAGCTATGGATTCGAAAGGGCATTCAGGCTTGGGCACGAATGCTGCTGTCCAATTCCGCGTGGAGAGGGCGTGTTACGGCGCCCGGAATCGACGGACGCCCGGTCAGCCGCACGACGGTGGTTTCGATGCGGCTCGGGAAGCGGCATCGATGGCCGGGATAGCGGGCGTACTCCTTCAGCACCGGTGCCGGGCAGGCGGATGGTGTCCCCGTCATCCCGCTGAACCGGTCAAACGGTGGATCGACTTCTTATGAACAGCCACAGGCTATGGAACAGGATTGGAGGGTTTATGAAGACTCAGGTGATTTTGACGGCGGCGCTGGCACTGCAGGCCACATTCGGATACTGCGCCTACGCCGCCGAACCGCAGGCCCCGGCGCACATCGATGGAATCCATGATTTGGAGCGCAGGCTGTTCTTCGGCCCCGATTCGGGAAATTCCGCCGGGCAGGCCGGTGGGGCCTCTTTCATTGCCCGGAAGGGCGCGGCCAAAGTCGCGCTCCGCGTGCCCAAAAGCATGGCCGCCAAATTCAGCTGTTCGTCGACTTATCGCATCACCGATCTGGGAACCCTGGGCGGCTCCGAGAGTTTCGGCGATGCGATCAACGATTTGGGAACCATTGTGGGGGGTTCGAGAATCGCCGGCGATTCCGAAAGCCACTCCTTCGTCTACCGCAACGGCCGCTTGACCGATATTCAGCCGCTCGACAGTGGTGCCATCCGGACCGGCAATTATGGAATCAATCGCCATAACCAGATCGCCAGCGGCGTGATGGCCGGCGGCGTGTACCAGGCGGCGGTCTACGACTGGCAGACCCGCCGCATCACCGAACTGGGTACTTTGGGAGGGATCGACGCCTCGGGTTTCAGCAGCGCGGCGACCGCCATCAACGACGACGGCGAGGTGGCCGGATACGCGTATATCGACGGCTCCCAGCGCCATGCCTTCATTTATTCCGAAGGGGTCATGACCGACATCGGTTCGTTCGGCGGCTGGAGCGTCGCTTTCGGCATCAACAACAAGGGCGTGGTTGTCGGCGGGGCCGCCAAAGACCCCTATGGCAGCGCCCACGCCTTCGTGTATGCCGACGGCACGATGACCGACATCAATCCCTTCGATGATCCGGGTTTCGCCGGATCGGAGAGCTACGCCCATGCCGTCAACGGCCGCGGCCAGGTCGCCGGCGTTTACAGGCTCGAGGACGGCAGCGATTTCCGCGGGTTCATCTACCACAAGGGCCGCTTCACCGACATCGCGTCGCCCGGCAATCGCAACGTCGACCCGCTCGCCATCAACGACAGGGGAACGGTGGTCGGCGTGATGCAGACTCCTTACGAGGCCACCTGCTTCGACCCCTTTACCGGATACTACGCCTGCACCCAATATAAGATGCACGCCTTCACCCACACCGACGGGCGCGTGTTCGATCTCAACGGGCTGATTGCGAACGGGGACGGCTGGGAGTTGTCCTGGGCCGCCGACGTGAACAATCGCGGCAGGATCGTCGGTTACGGGCTGAAGGGGGATCAGTTTCACGCCTTCCTGCTGACGCCGACCCTGAAATCGCGCTGCGCGCCGTAGCCCTCCGCGGGGGTTTTCCCCCTTCGGCGCAGCTGGGCTAAGATGGCGGACTTTGCGCGCTACGCGAAGTCCGCCGTCCCGCCCCGATGAATCTCCTCGCCCTCGATACCGCCACCGAAGCCTGCTCCGCCGCCCTCTATCTGGACGGGCGGGTCCTCGAGCGCTATCGGCTGGCGCCGCGCGAGCACAACCGGCTGATCCTCCCCATGATCGACGAGCTGCTGGCGGAGGCCGGAATTGGGCTCGGCCGGCTGGATGCGCTGGCCTTCGGCCGCGGGCCGGGTTCATTCACCGGGGTGCGGATCGCCACCGGGGTGGTGCAAGGCATCGCCTTCGGCGCCGGTTTGCCGGTGGTGCCGGTTTCCACCCTCGCCGCCATGGCTTTGGAGGCTTTGGCGGAAGCCGAAGCGGAATTTGCACTTCCCTGCATCGACGCCCGCATGGGCGAAGTGTACTGGGGTGTTTACCGGTGCGCCGGGGCGGACCGGGTGGAGCCGGTGGCGGTGGAGGCGGTGCTGCCGCCCGAAGCGGTGGAGGCCGGCGCGATTCCGCGCGGGGTCGGCATCGGCAGCGGCTGGGCGACCTACGGCGCCGTGTTGGCGGAGCGGTTGGGACCGGAGCGGCTGCTGAGGGTGATGGCCGACCGGTTTCCCCGCGCCGGCTGCATCGCGCGGCTCGCCGTGGCGGAAGTCGCGGCCGGAACAGCCGTCGCCGCGGACTTGGCCCAGCCGGTCTACCTGCGCGACCAGGTGGCCTGGAAACCGGGGGGACACGGGCGGAAGTCGAGCTGAGGCCGTTGGCTATAGTACACTAGCCGCCATGGCCCAATACTTTCAGATCCACCCGCAGACGCCACAGCTGCGGCTGATTCGGCGCGCGGTGGACATCGTTCAGGAAGGGGGGCTCATCGTCTATCCCACGGATTCCTCCTATGCCTTCGGCTGCAGGCTCGACAACAAGGACGGCTTTGAGCGCATCCGCAGGCTGCGCCAATTGGGCAACGAGCACAAATTCAGCCTGGTGTGCCGCGACCTGTCCCAGGTCGCCAATTTCGCCAAGTTCGGCAACGACACCTTCCGGATGATCAAGTCGCTGACGCCGGGGCCCTATACCTTCGTGTTGCCGGGCACCCGCGTGGTGCCCCGGCGGCTGCTCCACCCCAAACGCAAGAGTATCGGCTTCCGCCTGCCCAAGTGCACCATCACCCAGGCCTTGGTGAGCGAATTGGGCGAGCCCCTGGTCAGCTCCACCCTGATCCTGCCGGGAGAACAGATTCCACTGGAGGATGCGCTGGATATCCGCGACCGTCTGGAGAAAGAGGTGGAACTGATCATCGACGCCGACGTTATCCCCTATGCGCCGTCCACCATCATCGCTTTCCTGGACGATGGTCCGGAGTTGATCCGGTTGGGAACCGGTCCCGTGCACAATCTTTTTTGATCCCTCTGACGAGCCTCCGATGGAAGACAACCTGATTAAAGACATCGCCGGTTCCCTGCTGCCGATCCTGTTCGCCATCACGATGCACGAGGTGGCCCACGGTTGGGTGGCCCTGATGTTGGGGGACAAGACCGCTGCCCGCATGGGCCGACTGTCGCTCAATCCCATCCACCACATCGATCCAATCGGCACGGTGCTGGTCCCCAGCCTTTCCTACCTGTTCGGCGGATTTCTGTTCGGCTGGGCCAAGCCGGTGCCGGTCAATTTCGGTAGGCTGCGACATCCGCGCAGGGATTCGGCGCTGGTCGCCCTCGCCGGTCCCATGGCCAATCTGCTGATGGCCATCGGCTGGGCGCTGATGGTGCGGCTGGCCCACGCCGTCGATATCGAAAACCTGACGGCGCCCCTCGCCTACATGGGAGAACGCGGCATCGGCTTCAATCTGGTGCTGATGCTGCTGAACCTGCTGCCCATCCTTCCTCTCGACGGCGGCCGCATCGTCTCCGCCCTGCTGCCGCCGCGGGTGTCGTACCGCTATGACTCCACGGAACAGTACGGCATGTTGATCATGCTGGTGCTGATCGCCATACCGGGGTTGCTGGGAGTTATTTTGGGGCCACCCATGGCCGTCTTCCTGTCGCTGATGTCGTTGTTCGCGGGGCTTTCCGGCTGATGCAGAACGTGGTGCGCGATGGCGAGCCGGCGGCAGCGGGGGCTCCCGTGGCCCTGGTCAAGGGTGCGCCGCTCACCGAGCTGCCGGAGGACTTGTACATCCCGCCCGATGCCCTGGAGGTTTTCCTGGAGACCTTCGAAGGACCGCTGGACCTGTTGCTCTATCTGATCCGCCGCCAGAACCTGGATATCCTGGACATTCCCATCGCCGACATCACCCGCCAATACATCGGCTATATCGACATGATGTCCGAGCTGCGCATGGAACTGGCGGCGGAATACCTGCTGATGGCCGCCATCCTGGCGGAGATCAAGTCGCGCATGCTGCTGCCCCGGCCGGAAGGCGCGGCGGCGGAAGAGGACGACCCACGCGCCGAGCTGGTGCGGCGGTTGCAGGAATACGAGCGCTTCAAGTCCGCCGCGGAAGACCTGGATCGTCTGCCCCGCTGCGAGCGCGACGTGTTCGAGCTGGGCGGGGTCGACACCGCCACGGTGACGGTGCGCAAGATCTATCCCGAGGTGGACATGAAGGAGATCCTGCTGGCCTTTCAGGATGTGCTGCGGCGTGCCGAGCGCACCACCCACCACCGCATCCTGCGGGAGCCCCTGTCGGTGCGCGAACGCATGTCCAGCGTGCTGGCCCGCCTCAGGGAAAACCCGAAACTGGCCTTCCAGGATCTGTTCAACCGCCGCGAGGGCCGCCAGGGCGCGGTGGTCGCGTTGCTGGCCATCCTCGAACTGAGCAAGGAGCGGCTGATCGAGATCATCCAGGACGAACCCCTGGGCGAGCTGCTGGTGCGCCCGCTGGTGGTCGTCCAGAGCTGACATGGAGCTGAAAGCCATCCTGGAGGCGGCGCTGTTCGTGGCCGCCAAACCCTTGAGCGCGACCGAACTGCAGGCGCTGTTCGACGAGCCGGAGCGGCCCGAGCCCAGGGAACTGCGGGGCTTGCTGGCGGAACTGGCGGAAGACTATCGGGACCGGCCGCTGGAGCTGATCGAGGTCGCCTCCGGCTACCGCTTCCAGGTACGGGCCGCCTATTCGCCCTGGGTGTCGCGGCTGTTCGAGGAAAAGCCCGGTCGCTACTCCAAGGCCTTCCTGGAGACTCTGGCCATCATCGCCTACCGCCAGCCGGTGACCCGCGGCGAGATCGAGGATATCCGCGGAGTGGCGGTGTCCAGCAACATCGTCCGCAGCCTGCAGGAACGCGACTGGGTGCAGGTGGTGGGGCACAAGGAGGTGCCCGGCCGCCCGGCGCTGTTTGCCACCACCCGGCAATTCCTGGATTATTTCAACTTGCGCAGCCTGGAACAGCTGCCGCCCCTGCAGACCTTCATCGAGCAACTGACCGCTCCGGTGGAAGGCGATTTATTCACCCCCGATGCATCCGCGATCCACCATGACCAATCCGCGCCGGCCGAGACCGAAGAATCAGACTCCGCCTCCACCCCAGAGTAGTTACGCCATCGACGCCCAGGACGGCGAACGCATCCAGAAGATCCTGGCCCATGCCGGCCTGGGTTCGCGCCGCGAGATCGAAACCTGGATCGAGGGCGGCGAAGTCCAGATCAACGGCAAGCCGGCCCAACTGGGCGACCGTTGGCGGCCCGGCGACGTGCTGATCCTGCGCGGCCGGGTGGTCAACCTGGAAAAGCGCATCCATGCCCCGACCCGGGTGCTGCTGTACCACAAGCCCACCGGCGAGGTGGTGAGCCGGCGCGATCCGGAAGGCCGGCCGGTGATTTTCACCCAGCTGCCCCGGCTCGAGGTGGGACGCTGGATCGCGGTGGGCCGGCTCGACATCAACACCCAGGGCCTGCTGATGGTGACCAACAACGGCGAGCTGGCCAACCGGCTGATGCATCCCTCCCAGGAGATCGAGCGGGAATATGCGGTAAGGGTACTGGGTCCGGTGAGCGATGCGGTGCTGGAGCGGCTCCAGGCCGGGGTGGAACTGGAGGACGGCCCGGCCCGTTTCGAGACCCTGGAGCCGGCGGGCGGGGAGGGGGCCAACCGCTGGTTTCACGTCACCCTCAAGGAAGGCCGCAACCGCATCGTACGGCGGCTGTGGGAGTCGCAGAACATCGCCGTCAACCGCCTGATCCGGGTACGCTTCGGCGCCGTCCCGCTGCCGCCGCGGCTGAAGGCGCGCACCTTCGCCGAACTGGCGGGCAAGGAACTGGACGAATTGCTGAGCTTCGTGGACCTGCCGACCATGCCCAAGCCGGTCAAGTCGGGGCGTTCTTCACACCGGGCGCGCCGGGTAAAACGGTAAGCCTGTTGGGCAAGTCTCTGCCTGCCCGGCATCATGGCTTGGCGTCGCTCGCGACGGCTGCGATAAACTCCGCCCATGGACCACGATCACAGCTACAAGCTGCTCTTTTCCCACCCGGAGATGGTGGCCGACTTGCTGCGCGGATTCGTGCGCGAGGAGTGGGTCGGGCAGCTGGATTTCGCCAGTCTGGAGAAAGTCAGCGGCAGCTATGTCGCCGATGACCTGAGGGAGCAGGAGGATGACGTGATCTGGCGGGTGCGCTGGGGACAGGATTGGCTCTATGTGTATCTGCTCATCGAATTCCAGTCGACGGTGGAGCGCTACATGGCGGTGCGCATCCTGGCCTACCTGGGGCTGCTCTACCAGGATCTGGTCAGGTCCGGCCAGCTGGCAGCGGACGGCCGGCTGCCGCCGGTGCTGCCCATCGTGCTGTACAACGGCGGCAGACGCTGGGACGCGCCGCAGGAAATCGCGGAACTTCTGGTCCCGGCGCCCAAGGGGCTGGACGCCTATCGGCCGCGGCTGAAGTATTTGCTCTTGGACGAGGGCCGTTATGCCGACAGCGAACTGGAGCCCTTGCACAACCTGGTCGCAGCCCTGTTCCGGCTGGAGAACAGCCGCACGGTCCAGGATGTGGAACGGGTGCTGCCGGCGTTGGTTGCTTGGCTGGAATTTCCGGAACAAACGTCGTTGCGGCGGGCCTTCACCGTCTGGCTGAAGCGGGTGTTTTTACCGGGCCGGCTGCCGGGCGTAGAATTCGGCGGCATCAACGATTTGCAAGAGGTGCAGAGCATGTTGGCAGAACGCGTGATCGAGTGGACCGAAGAATGGAAGCGTCAAGGGTTGCAGGAAGGGCTGGAGGAAGGACTGCAGCAAGGGCTGGAGGTTGGGCGCCAGGAAGGACGTCGGGAGGGAGAAGCCACGTTGCTGCTGCGGTTGCTCACGCTTCGGTTTGGGGAACTGGATGAAACCGTTCGGGACCGGGTTCGGAAGGCAGACGCCGAGACCTTGCTGCTATGGGGCGAACGGGTACTGACCGCCGCTTCTGTAGAGGACGTGCTCAGGTCCTGAGTCGGCCGAGTCCGGCCATCTTCACCGCCCACCCGACGTTCCGGCTGGCATTGGTCGTTCGCCGGGACCGTTTCCCTGTCCCGTTGCGCAATCATCCCTTGTCTGGTCGGGCAAGGTTATGCTCTTGCCCTATGGTTTGCCATCCTGGCCGATATATTTCGCCGCGAATACCCGATCACTCCGATGTCGATACCATTGACCCGGCGGGTGGCGATCGGCTGCTTCGACGCGTTGCGCGGTCGTGGGATAATGGTGCATTAGCCGGTATGCCCCATCATGAACGACGAAGAACTCATCATCCTCTACCTCCACGGCTGGCAATCGGTGCCGGGCGGAGTCAAGCCCAGCTATCTGCGGGCGCAGGGTGCGACGGTGATCGAACCGGCGCTGCCGGCCGACGATTTCGATGCTGCGCTGGCCATCGCCGAGGCGGCACGGCGGGACAACCCGCCGGATCTCATCGTCGGTTCCAGCAGGGGCGGGGCTCTCGCCATGAACATGGAGTCCGGCGATCTGCCCCTGGTGCTGCTGGCGCCAGCCTGGAAGCGCTGGGGTTCGGTGGACCGGGTCAAACCGGGCACCCGCGTCCTCCATGCGGAAGCCGATGACGTCATCGCTTTCGCCGATAGCCTGGAACTGGTGGCCAACAGTGGCCTGGATTCGGACGCACTGATCCGCACCGGCAGCGAACACCGCTTGGCCGATCCGGTTTCCCTGGAGCGGCTGCGGCAGGCGGTGCAGGCGGCCGTCCATGGAGTTTGACGGGCCGCTGCTGGAAGGCCGGCTGATCCGCCGCTACCAGCGCTTCCTGGCGGACGTGGAGCTGGCCGATGGCAGCCTGATCACCGCCCACACCCCCAACACCGGTTCCATGCTGGGCTGCTGCACGCCGGGCAGCCGGGTGTGGCTGAAGGACAGCGGCAATCCCGCGCGCAAGTACCGTTACGGCTGGGAAGTGGTGGAGGCGATACCGGAGGTGCTGGTCGGCATCAACACCGGCTTATCCAATCTTCTGGTTCAGGAAGCCGTCGAGCGGGGTGTGGTGGCCGAATTGCAGGGTTATACATCCATCCGCCGGGAGTTGCGCTACGGCGAGGAGAACAGCCGCATCGACCTGTTGCTGGAAGGTACCATCGGCTGCTGCTACGTGGAGGTCAAGAACGTGACCCTGGTGGAGGACGGTACCGCCCTGTTCCCCGATGCGGTCAGCGCCCGCGGCACCAAGCACCTGCGGGAACTGGCGGCCATGGTTCGGCAGGGCTGCCGAGCGGTGATCTTCTATTGCGTGCAGCGGTCCGATGCCGGTTCGGTGAGCCCGGCCGACGCCATCGACCCGGCTTACGGGCTTACCTTGCGGGAAGCCGTGGCGGCGGGGGTCGAGCCACTGGCCTACCGGGCCCGGGTGGGGCTCGACGGCATCCGGCTGGAGACCGGGTTGCCGGTGGTACTGCCTTGATGCCTTGGCCGGATCCGGATCGCGGGGTTACGGCACGGTTGCGCCGAGCGCCGAGCGCAGCGTCACCGGGCGCAGCTTGCGGGCGGCGGCGGTTTCCAGGAGCCGGGGCAGCGCTTCCAGGATGACGGCTTTGCCGGCAGGCGTACGAGCGGCATTGCCGTCGTGCAGCAGCAGGATGTCACCGGCCGCCAGGCCGCGCAGCAGCTTGCCCGCAACCGAGTCGGGATCGCCGTCGCGGGTGTCGTAGCCGCGCCGGGTCCAACTCGCCAGATGCAGGCCGAGCCGGCTGAGGGCCGGGTCCAGCAAGGGATTGCGGAGGCCGGCCGGAGCCCTGAAGAACCGGGGCCGGCTGCCGGTAATCTCCGCCAGCGTCTGCTGCGCGGCCCCCAGTTCCCGCACGAACCCCTTCAGCCCGAGCAATGCAAAGTTGTGCCGGTGCCGCAAGCTGTGGTTTTCGACGCTGTGGCCCTGCTCGACGATGGCGCGGCACAGCGCCGGATGGCGCTGTGCCCGCTCGCCGATGCAAAAGAACGTGGCCGGAGTCCCGTAGTGCCGCAGCAGGTCGAGGACCGCCGGGGTCACCTCGGGATCGGGGCCGTCGTCGATCGTCACGGCGATCTCGCCACGTGCCGCCGCGGCCTGCGGCAACCGCGTCCAATTGGGCCCGAGCAGGCTGCTGCGCGGCCATAATCCGGCAGCCGTCAGTAGCGCCTGATCGGCGGCGATGGCGCCAACCGCCCAGGGCCACCCATCCGGGCGCAGCATCGCCGCGGCCGCGGCCGCGGCGTGCAGCAGCACCGAGGCCCGAACGAAAGGGGCGGGCTGCCAGCGCGAACGGTCGGTAGCTGTGCGCATGGTTCAGCGGGAAAGAAGATTCCAGGGGGGCGAGCGGCGTCACACCGATGCCGCCGACGCGCCGGGTCCGGGCGCGCGGCGGCTTGTGCGAGGTCCGCCGCCGCGCCCAAACCCTTGTTTATTTGCGTTTGGAGCTGCGCTTTTTCGCCGGCGCCGCCGACGGCGGGGGGGCCGGCATGGCGTTCAAGCAACTGCTGCTGCACAGGGCTTCCTGGAAGGCGGAATCGGCGGCCACCGACATGACGGCCCGATCCAGCGCATGGTCCACGAGCGCCCGGTAGTTCTCCACCGAACCGTGGTCTCCGTACTCCTGGGATGCGCCCGACTTGCGCCCGCTCCAGCATTCCTTGCCGTAAGCGTTGGTCACCGAGGCGTCCAGGGTTACCCGGGCGTCGTAACCGGCGTTGATATGGACGTTTTCGTTGATCTGTATGTCCGTCAGGCGCAGCCTGACGCTGGGGGCGCCGGCCTGCGAGGTCTTGAGCATGGCGCGGTTGAACATTTCGTTGGCGCTGGCCCGCACCCAACCGACGGTATCGCCCTGGATGGAGATGTCCTGGGCGGGAAAACTGCTCTCTTCCAGGGTCCTCTTGCCGACCACGGCACCGGGCAGGCCATTTTCCGCGCTCACCGAGGATATGGCGGCGCAATTGCGGACGACCGTTACGTCCTTGGCGTCGAGCATGCTCTTGTACGAAGGCGTAAACGAAGTCGGGACGATCGATTTCTGAACACAGGCTGCGCTGAGGATACCGACGCAGACAAGCACACTGGATGCCGCGATTCTCATGATTGCTCCGTGGGTTGAGTGAGGTTTCGCTTGCTTTCACAGCAGGCGCCGCCGGCAGCAAGTCCGAGCCCTTCCGCTGCGGGACTCGCCGACGGGCGACAGTTTACGCCGCCATCGGTCCGGCGTTAATCCGCACCGCCGGCATCGGGCGGCCGGCGCGGATGCCCGAGCGCCCCGCAGGCCCTGCCGCAACAACCGCTTGCCGCGCGAGGGCGGATCTGCAGGGATATTGTTTTGCCTCAATTTTCGTTTGAGCTTAACGGGACTGTGGGTTACCATCTCGGCCCATTCCGTCAACCCTCAACCGCGCCGTATCCTCCCCTGTACATCGTCGATGTCATCAAGAAGCTGCTCGGAAGCGTCATTGGCGATTCCGGGGCCACGCAGGCCGCACAGCCATCCCGCCCGCCCGCCGGCGTCCGGATTTACAGCCGTTCCGAGCACAACATCTCACGCGCCTTCATCAGCGAAAGTTCGCTGAAAGTGTTGTACCGGTTGCGTAAGGCAGGCTACGACGGCTACCTGGTCGGCGGCTGCGTGCGCGACATGCTGCTGGGGCGGGAGCCCAAGGATTTCGATGTGGCGACCAATGCCGAGCCGGAGGAGGTGCGGCGGGTGTTTCGCAACTGCCGGCTGATCGGGCGGCGGTTTCGCTTGGCCCATGTCTTCTTCGGCGAGCACATCGTCGAGGTGGCGACCTTCCGCGCCTCCAGCGGCGAAGACGCGGACGGCGAGCGGGTGCTGGAGAATGGCCGGATCCTGCGCGACAACGTCTACGGCAATATCGAGGAAGACGCCTGGCGGCGCGATTTCACGGTCAATGCGCTGTACTACAACATCGCCGATTTCAGCGTGGTGGACTACGTCGGCGGCATGGAAGACCACAAGGCCGGGGTATTGCGGCTGATCGGGCCGCCGGAACAGCGCTACCGGGAAGACCCGGTGCGCATGCTGCGGGCGGTGCGGTTCGCCGTGAAGCTGGGATTTTCCATCCACCCCAGCTGCCGCGAGCCCATCCCGCGGCTCGCCCACCTGCTGGCGGACATTCCCTCGGCGCGCCTGTACGAGGAAGTGATCAAACTGCTGCTGTCGGGCTACGGGGTGCAGACCTTCGAACAGCTGCGCCAGCACGGCCTGTTCGCCCTGCTGTTCCCGGACACCGACGCCTGCCTGAACCGGGAGCCGGAAGGCTTCCCGCTGACCTTTCTGGCGAAGGCGCTGGACGACACCGACGCCCGCATCCAGGACGACAAGCCGGTGGCGCCGTTCTTCCTGTTCGCGGCCTTACTGTGGGAGCCGGTACGGCTGCTGGCCCAGGAGCGGATCGCATCCGGCGACAATGACGTGTTCGCTTACCAGGAGGCCGGTTCCGAGGTGGTGTCCCGGCTTACCCGGCGGATCGCCATTCCCCGCGCGGTTGGCCTGCCCATGCGCGAGCTGTGGTCGTTGCAGCCGCGGCTGGAACGCAACACCGGCGGACGCCCGTTCAAGCTGATGAGCCATCCCAAGTTTCGCGCCGCCTACGATTTCCTGGTATTGCGGGCGGAAACCGGGGAGGCGGACCCGGAGTTGGCGGCATGGTGGACCCGATTCCAGGGCGCCGGCGAATCCGAACAGAAATCCATGACCCGCGAGGGCGGCGCACGGCGCCGTCCCGGCCGTCCCCGGCGACGCCGCGCCAAACCTCCATCCGCCCAGCAACCGCCCGCCGGCTGACCGGACCGCGGCGATGATTGCCTATATCGGCCTCGGTTCCAACCTGGCCAATCCCGTCTCCCAGCTGCAGGCTGCCCGCGATGCCATGGCCGCGCTTCCCGAGGTGCATGCCATCGCTTGCTCCCGCTTTTACCGCAGCGCGCCGATGGGGCCCTCCGATCAACCCGATTACGTCAACGCCGTGATGGCGATCGAAACCGACCGGCCGCCCCTGGATTTGCTGCACGACCTGCAGGCCATCGAAACCGCTCAGGGGCGGGTTCGTAGCGGCGATCGGTGGGGACCGCGTACCCTCGATCTCGACCTGCTGCTGTACGGCGACCAGATGATTGCAAGCGCCGAGCTGACCGTTCCCCATCCCGGTTTGAGCCAGCGGGAATTCGTGCTGTATCCGCTGCGGGAAGTGGCGCCTCCCGATCTGCGGGTCCCCGGCGCCGGCCCACTGGCCGATCTGGTGGCGCGCTGTCCGCTGCGCGGCCTCACCGTCATCGGACAGGCATGAGCTCCGCGCGGCTGACCGTTCCCGATCTCCAGGCCATGAAGCGGGAGGGGCGCAAAATCGCCGCGCTCACCGCTTACGACGCCAGTTTTGCGCGGGTGCTGGACGAGGCCGGGGTCGACCTGATTCTGGTGGGGGATTCCCTCGGCATGGTGGTGCAAGGACGGCAGACCACGGTGCCGGTCAGCCTGGACGACATGGTTTATCACTGCGGCTGCGTCAGCCGCGGGGTAGGGAGGGCGCTGGTGGCCGCCGATCTGCCGTTCATGTCCTATCCGACCCCGGAAACCGCTGCCGCCGCCGCCGCCAGGCTGTTGCAGCAGGGCGGCGCGCAAATGGTCAAGCTGGAAGGCGGGCGCAACCGCAGCGAGGTGATCCGCTTCCTGGTCGATCAGAACGTGCCGGTGTGCGGCCATCTGGGGTTGCTGCCGCAATCGATCCACCGCCTCGGACGCTATGGGGTGCAGGGCAAGGACCAGGCCTCCGCCCGGTTGTTGCAGGAGGATGCGCTGATCCTGCAGGAAGCCGGCATCGGCTTGCTGGTGCTGGAGTGCGTGCCGGCGCAACTGGCCGAATCGATCCGCTACGAGTTGGACATTCCGGTCATCGGCATCGGCGCCGGCCCCGCCTGCGACGGCCAGGTGCTGGTGTTGCACGATCTGCTGGGATTGACGCCGGGCAAGCCGCCGCGTTTCGTACGGAACTTCATGGCCGGAGCGGCCGGCATTCCCGATGCCGTGGTCCGTTACGTGGAAGCGGTTCGCGACGGCAGCTTCCCGGCCCCCGAACAGTGTTACTGACGAAGGCCGGATGCTCACCATCGCCGCCATCGCGGAGCTGCGCCGGCAACTGGCGGACTGGCGCCGAGCCGGGGCCTCCATCGCCCTGGTGCCTACCATGGGCAATCTGCACCGCGGCCATTTGAGCCTGGTGGAGGAAGCCCGCCGCCAGGCCGGCCGGGTGGTGGTCAGCATCTTCGTCAATCCGACCCAGTTTGCGCCGGGCGAAGACTACGCCAGCTATCCCCGAACGCCCCAGCGGGACGCCGAGCTGTTGCGGGAAGCCGGCGCCGATTTGCTGTTCCTTCCGGGCGCCGCGGAGGTCTATCGTGCCGGATCGCTGCCCGCGACCTATGTGGAGGTGCCCGGGCTTTCCGACGAGCTATGCGGAGCCTTCCGGCCTGGTCATTTCCGGGGGGTCACCACGGTGGTGTGCAAGCTGTTCAACATGGTGCAGCCCGATGTGGCCCTGTTCGGCGACAAGGACTACCAGCAGCTGACCCTGATTCGACGTATGGTGGCCGATCTCGATCTGCCGGTCCGCATCGTCGGCATGCCTACGGTGCGGGAGGCCAGCGGCTTGGCGCTGAGTTCCCGCAACGGTTATCTCGGCAGCGCGGAACAGCAGCAGGCGGCACGGCTCTATGCCGTGCTGCAGGACACCTCCGCGCAACTGCGGGCGGGCGGCCGCAACTATCAGGATCTGGAAGGACAGGCCTGTGCGGCCTTGACTTCGGCCGGCTTTCGGCCGGACTACGTGGCGATACGGTCTGCGGATCTGTCGGCCCCTTCCGGCGACGCCCGGCAACTGGTGATCCTGGCGGCGGTCCGGCTTGGCAAGGCCCGCCTGATCGACAATCTGCAGGTCAGTCTGTAAACGGCTCGATCCGTCATCTCGCGGGCTTGCTTAAATGCCGGGCAGCCGGCAGAATCACGCGATTAGGGCGTCGCTGGAGCGGATCGCCGCCCTGGAAACTATCACCAAAGAAGAGGTTACGCGATGAATTTTGATATCAAGCGAGTGCTGCACCGGGAACTGAATGTCGGGCTGAAGGAGCAGAAGCTCCGGTACGGTGTGGGTTCGGCGCTGCTGGTCGGTTCCATCTTCTTTTTTCCGATCCCGCTACTGCTGGCCGGCATCGTGCTGGTGGCCACGGGTTTTACCCGATGGTGCCCAGTCTATTCCGGCATGAGCAAGTCCACCGTCGATCCCAACGAGCCGCCACCGGCGGAATGCTGCGGCCATGGCCACCCGGGTCACTAGGACCGACCAAACCGGTCGGGATGCTGCCGATTCGGCTGACGGCTCCGGTGGATTTGCGGATCTGAACGGATGGATCGGGACTTTGGTTGCCCATGGATGGATCCAGGTACAATCGGCCCGAGTGTTTGGAAGCCGAGCGATACGCACCTGGGAGGTTGACATGAAGTGTTCGATCGCGAGCAAGCGTTCACCCTGGTGGCTGGCACCCCTGTTGGCGGCGGCACTGCCGGCCCGGCCGCGCTGGTTTCGGAAGATTTCGACGACGTGACCTACGGGTCGCCCCGTAGCGTTTCCAACGTATTGACCAATAGTCCGGGGCAACTGCCCAGTGGCACTCTGTGGTTTTCGGCTAACGCGGCGGTTGTCAACGTCTGCACCGGGAATGACGCCATCAACACGAGCACCGGAAACCAGGGCTTTGACGGCTTCTTTGGGAGCAATCCCAACCGATTTTTGGTGCTGGGCGATCGGGCAGGGGCAATCGGAGGCGTTCCAAACACCGGGGTGTTCGGGTTCGCTATCCCGTTCACCGTGCAGCCCGGCACTACCGCCTTGACGGTGAGCTTCGATTGGGCTTACGACGGCGCGGACAGCAGTGCCAACGCCTTGCAGACCGATCGGTTTGTCTCCGCGGTGGTCGGCGGATCGATCTCCTGGTCGTCGTTCGTGTTGTCCACGTCCGGTCTGGTGGCCAAGACATCCCCAGGCGGTTTTGGTGACGGGCAGTTCAGCCAGACCCTTGCAAATCCCGTAGCGGGCAACTATTTGCTGGCGTTTGGTCTGCTCGAGGCGGGTGGCAGTCAAACCAACACCGCCCCGTGGGTATCGACAACATCTCCGTGACCGCAGTGCCGCTTCCCGGCGCCTTTTGGCTGATGCTGGGCGGTTTGCTGCCGGCCGTTGTCAGGCGGGTGACCGGCTGACAACGGCCACCCTCGCGATTCGGGGAGGCATCGCAAAGATCGGCGGCGGTTCGCCGCCGATTTTATTTTGCCCTCCGAGTCACCGGTATGACCGAGCTTGCGGGCGCTGACCGCGAGTCGGCTCGCCTCGATACGTTGCTCCGGCAGTAACCCCTTGGCGCGGCACGGCCGCCTTACCCGTCGGCTCGACCCACGCCGGTAATCCCCATGCCCGAACTTCCCCTGTCCTTATTCTGTCCGGCCCCCTTGGAGCTCGAGGCGCTGCTGGCCGACGAGTTGCGGGGGCTGGGCATCGCCGGCTACGACCGCGACCGGCGGGCGATCCACGCGGCCCTGGAGAACCTAGATCGCGCCGGCCTGCGCGGGGTGGTCCAGATCGAGCGCCGCGAGCTGTCCGCCGCCAGGCCGCGCAAGGAGCGCGGCCTGCTGGTGGCCAATCCACCCTACGGCGAGCGGCTGGGCGAAGCCTCGGAACTGCCGGCGCTGTACGCCGAACTGGGCGGCGTGCTGCAACAGCAATTCCTCGGCTGGAAGGCCTCGGTGTTCACCGGCATTCCGGCTGGGCATCCGTGCCCGCAAGTTTTCCCGGCTCTACAACGGCAGCCTGGAATGCAAGCTGTTCAACTTCGAAATCGAGCCGGAGCGGTTCTTTACCCCCACGAGGACGAAACCGGGCTGAGCGAGGAAGCCCGCGTGCTGCGCAAGCTGATGCGGCGGGCACTAAGCCTGGCCCACAAGCCGCCGTCGGCCGGTGCCGAGATGTGTTCGCCAACCGGCTGTGCAAGAATCTGAAGAACCTGGGCTGCTGGGCCCGCCAGAACCGGGGCGCCTGCTACCGCGTGTACGATGCCGACCTGCCGGAATATGCGGTGGCGGTGGATGTTTACCAGGGAGACCTTAGCTGGCTGCACGTGCAGGAGTATGAGGCGCCCGCCAGCGTCGATCCGGCCAAGGCCGAGAGCCGGCTGACCGAAGCCCTGTCGGTCTTGCCGGCGGTGCTGGAGATTCCCTTCAAGCAGATCTTACTCAAGGTGCGGCGCCGCCAGAAGGGCGATGCGCAATACGACAAGCAGGCCGAGGCGTGGCGCTTCCATGTGGTGACCGAGGGTGACTGCCGGCTCTGGGTGAACTTCGAGGATTACCTGGACACCGGGCTGTTCCTCGATCATCGCCCCACCCGGCTGATGATCGGGCGGGAGGCCCAAGGCAAGCACTTCCTCAACCTGTTCGGCTATACCGGCAGCGCCACGGTCCATGCAGCCCTGGGCGGAGCCGCCAGCACCACCTCGGTGGACATGTCGCGCACCTATCTGGATTGGGCGCGCCGCAATCTGGAGCTGAACGGCATCAAGGGCTACGACCACGAGCTGATCCAGGCCGACTGCCTGGCCTGGCTGGAACAGGCGGCGGCCGGGGGGCTGCGAAAGGACGACCTAATCTTCCTGGATCCGCCGACCTTCTCCCATTCCAAACGCATGGAAGGGGCCTTCGATGTGCTGCGCGACCATCCCGGCTTGATCCGAACCGCCATGAAGCCGCTGAATCCGGAAGGCCGGCTGATCTTCTCCACCAACGCCCGCAAGTTCCGGCTCGATCGGGAGACGCTGGCGGACCTGGTCGTCGAGGACATCAGCGCCAGCACCATCCCCAAGGACTTCGAACGCAATCCCAGGATCCACCGCTGCTGGATCCTGCACTGCTGACGGATTCGCCGGTCTTGAAGGGGGGCTCCAGGGGCAGCTCACGAAACGGAAAAAAATCGTACGCCAAGCCTCGTCGAACGCCCGTCGCGCTCGGACTTGCCTTGCTCACCGAGCTTTTCTCCTGGCAGGTGGTGTTCGAGATTCTACTTGACGCTCTTATCAGGATCGCTTGGACAAAGATGAGCTATGGCCTTACCGCGGTCGCGAAACAGCGCCACGTTCAGACCGGCATTTCGCATGACGATATCGGAGAAGTCGTGACTGTGGTCGTCGGGATCTACAAGGATCGCCACTCGCAAGCGTTTATCCAGAGCGACGGACGACGGGAAGTCCAGGTATGCGAAATCGTAGTTCTGCGAGGCCGAATCGACGTTTCGCGCCTTGGTGCAATCTACCAACTGGCATCTGATACCGAGCCTTTCCGCGAGCTCGTGGGCTTCTACCGCAATGGCCAGAATTTCTCTAGCCGTGAACTCACCCATCATCGTTGAAACGATACACCTTGCACAATCGGACACCGTATTGGTGTACTTCATAGATAACGCCAATTCCTGGAAGCCATGTATCGCTCAGCGAGCGCAGCTTGCCGACCACGGGTACATGCGCGGAATCAAAATGGTCAATGCACTCGCTATCACCACCGCCAGGATTGAGCCCACGGTAAACAGCGTCCATGAGTCAGGTTTCAAGGCGCCTAAGGCGATGATCAGAGTGAGCGCCGGAAGGTCGAGGAAATGCGTGAACGAGGGAACGAGCTTTCCGCGTTCGCCCTCCAGTTCCGGAGTGAATCGGCCCTCGGCCAGGGCCTGCTGAGTCATGCGCCGCAGCCGCAGGAAGTAAATCCGCGTGATCGTATTGCCTTCGATGAACTCGGCGAGGAACAGGACGACCATGCCGGCCAGCCAAGGGACATCGAGGAAGAGCCAGCCACCGTAGAACTGGGTGATCATCCAGGCGCCGGAGGCTAGCAGCAATAGAGCCCCCGGCACGACCAAACCGTCATAGCAAACCGCGATATTACGAACCGCCTCGGCAAACGGGAGCAATTCCCGCAACTGGCGTGAACGCAGATCGGCCATCCAGACGGCCACCAGTCCAGCCCCCATCAAAATCGCCCCCAGGATGTGCACGAATTTGAGCAGGTCGTAAGTCATGTCGCCCTCTTCTGTTGAAGTTTGTATGATCAGGAGATGCTTGAGCTGGGAGACGGCCTGACCCGTAGCCTTCCGGCCATGCGCAGACCGTCGCGCAGGTTCATTCCCAGCTGCGTCAGGTTGACCGGTCCTGCAATCAACTCGACGGTCTGCACCACATAAAAGCTCGTGTCGAAACTGCCGGCTGTTGCCCAACGGTTCAAAACGATCGCGCAAGGTACGAGGACAAGCAGGCCATTGGCCGCGATGAAGGGCATGCGCTTCTTCTTGGCGTCGACCAGCCGTCCGCGCCGCGACATTGACAGAAACATGCCGCTGCTTCCGGCAGCCGCGATGGCTGGAATCAGAATCCACAGGCCGGGCGTGACGATGAGCGACTTCAGTCGTGCCACAGCCTCGTGGGAACCGAAGAGTTCGACGAGTACCGTGGAAAGGAAAAACGTTGCAATACAAATCGGGGCGACAAATCCCCCGATGCGGTGAATCAGCTTAGGCATGTGAACGATCTTCTCCGGGGCGTTGATCAGGCCGTGCAGACATTGGGTACCGCAACCTTGCTGAACAGGTGCGGCGTCGCAATGGCCTTGGAGGGATAGGCGTCTAAGGCGCGGACGAAATCCGGGTGGATGAATGCGGCACGGAAGTGATCCACCGATTCCCATACGGCGTAGTTCATGAACATGCAACTACCGCCGATGGCGCGGTGCAACTGCGTGGAGATGAAACCGGGCTGGCGTTTCATCCAGTTGGCATCGTTCTCCCAGGCGGCCATCAGCGCCGGGATGTCGGCTTCGTCTACGGTGAAGAGGTTGATCAAAATGACCGGCGTGGCGGAACTTTGGAGCTGCTGCTCAATCGACCCGACGGGATCAAGGGAGCGCAAGGTAAGCATAGAGACCTCCATCAGAATCGTTGCATGATGACACTTTGGCTGCGTGCGGCGTATCATGACCATATTGACATCATCGTGTCAACATGACACGATGTATATCCATGAGCAAAAATACTTACACCCCATCTGGCCGCGCCTTGACAGACCTCGTTCTCGCACTGTTCCGGCTGAACAACCGGCTGCTGGCCGCCGGTGACCGTCTGGTCGCCGACCTTGGCCTGACCAGTGCTCGCTGGAAAGTGCTCGGGACGATCGCCTCGGCCGATCGGCCTCAGCCGGTCGCCTGGCTCGCACGGGACATGGGCGGCAATCGACAGAACGTGCAGCGGATCGTCAACGACCTTGCCAAAGATGGATTGGTGGGATTCCAGCCCAATCCCCATCACCGGAGGGCACAGCTGGTTGTTCTCACCGATGCAGGAAAGCGGGCTTTTGATGACGCCATGCGTCTACAGGCACCATGGATCAATGAGCTTTCGGAAGGACTGCAGGTTGCCGACATCGAGACGACCCATCGCGTCGTTACTGCGCTCTGCGGGAAGTTGGAAAATGTCTGGGAAGTGGAACAGCCGGAGTAGAACTGCCTGACGGCGGCAAAGCAGGCGAGTCGAACAAGGGAAATTTCGGCCGATGAAAGATGCTCCAGGAGGCTTAGCGTAGGAGTTCATTTCGTGAACGGACCCCTTCCATGGCGCGCTGGGTCCGGTAGGCATAGACTCCGGTTTTTAGCCGGCGGAGCGGGTCATGTTTGCGAATGGACAATGGCGGATCTGGAGCGGGCGGTGGGTCGCCGCCTTGCGGCGCGAATTGACCGAGGGCGGGCTCACTCAGAACGCCGCTGGCCTGGTCTATTGCAGCCTGTTGTCGCTGGCTCCCTTGCTGGCGGTCAGCTTTTCCCTGCTCAAGGCCTTCGGCGTGCACAATTAGTTGCAGCCCTTTCTCCTGCAAATGCTGGCCCCGCTGGGCAGTCAGGCTGATGAAATCTCATCCCGCATCATCGGCTTCGTGGAAAATGTCCAGGTTGGCGTGCTGGGTTTCGTGGGCCTCGCGACCCTGTTTTGCACCGTGGTTTCCCTGCTGGGGCGGGTCGAGGAAAGCTTCAACCACATCTGGCGGATTAGCCGGCCCAGGCCTTGGACACGCCGCTTCAGCGACTACCTGAGCGTGGTCCTGGTGGGGCCGGTACTGTTGTTTGCGGGGCTCGGCATCACCGCCTCCATGGGCAGCAATGCTCTGGTGCAGCGGCTGATCGCCCTGGAACCTTTCGGTAGCGCCTATTACGTTACCGGGCTGATACTCCCTTACCTGCTGATCAGTGCCGCCTTTGCGTTCGGCTATATCTTCATCCCCAACACCAAGGTCGACCTTAAGTCTGCAGCGGTCGGCGGTCTGTGCGCCGGCGTGGGCTAGAAGCTGTCGGGTTCGCTGTTCACCCGGTTCGTGGCCGACTCGGCGGAATACAGCGCCATCTATTCCGGCTTTGCCGTGGTGCTGGTGTTCATGATCTGGGTCTATCTCAGCTGGATCATCGTGCTGCTGGGCGGGGCAGTGGCATTCCACTGCCAGTATCCCGGCTATCTGCGGTTGCGCGGGCGGAATCTCAGGCTCAGCACGGTAGGCCGGGAACAGTTGGGAATTCTGATCATGGTCCTGGTCGGGCGGGCGCAGTTGTCGGGGCAGCCGGCGTGGACGCTGCATCGGCTGGCCGATGCGGCGGGAATGCCGTGGGAAGTGGTCGGCGACCTGCTGACCGCGTTGCGCAACGGCGGCTTGTTGCGGGTGTCGGGGCCGGAAGCCGAGGCTTACGTGTTGGCGCGCGATACCGACTGCATTCGGCTTGAATGTATCGTCCGGGTGCTGCGGAGCGATGGGGAAACCCCGGCGTTAGGACCGGTGGAAACGGACCCGATCTTGAAACCGCTGTTGTCCCGGATCGCGACCGACGCGATGGGCCTGACCGGAGAGCGCAGCTTGCGCGAGGTCATCCGCTCAGCCGGTAGCGATGCGGTGGTCTCGGATCCGCGAGCCGGGGCACCCACGGCTGCGAAGGGATGACGCGTCGTCGCTGGCTCGTGGAAATTCCCGATACCCGGCTTAGAATCCGCACCCGGGACTGCCGCGATGATTCCGTAGCCGCCAGGCTAATCCGCCACGGCCCCAACACGCAGTCGCGCATCCGCGACCGGGATTTCCCAATACGGACGGAGCGGCCTGGATCATTCCTCTCTCCGGTATTCCCCTTCGATCGTGGTGGGGCTACCGGACTGGGGCGGCGGCGGTCCGCCGGGAACTCCAAAGCGGTTGCGCAACAAATAGGCCGCGATGATCTTCCGGGTGGGCGGCAGCAGGCACAACAGCCCCGCGATGTCCGACAGAAATCCCGGCAGCAGCAGCAGGGCACCACCGGCCACGATGACCGCGCCGTCGACCATTTCGGCGGCCGGCAACTCGCCCCGGGCGAGGCTGGCCTGGACCTTCATCCAGGTGGACCAGCCCTGGGTTTGCAGCAGATAGGTGCCGATCGATGCGGCGCCCACCAGCAGGATCAGCGTCGGTACGAAGCCGATCACAGTGCCGACCTGGATCAATAGGTAGATCTCCAGAATCGGCAGCATCAACAGGGCCAGCAGGGCGGCTTGGGCTATGTTCATCGGGTCCTCGCTACGTTTAAAATCGGTCGATTAAGGTGGTTTGTGCCATGAGCTCCCCCTACTGTCTAGTGTTTTCTACCTGCCCGGACGACGCAACCGCCAACCGGCTGGCCCGCATGCTGGTGGAACGGCGGCTCGCGGCCTGTGTCAACCTGCTGCCCGGCATCACCTCCTGCTACCGCTGGCAAGGCGCGGTCGAGACCGCCAGCGAAGTCCTGTTGCTGGCCAAGACTGCCACGGACCGATATGGCGAGGTCGAACAGGCGATCCGCCAGGCCCACCCCTATGAACTTCCGGAAATCGTCATGGTCCCCATCGATCATGGCTTGCCGCCCTATCTACAGTGGATCGCTCAATGTTTAGAACCCGAATTCTCCTCCTGATCGTCCTCGGCCTGCTGGGGCTGGCGGCGGCTGCCCGGGCTGTCGAACCGGATCAGCTGCTGGCGCCGGAACAAGCTTACCGGCTGACGGCGGGGGTCGACGACAGCGGACGACTGGGGTTGGCCTGGCACATCGCCGACGGCTACTACCTCTATCGCAGCAAGTTCAAATTCGCCTCCCGTACCGCCGGGATCGCTCTGGGCGAGCCGCAGTTTCCCGCCGGGGAACGCAAGCACGACGAGTTCTTCGGCGACATGGAGATCTATCGCGGCCATATTCAGATTCATGCGCCGTTGCGCCGTGACGACCCGGCCGCGGCCACGCTGCTGCTGGAAGTCACCGTGCAAGGCTGCGCCGATGCCGGCATCTGCTTTCCGCCTTACAAGCAGGTGCTCTCCCTCAAGCTGCCGGCCGCCGCTTCGCCGCCGCCGGCCAAGGGCGGGCTGGAACGCTTGCTGGCGTCCAAGCCCGGCAAGGGGAGCCAGGATGACCTGCTGCCGCCGGAACTAGCCTTTCATTTCATCGGCACGGTCAAGGACGGCAACACCCTGAGGGCCAGTTGGCAGATCGCCGACGGCTATTACCTGTACCGCGACCGCTTCAAGTTTGTGCTGCTGGAGCCGGCCTCGGTGACCCTGGGCGAACCGACGATTCCGGAAGGCCAGACCAAGCAGGAAGAGGAGGGCGCCCGCCAGGTGTTCTATCGCCAGCTGGACATCGACCTGCCCCTGAAGCGCGGCGATGCCGGCCCCGTCGCTGTGACCCTGCAAGCCAAGTTTCAGGGCTGCGCCGAGCAGGGTGTGTGCTACCCGCCCATGGAGCAGACGGTGGTGCTGGAACTGCCGGCGGACAGTGGCGGGCCGGCGCAGCTGTCGACCGCTGCGGCCGTCGATGCGGAGCAGGACCGCATCGCCGATTCGCTGAAAAAGCAGTCGATCTGGCTGGTGAGTCTGTCTTTCCTGGGCTTTGGCTTGCTGATGGCCTTCAGCCCCTGTTTGTTTCCGATGATCCCCATCCTGTCCGGCATCGTCGCCGGCCACGGCCACGACATCACCACCGGCAAGGCGTTTGTACTGTCGCTGGTGTACGTGCTGGCCGCCGCCGTCACCTATGCGGTGTTCGGCATCTTCGCCGGCCTGTTCGGCAGCAACCTGCAGGCGGCTTTCCAGAACCCCTGGATCATCGGCAGCTTCGCCGCCCTGTTCGTGATCCTGTCGCTGTCCATGTTCGACTTCTACACTCTGCAGATGCCCGCCTTCATCCAGGAGCGGGTGGCTGCCGTCAGCCACCGCCAGCGTAGCGGCACCCTGGTGGGCGTGGCCATCATGGGGTCGCTGTCCGCCATCATCGTCGGACCCTGCATGGCGGCTCCCCTGGCCGGCGCGCTGATCTACATCGGCCAAACCGGCGACTGGGTGCTGGGTGGGCTGGCACTGTTCTCCATGGGCTTGGGCATGGGGGTGCCGCTGATGATCATCGGCACCTCGGCGGGCAAGCTGCTGCCCAAGGCCGGCATCTGGATGAATGCGGTCAAGGGGATATTCGGAGTGGGCATGCTGGCGGTGGCGGTGTCGCTGCTGGAACGCATCGTGCCACCGGCCTTGGCCCTGTTCCTGTGGGCTTGTTTGCTGATCGTCCCAGCGGTATATCTGGGCGCGCTGGAGCCGCTGCCGCAGCACTGTTCCGGCTGGCGCAAACTGTGGAAGGGCGTGGGCCTGGTGATGCTGACCTATGGAGTGCTGCTGCTGATCGGGGTGGCCAACAACGGGTCCGATCCGCTCCAGCCGCTACGCGGCCTGCAGGGCGCGGTTGCCGCCGCACCGGCCGAAGCCAACACCTTCGTGCGGGTCCGCAGCACCGCCGAACTGGATCGGGAACTCAGGTCGGCGCGCGAGCAGGGCCGCTGGGCGCTGGTGGATTACTATGCCGACTGGTGCACCTCCTGCAAGGAGATGGAACGCTACACCTTCGGCGATCCGCGGGTGAAGGCGGCTCTCGTCAGGGTCGCCTTGATCCAGGTGGATGTGACCGGTACCGACGAGCGGGAGAAGGATTTGCTGCAGCGATACAACCTGATCGGGCCGCCGGCCACCTTGTTCTTCGGGCCGGACGGGCAGGAGCGCAGGGATAAGCGGCTGGTCGGATACCTGAGCGCCGAGGACTTCCTCAAACTGCTGCGGCGGGTGATGGCATGATGTTCCGGGTCATACTGTACGGCGTGGCGCTGCTGGCCCTGGCCGGCGGGGTCTACACCCAGCGCAGCCTCGAGCGGGAGTCCGTGGCGGCGAGCGATTCCCCTCTGGACATGAACTTCAGCTTCTTCGACCTGGAGGGACGCCTGCACCGTCTCAACGAATGGCGCGGCAAGGTGCTCATCGTCAATTTCTGGGCCAGTTGGTGTCCGCCCTGTGTGGCCGAGATGCCAGGATTCGTCGCGCTACAGAAGGAATTGGGCGGGCAGGGCGTGCAATTCGTGGGACTGATCACCGGGGATAGCCAGGAAGCCGCCAAGGCCTTCCTGGATCGGGCGCCGGTCAACTATCCCATCCTCAACGGCGAACCGGGTGCCAACGAATGGTCGGCCCGGCTCGGCAACAACACCGACGTGCTGCCCTTGTCGGCGGTGTTCGACCGCGACGGCAGGCTGATTCACATGGAATACGGCTTGTTCAAGCGCGACGAAGTACTCAAGATCATCGCGCCGCTGCTGACCGGGACCTGATGCGTAACGATTTCATGACACTCGACCGCTGTCATAAACCTGTAATAAACCTGTAACATAATGTCCGGACCGTAAATCAACAATTTACGTTGCCATCCATTCACCCTCAAATGGAGACAACCCGGATGAATAACCATGTTCTGCGCCGATCGGCCCGGCTTTCCTGGCTCGGCGCCGGCGCAATGTCTTTGGCCGGTATGCTGGCCAATCCCGTTCTAGCTGAAGACAAGGAATTGCTCGATACCCTGCTGAAGAACGGCATCATCACCAACGAGCAGCACCAGAAACTCAGCGCCAAAGGCGCGGTCTCGGGCACCAGCAGCGAGTTGCTCGATATTTTGGCGAAAAACGGCGCCATCACCAAAGACCAGCACGCCCATCTGGCCAAGAAGCAGGCCGAAGTGAAGCAGGTCGCCGCCAAGGAAAAACCGGCGGAGGAGAAAGACGCAGGTCACGTCAAGCTGGGGGCCAACGGCCTGGAATTCGAGAGCAACGACGGCAACTTCAAGGCCAAGATCGGCGGGCGCATCCAGGTGGACAGCCAGGTCAACTGGAACGACCCGGACGGCGCCGGCAAGGGCACTACCGATCTGGCCAACAACGTGGGCTTCCGCCGCGCCCGCATCTATACGGAAGGCACCTTCTTCAAGGACTACGACTACCGCTTCGAGTACGACTGGGCGCGCAACGGCGGTGGCACCCAGGGCATTACCGACGCCTTCGTCAGGTACACAGGCTTCAAGCCGTTCTCCCTCAGCATCGGTCAGCTGAGCGAAGGCAAGAGCATGGAATCGGTGATGAGCAACAACTATCTGACCTTCATCGAGCGCTCCCTGCCCAATAACGCCTTCATGGAGGCGGGCCTCGCCAGCAAGTACCAGCTGGGCATCATCGGCGACACCTACGGCAAGCTCTATGATCGGCCCTATACCCTGCGCGGCGGCATCACGACGGAATCGGTCGGCGCACCCGCGCCCGGCAACAGTTCCAACAACGCCCAGCAGGGCATCAACCGCAACCGCTACAGCGGCAACATCGGCTACCAGCTGGTGGGGCGGGCGACCTTCGCCCCGTACCGGGACCCGGACGGCACCGTCTTGCACACCGGCGCCTGGGGTTCCTGGCGCAGCATCAACAACCATTACAACACCGACGGCAGCTATCGCAACGGCGGCTGGCAGTTCGTGTCGCAGCCCGATACCAACATGGACCGCACCAGCTGGCTGGATACCGGCAACCTCACCAAGGGAACCCGCGGCGCGGCCGATTGGCGCGAGGTGGACGACATTTCGATGTACGGCCTGGAACTGGCCGGTGCCTGGGGTCCGGCCCACTTCAGCGCCGAGTACATGCAGGCCCAGGTTTCCGGACGGGGCTACGGCAGCGAAGACACGCTGGAAGGCTACTACGTGTATGCGGGATATTTCCTGACCGGCGAAACCCGCCCCTATGACGACAAGAAAGGGGTGTGGGGCCGGGTGATGCCCAAACACAACTTCCTGGGCGGCAGTGGTTGGGGCGCCTGGGAAGTCGCGGCCCGTTACGACGTCATGGACATGAACACCAAGAACATCCACGGCGGCAGCCTCGGCGCCGGGACTCTGGCGCTCAACTGGTACCTGACCCCGCGGCTGCGCTTCATGACCAACTGGGTCCACGTGTTCAACACCCGCACCGCCCAGGCCGGCAGCTGCAAGCCGGCGGACAATTCGACGTCGAGCAATGCATCCATCGCGTGCTTCAACGGCCTCAACCCGGATATCTGGGAAACCGCGGTGCGCTTCGACTTCTGACCGAAGGGCCCGGACCGCTCGCCGGCTCGGGCCCGTCAGCATTCTTCCCCGACATCTCCTTCAACCAACCGAGGTCATCCCATGAGACATCCCTTCTCCATCACCGCCGTCATCGGTGCCGCCCTGTTGGCTAGCGGCATCGCCGCCGCCGAAGGCGGCCGCGACTACATCAGCATTGTCGGTTCCTCCACGGTCTATCCCTTCGCCACCGTGGTGGCCGAGCAGATGGGCAAGGCCGGCAAGTTCAAGACCCCCAAGGTGGAATCCACCGGCACCGGCGGCGGCATCAAGCTGTTCTGCGGCGGCGTCGGGGTGCAGCACCCGGACGTGGCCAATGCCTCCCGCGCCATGAAGAAATCCGAGCTGGAAGCCTGCCAGAAGGCGGGCGTGACCGACATCGTCGAGGTGAAGATCGGTTTCGACGGCATCGTGCTGGCGTATTCCAAGAAGAGCAAGCAGAAGCTGGACCTGAGCCGCAAGGAAATCTTTCTGGCCCTGGCCAAGCGGGTCCCCGATCCTGCCAAGCCGGAAACCCTGGTGGAGAATCCCTATAAGAGCTGGAACGAGATCAACCCCAAGCTGCCGGCCACCAAGATCGAGGTGCTGGGGCCGCCGCCGACCTCCGGCACCCGCGACGCCTTCGCCGAGCTGGCTCTGGAAGGCGGCTGCCAGAGCTTCGACTGGATCAAGGCCAAGAAGGCCAGCGACGAGGCCTGGTTCAAGAACGTCTGCATGACCGTGCGGGAAGACGGCGCCTACGTGGAAGCCGGCGAGAACGACAATCTGATCGTACAGAAGCTGGAGAACAATCCCTCGGCCCTGGGCGTGTTCGGCTTCAGCTATCTGGAGCAGAACGCCGACAAGGTGGCTGGGGCCACCATCGACGGGGTGGTTGCCAGCTACGAGTCCATTTCCTCGGGCAAGTATCCGATCTCGCGCCCGCTGTTCTTCTACGTGAAGAAGGCGCACGTCGGCATGATACCGGGCCTGGAGGCCTACATCGCCGAGTTCACCAGCGACAAGGCCTGGGGCGACGAAGGCTATCTCGCCGACAAGGGGCTGATTCCGCTGCCCGCCAAGGAGCGCAAGGAAGTGGCCGGCAAAGCCAAGGCGCTGGCGCCGTTTTCCCTGTAAATCCCGCCGCCGGAAGGGCGGTGGGTTCGGGGTAGGATCGAAGGGGCGGGCCGCAAGGTCCGCCCCTTTGCGCTTGCATCTTTGGCTGCCTCCGAGCCATGCTCAATTCCTGCTCCGGCTCGGATGCGAACAGGAGTGCCAGCTCAGCCTGCGTCACATCGATCTACAGGGGCAGGGCGTGGAAAATCATGGGGGCTTGGGGAATCGCTGATGTGTTCGGCGATCTCCGCGCTTATGAGCTACCGCCGCAGGTCGCGCCGCTCTGGCTGCTGGAGGCGGCACGGTAGCCCGGCAGGGTGAAGGTGATGGAGGCGCCTTCGCCGGCATGGCCCTCGGCTTTGACGCGGCCGCCATGGCGTTCGACGATGCGCTTGACGATGGCCAGGCCGATGCCGGTGCCTTCGAATTCCTCGATGCCGTGCAGCCGCTGGAAAACACCGAACAACTTGTGGGCATAGGCGGGATCGAAACCGACCCCGTTGTCGCGGATGCGATAGCTCAGTTCCCCGTCGGCCAGCGTTCCGGAGAGATCGATGCGGGCCTCCGCCCGGCTGCGGGTGAACTTGATGGCGTTGCCGAGGAGGTTGAGCCAGACTTGCCGCAGCATCATCGGATCGCCGCGGGCGCACGGCAGCAGCCCCAAATTGAAGTCGACCTTGCGGCCACAGCGGGCAGGCTCCAGCTCTTGCCAGAGGGTTTCCACCAGTCGGCTCATGTCGACGTCGGTTTCCCGCAACTCGGTCCGGCCGGAACGGGAGAACGCCAGGATGTCGTCCAGCAGTTGCGACATCCGCGCGGTGTTGCTGCGCACCACCTTGATCAACCGGCGTCCGTCGGCGTCGATGCTGTCCCGGTATTTCTTCTCGAACTGTCCCGAGAATCCGTCGATGGCCCGCAACGGTGTACGCAGGTCGTGGGATACGGAGTACAGAAAATCCTCCAGCTCCCGGTTGGTCGCCTCCAGCGCCGCGGTTCGTTCCGCCACCAGTTCCTCCAGGTGCTCGCGATGCTTCAACAGTTCCTCCTCCGCCCGCTTGCGCTGGCTGATGTCGCGGTCGATGCCGCGGTAGCCGGTGAACCGGCCGCTATCATCGAACACCGGCACGCCGCAGGTTTCCAGCATCACCGGGTGGCCATCGCGGTGCAGATTCAGGTCTTGCAGGTTTTGGATAGGCGCTTGCGCCGCGAAAATCTGGCCGACCAAAGGCCGCAAGCGCAGTGCTTCTGAGATCGGCATGAGCTCCAGGCAGGATTTGCCGATGACCTCCTCGGGGCGATAGCCCAGGATGTCCAGAACCCTGGGACTGGAATAGACGTAGCAGCCGTGCGCGTCGACTTCCCAGATCCAGTCGCTGGTCGATTCGATCAAGGCCCGGTATTTCTCTTCGCTGGCATGCAACAATTCTTCGCCGCGGCGCCGCTCCAGTTGGGCGCGGAGCAGGCGAATGCCGTGGGCGAGGTTGGCCGCCAGTTCGTTCAGGAGCCGAATCTCCTCATCCTCGAAGGCATTGACCTGGTCCGCATAAACGGTCATGGCGCCCAGGCATTCGCCGTCGCTGCCGAGGGGCACGGCCGCGGTGCTCTTGTAGCCCCGTTTGAGGGCTTGTTCGCGCCAGGGCCGGATCAAGGGGTTGTTGAGAGAATCCGGGTTGATGACGGGGTGGCCGGTGCGTATGGCAGTGCCGGTCGGGCCGCGTCCATGGTCTTCGTCGGCCCAGGTGATGCGGACGGTGGCCAGATAGCCGTCCTCGAATCCGGCCTGGGCCACGGGACGCACGGATTTTTCCGGGTCCGATTCGGCCAGGCCGATCCAGACCATGCGGTAGCCGCAAACCTGAGTGACGATCTCGCAGGCTTCCTGCAGCAGCTGCTCTTCGCCGGTTGCCAGTGCCACCAGGCGGTTGCAGGAGCTCAGTGCCCGGTAAGCGCGGTTGGATTTCTCCAGGGCCGCCGTATGCTGGTGAATCTGTTCCTCCAGCCGGGTCTGCAGCCGCCTCAGGTCCAGATGGGTCTTCACCCGCGCCAACAGTTCCTCGCGCTGGAACGGCTTGGTGATGAAATCGACCGCGCCAAGCGCGAACCCCTCCACCCGTTCCTCGACATCGGTGACGGCGCTGATGAAGATGACCGGAATCTCGCGGGTTTCCGGCTGCGCCTTGAGTCTGCGGCAGACCTCGAAGCCGTCCATAACCGGCATCCGCAGATCCAGCAGGATCAGTTCGGGCTGATTGATCGCCAAAGACCTCAAGGCCAGTTCGCCGCCATCGGCGGTCAGTACCCGGTAACCCTCCGCAGCCAACACGTCCCGCATCAGCCGCAGCGCCGAAGGCGTGTCGTCGACGATCAGGATGCTGCCGGTGCGTGGGGTGCTCATCTCAGGAGTCGGCGTTTTGCGCGGTATAAAGGATTTGGGTGTACTCCAGGTTCTCCGCATGGCGCCTGAGCACCTGGCCGAGACTTGGGTTCAGCTCGGTGATGCGGTGGATCGCCGCGGCAATCCGGTTTTCGTCCAGGGAGCTGATGGCGTCGATCAGCTCTTTCCGCGCGCCCTCCGGCAAATCGGCCGGCTGCTGCGAAACTGGGGGCGGGGCGTGCTCCGCATCGTCCGCGGTCCGGTAAACATAACGGACACCCAGGTGTTTCGCCATGCAGCGGAAGATTTCCCCGGGCCGGAAGGGCTTGCGGACCAGATCGTCCATGCCTCCTTGCAGCATCTCCTCGTGCTGGTCCTTGAACACCGACGCGGTGAGGGCAACGATCTTGACCCGGTCGCCACCCTCCAGCGCCCGAATGCGCCGGGTCGCCTCCATGCCGTCCATCACCGGCATGCGCCGGTCCATCCAGATGAACCGGGGCGACCAGTTTCGGAACGCTTCCACGCCCTCCAGTCCGTTGGCGGCTACTTTGACGGAAAAGCCCACCCCCTCCAGCAGCTTCTTCAGCAGCAAGGCATTTTCCGGACGGTCCTCGATGATCAGGATGCGGAATTCGGGCTGGCCCGGTTCCAGCCCGACCACCGTCCCCGGCAGCTCCGCGCCCGGGTCCGGCTCTGCGGCGGGCCGGGCCGGAACCTGGATCCTGAACGTCGAGCCGCGGCCCGCTGTGCTCTCCAGGCTCAACCTGCCTCCCATCAACTGCACGAACTGGCGCGAGATGGCCAATCCAAGGCCGGTTCCCTGGTGGCCACCGGCCTTGCCGGCCTGGACGAAGGCGTCGAAGATCCGGGACTGGTCTTCGGCAGCGATGCCGATGCCCGTGTCCGCCACCTCGATCTCCAGCGACGGCGGGTCTTGCTGCGGCAGGAAATGGCTGCTCAGAGTGACGCCTCCCCGTTCGGTAAACTTGATGGCATTGCCCAGCAGATTGGTCAGAACCTGCCGGAGCTTGGCGTCGTCGCCCTCGATCAGCCGCGGCAGCGGGGAGGATTCCTCGAGCAGCAGATGCAGACCTTTCTCTTCGGCCCGCCCCCGCATCATGTCGGTGACGTCGTGCAGCAGTCCCGCCAAATCGAACGGTGCCGAATCCAGTTCGATGTGGCCGGCCTCGATCTTGGCCACGTCCAGTACGTCGTTGATGAGGTTCAACAGGTGGGCGCCGTTGCGGTTGATGATGTCGAGGCTCTCCCGCTGGGTCGGCGGGGTGTCCGGATCGGTTTGCATGAGTTCGGAGAACCCCAGGATCGCGTTCAGCGGCGTGCGCAGTTCATGGCTCATGTTGGCGAGGAACAGGCTCTTGGCACGATTGGCGGCTTCGGCCTTGGCCTTGGCCTCCGCCAACTCGGCGGTGCGTTCCCGGACCCGGTCTTCCAGGTGGTCGCGGTAGCGGAGGATCTCCGCCTCCGCCCGCTTGCGCGCGGTGATGTCCCGCGCGATGGAAACCACGCCCCGCACGGTTCCCTGCTCGTCCCGCTCCGGCAGCAGGCGGAGCAGGAGATGACGGGGTTCGGCGTCCGCCATCTTCCAGTCTTGTTCGAAGTCGAGAATTTCGCCGGTGGCCAGCACCTCGCGGAGCTTGGCCTGGTAGGCCACGATTTCCCGCGAATCCGGGAAAGCCTCGGTCGGCGTTTGCCCAAGCACCAGACGGGACGGCCTGGAGTTTCGGGCTACCCAGGGGTTCGCATACACCGCGCGGCATTGCCCATCGTAACGGACGATGTCGTCGGGCCAGCCCTCCACCAAGCCACGGAAGCGGCGTTCGTTTTCCCGCAGCGCCGACTGCGTGGCCAGAAGCTGGTCTCGTTCTCGCAGCAGCAATCCCTGGCGGATGGTGGCCAGGGCGATGACGGTGAAGGATCCCGCCATGGTCGCGGTCCTTACGATGGAGGGCAGTTCCGGGTGGATGGCGGTCGCAATGACCGCCCCGCTGGCGACCACCACGCTCAACAGGGGGAACAGCCGCAGCACGCCTTCGCAGATTCGGTCCCGCTCCGGGTCGTCGCTGGTTTGCAGATGCCAATGGGCGGCCCCCAGACCCGCCACCAGCACGGCGACGGAAAACGATACATTGAACCAGGAGCCGTCCACGGTGGTACCGTCCAGGGCCATCAGGTTCCAGGTCATCCAGCTCCAGGCCGTGACCGCCACCGCCGGCAGGAACAGCCACAGGCAGGGCGTGCTCTTGAGGCGCAGGGAGGGAATCATGACCAGGCCGACGCAGGTTGCCATGAGCAAGGTGACCGGATACGCGACCAGGACTGCCAGTGGCAGCAACTCGAGTTCGCCGCGCTTGGGGAGATAGAGCGCCAGCACCAGGGTGAGCGAGGCGACCGACAGCGCCAGGGTATCCAGCTGGATGGCGGTGCGTTCCAGTTTCTGGGTGCCGTTGCGGATCGTCTGGATCAGCCCCATGCAGAAACCCGGCCCGAGCCACAGGTAGAACAGGTCCGAAGGTGAGGGAAACGCCGAGTAGGCGAGGGCGGCCTGGATGTCCCAGGCGATTTGCCCGAAGGCGTAGCCGCTGAACCCCAGGGCGAACCAGAGCAGGGTCTTGGCTTGCAGTGTCCCTCTGGCCCTGTACCAGCCCAGCCAGCCCAGTACCGCGGCGGCAGCGGTTCCGGAGGTCCAGTGCAGATTGTCGAAAAATTTGATCCAGCCGAGTTCTTGAGACAGGCGAATGCCGAGGGTACCGCCGGCGATGCCGGCGAAGCCGATCACGATGGCCAGCCCTTCAATCCGGGAGAGACGAGCAACTGATGTTTGGGGCACGAACTCATTCCCTCGCTGGCGTACCGATTCATCATGGCGCGACGGAGGCCGCCGATCCGACCCGGAGCCTGCGGAAATCCGCCGGACACCGGGTTGCCCCATACTATCGGCACATCCTTTAGGGTTTTCAAGGCAGAGCCCCTCAGGCTCATGTCTCATTGGACGAGACTAGGTCTAGCGCCCCGTTTCCGCCATGCAGTATAATTTTTAGTTCCAGTGCCGAGGTGGCGAAACTGGTAGACGCATCAGACTCAAAATCTGACGGTGGCAACACCGTGCCGGTTCGATTCCGGCCCTCGGTACCAATAGCTTGTATCACCCCGTGTCACGGGGAACCAAAGACCCGCTAGTCATAAGGCTACGCGGGTTTTTTATTGCTTCAAGCCGTGTCACCCGATAGCATCAAATACCATCAGATTTCCCCTTGTTCAGGCTCGAACCGGATGTACTCCACTTCCCACGGCGATTGCAAACCCAAGGCAACGGTAAACAGGGCGGTAGAGTCCATGGCGTTTCGTTCCAGCATCAAGTTCGGAGGGAGGTCAGCAGTAGCGGATTTTCCACACTATTTCGAACAGCGCCGCCAGCTCTTCAAGGTTTCAGGGTTGGCGAATAGCTTCCCTCGGTAGTACAGGTTTCCATGACTGAAACAGAAGCCGTCCCAACCTGGATAGCCGATATATTTCCGGTCCCGCAAATAAAGAAGGCGCATCGCTATTGGCGGTGCGCCTTTCTTGTCCCAGTTCTCGATGGTGCGGGGTGTCACGCCGCACAGCTCGGCGGCGGCATCGCGCGATAGCGCGAGCCGCCGCCGGAGCTTCACGAATTCAGAAAGCTTGGCTTTGGCCATTCTTCAAATCCCTCCATGTTGAACAGACGAGCCAGCTTAGCGGCGATCTTGCGAAGAACTTTCGCGACTTTGGTTTTGCGCATAATGTATCGGCCTTATGCAAAAAAGCCCCTGTGGATAATCCATTGATCCACAGGGGCTTTTTTGCATAAGGCGCATTATGCGCGGTTGCTTTTACTTCTCTACTACTTTCTTTAGCTCTTC
>Ga0233425_10000511_pt1 | contig 99652 bp, 88 predicted proteins | sample Watercolumn_Towu_2_FD_181712 | JGI IMG/M metagenome (GOLD analysis project Ga0233425, IMG submission 181712) | Freshwater microbial communities from Lake Towuti, South Sulawesi, Indonesia - Watercolumn_Towuti2014_140_MG | ecosystem: Environmental > Aquatic > Freshwater > Lake | place...
ACCTAAGGCGGCCCCCGCAACGGCTCCTGCCACGGTGGCTCCTGTGGAGTGACCAAGACTTCCTAATCCTCCTCCTGCAACGCCTCCTATAATCGCTCCTTTAGTGGAAGTGTTCATGGGAATGCGTCCTCCATCAGGTGGAGGAGATTGATTGCTACAAGCAACCAGTGTTAGGGAAAAGAAAATACAAAAACAAACTTTCTTTATAGTGGTATTATTCATCATTCTTCCTTATTCGTGATGTATTTTTTTGTACTTAATCCGATGGGGCATAATGGCTTCTTCACCCAATCGTTTTACTTTATCTTCTTCGTATTCTTGGAAGTTTCCTGCAAACCATTCTACATGGCTATCTCCTTCAAAAGCTAGAATATGAGTAGCTAATCGATCTAAAAACCAACGATCGTGGGAAATAATAACCGCGCACCCTGGGAAAGCCAGCAGGGCTTCCTCCAGAGCTCGGAGGGTTTCCACGTCTAAATCATTGGTGGGTTCATCTAACAATAATACATTGCCGCCACTACGGAGAAGTTTTGCAAGATGGACACGATTACGTTCTCCACCGGAGAGATCTTTAATGTATTTTTGTTGAGTGACTCCTTTAAAGTTGAATCGACTCACATAGGCGCGAGATTGAATTTCATAATCTCCCACCGTAATAATATCTTGCCCATCGGAAATTTCTTCCCATACGGTTTTTTCATCTTGTAGGTGATCTCGACTTTGATCCACATAGGCTAGTTGCACCGTATCGCCTATGGAAATATTGCCTCCATCAGGAGTATCTTGCCCGGTGAGCATTTTAAATAGTGTGGTTTTCCCAGCACCGTTGGGACCAATCACACCCACAATGCCCCCTGGGGGCAAATCAAAACTGAGATTATCAATGAGTAATCGATCACCGAAACTCTTAGTGAGGTTTCTTATTTCAATGACTTTGCTTCCTAAACGAGGTCCTGGAGGAATATAAATTTCTCGAGTTTCATTTCGTTCTTGGAAATCCTTAGAGGTGAGTTCTTCAAAACGTTCTAAACGAGCTTTGCTTTTAGTGCGGCGGCCTTTAGGATTAGAACGGACCCATTCTAATTCTTCCTTAATGGCTCGTTGTCGTGCTTGTTCTTGTCGTTGTTCTAAGGCTAAACGTTTTTCTTTTTGTTCAAGCCATGAGGAATAATTTCCTTCATAGGGGATCCCATGGCCTCGATCTAATTCTAAAATCCATCCCGCCACATTGTCCAAGAAGTAACGATCGTGGGTCACTGCAATCACTGTGCCTGGGTATTCAGAAAGAAATCGCTCTAACCAAGCAATGCTTTCCGCATCTAAATGGTTGGTGGGTTCGTCTAATAATAACATGTCAGGTTTTGATAATAATAAACGACATAGGGCCACCCGTCGTCGCTCTCCTCCTGATAGGGTGGAAATATCTGCATCCCAAGGAGGTAAGCGTAATGCATCGGCGGCAATTTCTAAATGGCGCTCCAAGTCCCAACCTTGCACTGCATCAATGGCATTTTGTAAATTGCCTTGTTCTTCTAACAATTCATTCATGACTTCATCGGAAAGAGGTTCAGCAAATTGCATACTGATTTCGTTGAAACGATCTAAGAGTTTTTTCGTTTCTCCCAATCCTTCTTCCACATTGCCTCGCACATCTTTAGTGGCATCTAATCGAGGCTCTTGAGGTAAAAAGCCGATGCGGGTTCCCGCTAAAGGCCGAGCTTCTCCCTCAAATTCCGTATCTTCTCCCGCCATAATGGAAAGCAGGGTGGATTTCCCCGAGCCATTTAAACCCAATACACCAATTTTGGCACCGGGGTAAAAAGAGAGAGAAATGTTAGATAAGATTTCTTGATGAGGTGGGACCACACGACGGACCCGATTCATGGTGTAAATATACTGAGCCATAGGAATTCTTCTATATTATTAATGGTTAATGAAAAGTTCTTTACAGTACAGAAGATTCCTAAAAGGGTCAATGGGCAACGGTTTTCGCTGGTACTTTACCCATGGGGGATTCTCAAGGAGCAGTGCTATGTGTTCTTCGCTGGTGGGGGAGTAAAAGATGGTCGCCAAGAAAGCCATTGTAGGGTAGAATTCGCTCCTTAAAGAATGTTTGAAGAGGAGCCTCGCCATGTACACCCTAGATATGACCATTGCCAATTTTGATCCAGAATTATGGAAAGCAATTGTGGCGGAAGAACAGCGGCAGGAAGATCACATTGAACTCATCGCCTCAGAAAATTATGCAAGCCCTCGAGTTTTAGAAGCGCAAGGTTCTGTTTTAACTAATAAATATGCAGAAGGCTACCCTCACAAACGGTATTACGGCGGTTGCGAATATGTGGATATTGCGGAAGAACTTGCCATTGCTCGTGCTAAGGAATTATTTGGCGCTGATTATGCCAATGTGCAGCCCCATTCGGGATCCCAGGCTAATGGAGCGGTTTTTATGGCCTTGTTACAGCCCGGGGATACTTTTATGGGAATGAGTTTATCCGACGGCGGTCATTTGACTCATGGATCTAAGGTGAATTTTTCAGGGCGTTTGTATCATTCCGTGGAATATGGCATTCATCCTGATACGGGGGAATTGGATTATGATCAAATTGCCTCTTTAGCAAAAACTCATCGGCCCAAAATGATTTTAGCAGGATTCTCTGCCTATTCTCGAATAATGGATTGGAAAAAATTTCGTGAAATTGCAGATAGTGTGGGCGCTTATTTAATGGTGGACATGGCTCATGTGGCGGGGCTAGTGGCAGCAGGGCTATACCCTTCTCCCGTACAAATTGCCGATGTCACCACCTCCACCACCCATAAAACCTTGCGAGGCCCTCGGGGGGGACTCATTCTTGCAAAAGCAAATCCTGAATTAGAAAAGAAATTAAATTCACAAGTGTTTCCAGGTTCTCAAGGAGGGCCTCTAATGCATGTGATTGCTGCAAAAGCCGTGGCTTTTAAAGAAGCTTTAACTCCCGCTTTTAAGGAATATCAACAGCAAGTGGTAGTGAACGCGGATGTATTGGCAAAAACCATGATGAAACGAGGATATTCCATCGTTTGTAATGGCACGGATAACCACTTGATGTTGGTGAGTCTCATTGATAAACCCATCACAGGAAAAGAAGCGGAAGAAGCTTTAGGAAAGGCTAACATTACAGTGAATAAAAACACCGTGCCTAAGGAATTTCGTTCTCCCTTTGTTACCAGCGGTCTTCGCTTAGGAACTCCTGCGGTGACTACCCGAGGGTTTAAAGAAAAAGAATGTGAACAATTAGGACATTGGATTTGTGATGTATTGGACGATATTTCCAATGAAAAAAATTTAGAACGAGTGAAAAAAGAAGTATTGGCTTTGTGTAGAGAGTTTCCCGTGTATGAAGCCTTTTTAAAACAACTGTCAGCGACATAGGAGCTCCCATGCGTTGCCCATTCTGTGGATTTGAAGAAACGAAAGTAACAGACTCTCGTCTCATGGGAGATGGAGAACAAGTGAAACGGCGTCGAGAATGTTTAGAATGTAAGGAACGTTTTACCACCTTTGAAGTGGCGCAATTATCCATGCCGAGAATTGTGAAGCGGGATGGTCGCAGTAGTCAATTTGATGAAGGGAAATTACGATCAGGGATTTTAAAAGCCATTGAAAAACGTCCCGTTCATATGAATGATGTAGAGGATGCCATTCGTCGTTTATGTCATCGATTAAGGGCATCAGGAGAACGAGAAGTGAGTTCGGCCCAACTGGGAGAGTGGGTGATGCAAGAATTACGGGAATTGGATGAAGTGGCCTATGTTCGTTTTGCATCTGTGTATCGAAGCTTTGAAGATTTAGATGCTTTTAAAAATGAAATTCAAAAATTACGTGAAAAAGCGGAGTATCATGATAAAACCTAAACATCGTCAACGAGCCCGTCGCATGGTATTGCAAGCTTTATATCAATGGCAAATTTCGGGAAATGCCATGGAAGATATTGAAGCCAATATTCTTCTTGAAAATGAGGAAAAAACCTTTGATAGAGAATACTTAAAACAATTCTTGCAAGGGATCCCAGAAGAATTAACAGAAACAGACAATTTGTTTAAAGATTTTTTAGATCGCTCCTTTGAAGATGTGACCCCCATTGAATTAGCCATTCTACGCATGGGTGTGTACGAATTAAAATATCGTTTAGATGTGCCCTACAAAGTAGTGTTAAATGAAGCTGTGGAATTATGCAAAACCTTTGGTGCCAGTGAAAGCCATAAATACATTAATGGCGTTCTTCATAAAGTGGCAGAAGTGTGTCGCCAAGAAGAAGTGTCTCCATGACAAAGTCTTTCTCAATTTGGAAAAATCCCATTTATATTATTGCCTTTGGTTTTGGTGCGGGTCTTTCAAAAAAAGCGCCAGGAACTTTTGGCACCTTGGTGGGAGTCTTATTGTATTGGCCCTTAAGCCATGTTTCTTTGGAATGGTATTTGTTCATTACGGCACTCTGCTTTTTATTAGGAATTTGGATTTGTGGTGATACCGCAGAAGCGGTGGGAGTTCCTGATTATCCTGGCATCGTGTGGGATGAAATCGTGGGATTTTTTATTACCATGATAGGATTACCCTCCACGGGATTATGGGTCTTACTAGGATTTATTGTATTTCGCTTTTTTGATATTTTAAAACCACCACCCATTCGTCAATTGGACGCTCACTTGAAAGGAGGGTTGGGCGTGATGGTGGATGATTTAGTGGCGGGAGTTTTTTCTTGTGTTTTACTTCATTTGATTCGTTACGGTTTGATTTTTTTAAACCGTGCTTGACATCTATTAAAAACGCTTTATTATCTTCAAGACATTATCATTTTAAATATAAGAAGGATCTTATTAACATGTCTCTTTATCCATTGATTTCTTTCATCGTGAAATAATCTTTTCATTTCACTCTTTGCTTTTCCCTAAACTCCCAACTGGGATTCCCTAAGGGAATCACTTCTGTTTTATCTCATTCCTTTTTCAAAGGACAGTAAAAGGTTTTTTAATATGGATCATCAAACGCTATTGGAAGCAAGCGAGTATGCTTATGCTTTTTGGATTGAAGCAAAAAAACGAAGCGTAGAAGAACAAATTCGTTATCACTTTTATGCTATCTATCATTACTCTCAACACCTTTGTTTATCTCGATTAAAACGAGCACTACAAGAAGTGGTGGATCGTCATTATCATCTAAGAAGTCATTTTTTTTATGATGAAGCAAAAGGATGCTTAATGCAGGCCATTCAAAAAGAAGGTCTTGCCAATATTATTTTTTACCGAGTGTTTTCGGAAGAAGCTTCCGAAATACATGAACAAGAAGAAATTGAACGTCCTTTTGATTTGGAAAAAGGGCCCCTTCATCGATTTGTCATTATTGAAAATGAATGGAGTAAAAAGATTTCCCTCATTGTGAATATTCATCATAGTGTGTTAGATGGAACTCAATACGATTCTTTAATGAAAGAAATAGAACATTATTATAATTTTCCTTCTTTTGAAAGCGAAAAAGATGAAAAAGCAGTGGATGCCCTAAGAACTTATTTAGAAGAAGAAAGGAGAGAATCCTCTTCATGGCCTGTGGAGTTAGCTAGTGCGGAAATTGAAAATAGTACTTTTTCATGGAGTATAGAAAAAAACGAAATCGCGAAAGCCGAGGTAAAAATAGGAAGAGCGGATACAGTGATTGAGGGTCGTTTGTATCAGGCGGTTAAAGATTTTTCTAGAAAAACCAATCATTCAGTTTTTAATATTTTAAAAATGGCTTTTGCCGTGTTGATTTCTAAATATTGTTATCAGGAACAAGTTCTCTTAAGTTATCCCATCAATCAGCGCAGTGAAAAGCATCCTTTTTTAAAAGGATGCTTTGTGAATTTTGTTTATTGGAATCACATCATTGGAGAAGAATCTTTTTTGGATTTATTGGAAAAAGATCAAAAACGCCGAGAAGCTTTTAAAAAAGCAAAAGGATTTTCCGTGACCCCTAAAATGATTAGTAAAAAAAATCCTTTGCCGCCCCATACTTTTTCTATTTCAAAAATTTCAACAAGATATAACGGGCCTCAATTAGAAGAAGGGTTTATTCAAGAATCCATTGCTTATCCTTTAGGAAACTCCGATGTCATTTTATATTTAGATGATAATGAAGAAGATATTTTTTTGCAATTTTGTTTCCATAAAGAAGTCATTCATTTTATGGAAGTAAACGAGTGGTTTCATTACTTTCGCCAATGTTTATGGGGCCTTATAGAACATGCAGAGAGTGAATCTGCTCGATCCATCTGTATGTTGGATGCAAAAGAATACTTTAAGCTAGTTCATGCTTGGAATTACACGAAAAAAAAGTATTCTGACAGAATTACACTTTACGAGTGGATAGAGCATCAAGTGGAAAAAACTCCCCATCATGTGGCGGTGATTTTTGACAATCAATCTATCACTTATTTTGAGTTGAATCAAAAAGCAAATCAATTAGCTTCTTTCCTACAAAGACAATATGGATCTATTGTTAAAAAAAATAAATGGATCCCCTTATGTGTAGAACGGGGGTTGCATATGCTCTTTGGGATCTTGGGAATTTTAAAAATGGGTGGGGCTTATGTTCCCCTTAACCCGGAGCTTCCAAAAGAACGATTGCAATATCTTTTGAAAGATTTAAATGCGGATTTTTTATTATCTCAATCTTACTTAGCAATGGATGAGAAAATAGAAAAAATGATTCCCGTGATTTCTTTAAATGAAATACCCTATGAAAAAGAACAGGGAGGAAATTTGTCTCATAGGGAAGGAGCCAATGCCTTAGCTGCTATTATTTATACTTCTGGCACTACAGGGGCTCCTAAAGGAGTGATGTTAAGTCATCGTGGTTTTGTGAATCGAATAGAATGGATGCAAAATCAATATGGTCTTTCCCCTCAGGATAAAATTTTACAAAAAACGCCCTATTTTTTTGATGTATCCATATGGGAGTTTTTTTGGCCCCTCATGTACGGAGGCACCATTGTTTTTTGTAAACCCAAGGAACATAGAGAAAACTCATCTATTGATTCACTGATTCGAAAAGAAAATATCACGAAAATTCATTTTGTTCCCTCCATGTTTTCAACTTATTTAGAATATTTAACATTCAATGAAAAACCATGGCCACCTTCTTTGAAACAAGTATTTTGTAGTGGAGAAGCATTAAATGAAAAGGAAGTGAGAACTTTTCATGACATTCAAAAACGAGATGGAACAAAAGCAGCATTATATAATTTATATGGTCCTACAGAAGCTTCCATTGATGTTTCAAGTTTTGAATGTAACGTACCTTTACCACGAATTCCCATCGGGAAGCCCATTCAAAATATGAAATGGTATCTTTTAGATAAAGGCTTATGTCCCGTTCCGGTAGGTGGTATTGGAGAAATTTATATTAGTGGGGTGGGTCTTGGAAAAGGATATTTAAATCAACCTCGATTAGTATCAGAAAAATTTATTGATAGTCCTTTTGATGAAAGAGAAATTTTATATAAAACGGGAGATTTAGGAAAATACCTCCCCGATGGAAACATGGATTATTTAGGAAGAAATGATTCTCAAGTAAAAATAAATGGGATCCGTATTGAGCTTCAAGAAATAGAATCTCAATTATCTCAGTATTCCTTGATTCAAAAGAGTGTAGTTCTTTTGAAAAACAAACAACATTCAAAGGGCGTTTTTCCTTATTTAGTAGCCTATTATGTCAGTGTCTCTCCTTTAGAAGAAAAGGAAATAGAAGAGTATCTAAAAAGACGATTGCCTGATTATATGGTTCCAAAGAGATATATTTTTATGAATGAATTTCCATTGAGCCCTAATGGAAAATTAGATAAATCCTTGCTTCCAGAACCCGTTTTCTCATCCTGTCAAACCCTCCCGGAAAAACCAGAAAATAAAACAGAAGAAACACTATTTTCCATTCTTAAAGAAGTGTTTGAGCTTGACACCCTGAGTAGGGAGGATTCTTTTTTTAGCTTAGGAGGGGATTCTTTAATTGCCATTCGTATCGTTTCTCGATTATCCAAAGAAGGGTATGATTTGAGAGTTCAGGATATTTTTGAAGAAAAAACTTTAAAAAATTTTGCAAAAAAAATAACAATTCTTCAAAAAGAAAAGGAAGAAAAAGATGATCCATTTAGTTGGGTGGATAATAATACTTTAGAAGAAATCATGAAAAAAATTCCTCGTGTAGAAGACATATATCCTGTGAGTCAACTACAAATGGGAATGTTATTAGAATCTCAAAAATCCTTAGATGGAACTTATCATGATGTATTTTGTTATGAGATTCGAAGAGAGATGAAGAAAGAATTGTTTCTAAAAATATGGGATCATTTAATTGATCGCCACAGCCTTTTAAGGACTTCTTTTCAAAGTGATGCTCAATGGGGTTATTTGGCTATCCAACATAGAACTTTGTCCCGAGAAGAAATCAATAAAAAAATTTTATTTTTAAAACCTTCTTCTTTAGAAAAATTAATCGAAAAAGAGCGAATCAATTCTTTCCCCCTAGAAGAGCCAGGATTATTTAGACTGTTAGTTTTTTGTGAGACTGAACAATCTTTTTCTCTTGTTTTTTCATTTCATCATGCCATGGCAGATGGGTGGAGTGTGGCATTATTAATCACTGAATTTTTAAATCAGTATACAGAAGTATCTTTCACTCATGAAATTTCTAACAATAAATTACCCCCTTATGGAAAGTTTGCTAGAAGAGAAATAAAAAATTTAAATAATGAAATTTATAGAGACTTTTGGAAACAATATTTATTAAACGCAAAAACAGAACAAAGAAGCTTTTTGCTCAGTAAATCTTCGGTGTCAGAAAAACCTTTAATACAAAAAAATCATATTCTCTCTCAAGAAGTATCAAGAAACCTCATGAAACTTTCCAAGGAGTTAAATGTTTCTGTGGATGCCGTTTTGATGGCAGCTTTTCAATTGGTGGCTCATGTTTTTTATGGAAAAAAAGAAATATTTTTAGGCATAGTGACCCACAACAGATTAGTAGAAGAAATGAGTGAGAGTATGGTAGGGGTCTTTCTAAATACCATTCCTTTTAAAAGTGTTATTCAATATGATAATTCATCCTTGCTGATTCAATCAGTATTTAAAGAAAAAATGAAATTAGAATCTTATAAACAATATCCCTATGGAAAAATGAAAAAAGATTTGATGCTAGAGTCTGATTTGTATCAGTGCGCGTTTAATTATATTCATTTTCAGGGGTTAGACAACTATGAAGAAAAAGGACTTTTTCATTACTCAGCAGGCTTTGGATATTCTGCAGGATTCGAAAAAACAAATATCCCTTTTCTTTTTAACGGGATGAAAATAAAAGATCAACTCTATCTGCAAATGAACACTCATCCTACCTTTATGGATGAATCCATGCTAGATCGTTGGATGAATTATTTGATTCATTATCTTCATGAGTTTTTAAAGAAAGATCTTTCTATTAATCCTTTGACTCAAGAAGATATTGATCAAATTAATCAATTAAACCATCATTCTTGTCGCCCATTGCAACAATCTTCGCAAGGGAAATTGTTGCATCAATTATTTGAAATACAAGTCAGTAAAACGCCAAAAGCAATTGCCTTAGTTGCGGAAAATGTTTCTTTTACTTATGAGGAATTAAATCAAAAATCAAACCAAGTGGCTCATTATATTCGTTCTTATTACATAAGACAGAAAAATCAAGAATTAGAAAAAGACACTATTATTGCTTTTTGTGTGAAAAGAAATTCTTTTCTCATTATTGGGATTTTAGGCATTTTAAAAGCAGGAGCTGCTTATCTTCCCTTAGAAAATAATCTTTCTTTTGAAAGGTTATCCCACATTCTGAAGGAAACAAAAACGCCATTTATTTTAACAGAAGAAGATTTTAAATCTCAATTTGAAACCATAAAGGATACGCCTTTTATTTTTATGGAAGAAGCACTTTCCACCATGGGGAAAATAACCCTTCCCTTTAGAAATGAAGACCCTTCTCAATTGGCTTATGTTATGTATACCTCGGGCACCACAGGAATGCCCAAAGGAGTGATGGTACAACATGATGGAGTGGTGAACACTTTAACTTCTTTAAATAAAGTGTATGTTTTTGAGAATGGGAAAAATAGAGTTGGATTTTTTAGTGCTTACGTTTTTGATGTGAGCGTTTCCGAAATTTTTTCCACTTTATCAAAAGGTGGGGAATTATATTTAATCAGCGATGTATGTCGACAAGATCCAAACGCCTTGTCTCAATTTATTTTAAAACACGAATTAAATTATATTTATCTTCCGCCCTTTGTATTGAATGTTTTACCTCGAATTCCCTATCCCTCTTTAAAAGGGATTATTTTTGCGGGGGAACCCTGTGATTCTTCAGTGGGGGCTTATTGGGCGAAGCAGTGTAATTTATATAATTACTATGGCCCCACGGAAACTTCCATTTATGTCACAGGAGGAAAAGTTCAATCAGAGAGTATTCAAGAAATAGGGAAACCCCTTGAGAATATGAAAGCTTATGTGCTCAATGATGAAAAAAAATTGATGCCTGTGGGTGCCTCGGGAAGACTATATGTGAGTGGCATCGGCGTGTCTCGAGGATATCTTAAGGACATTCATTTAACAGAACAAAAATTCCAATGGATTACTTTGCAAGGCATTACTTCTCGATATTATGATACAGGAGATAGGGTTCGTTTATTACCCCATGGATCCTTGGAATATTTGGGGCGAGAGGATCAGCAGGTTAAGATTAGAGGAGTTCGGATAGAGTTACTTCATATTGAGCATGCCTTGTCTTCTTTAAATCTATTAGAACAATATTGTGTTTTTATTCATGGGGAGGGAGCGGAAAAGGAAATTGTTTGCTGTGTGGTTACAAGAGATAAAACCCTTCAAGAAATGGAATTAGTTCAATTACTAAAAAATCAATTGCCCTCTCAAATGCTCCCCTCTCGGTGGACTTTTTTAGATACTTTACCCATGACCATTCATGGAAAAATTGACAAGCAATCTTTAAAAAAGAATTTGTTTAAAAAAGATTCTTTTAAAGAAAAGGTTTCTGAAAATTCTTTAGAAAATCTTATTGTCAAATCTTGGGAAAAGGTCCTTCAAAAAAACAATCTTCCCATGGAGGAAGCTTTCTTCCAGTTAGGTGGAGACTCCATGAAAATATTGCAGTTAAAAAATGAGTTAGAAAAGAGCTTGAAGAAAGAAATTTCCGTGGTGGACTTATTTAAATATCCCACTTTAAAAGAACAGTGTGATTTTCTTTGTGCTCATTATGAAAATGTTTCAAAAAAGAGAACACTAGAAGAAAAACATGCGTCCCATGAAATTGCTATTATTGCCATGTCGGGAGCTTTTTCTGGAGTTTCTTCTTTGGAAGAATATTGGGATTCCCTACTTAAAGGAAAAGAGAATCTTACTTTTTTCGAATCTTCGGAATGTTATCACCATGGAGTTTCATCTCATCGATATCAACAAGAAAATTACGTTTCATCCACAGGATATATTCCAGGCACTATGGAATTCGATCCTTCTTTTTGGGGACTTTCCTTTAAAGAAGCTTCACGTCTTGATCCTCAAATTAGAAAATTTCTAGAACATTGTTGGTATGTATTAGAAGACTCAGGATATGTGGTATCTCGTGAAAAAGAAAATATTGCCCTTTTTTGTGGGGCTAGTCATAACTCTTACATAGAGGAAGAAGAAACGGATCCTACAATGGATGAGGATTATGAAACATGGGAAAAAAATAGTTTAAAAGCCTCTCAGTTTTTAGCAACTCGAGTGAGTTATTTATTGGGATTAACTGGGATGGCTATGAATATTAATACGGCGTGCTCTACTTCCTTAATCGCCATTATTCAAGCTTGTGAAAGTTTATCTTTAAATAAATGTGATTTAGCGTTAGCGGGAGCAGTCAGTTTAATGTTTCCAAAAGATCATGGTCATTTATATCAAGAGGGCATGATTTTTTCGAAAGATGGGCATTGTCGTCCCTTTGATGAAAATGCTAGTGGGATAGTGAATGGTTCAGGCGTGGGTGTTCTTTTATTAAAACGATGGGAAGATGCAAAAAGGGATGGGGATCCAGTGATTGCCATTATTAAAGGATATGCAGCGAATAATGATGGACATCGTAAAGTGGGATATACGGCACCTAGCGTGATTGGACAAGGGGAATGTATCTTAAGCGCACAACATCATAGCAATTTAAAAGCCTCTGAAATTCATTATATAGAGTGTCATGGAACGGGGACTCATTTAGGAGATCCCATTGAATTACGAGCAATTTCAGAAGCATTTGAAAAAAACAAATCTTCACAGAAAAAGGGTCATTGTTTTTTAGGTTCTGTAAAAGCAAACATCGGTCATGCAGACAGTGCAGCAGGAATGGCGGGCATTTTAAAGGTATGCAAAATGTTAGAACATCGCATGCTTCCACCACAAATTAATTTTAAACATCTTAATAAGAATATTTCTCTCCATGAACAACAATTTGAAATTTCCACAGAGGCAAAATCTTGGGATCCTGAAATCACTCCTTTACGTATGGGAGTGAGTAGTTTTGGTATTGGAGGCACCAATGCCCATTTGATTTTAGAAGAACCAGTGGATTTTAAGACGAAGGAAACTCCAGAAGAAAAGGGTACTTATTATTTATTTCCTTTGTCTGCAAAAAATGAAACCGTGTTGCGACGTTATGAACAATCCATGCTTCGATTTTTTAAAACCCATAAAAAACCCTCTTTAAAAAATATTTCAAATACCTTACAAACTCAACGAATCCATTTTGATTGTAGAAATATTTTTGTGGCAAATACAAGGGAAGCTTGTATTGAAGCCTTAAGTCATTTAAGCAATCCTCATCAAAAAAAGAAGGAGGAAGAGCGCCCTATTATTTTCTTATTTCCAGGACAAGGGGCTCAGTATGTGGGGATGGGGGAATTCTTATATGAGCAAGAGTCAGTATTTAGAGAAGTAATCTCTCATTGTTTTTCTATTCTGCGAGAAGTTTTATCCATAGACTTTCATTCTCTTTTTTTAGGAAAGGAAGAGAAAGAGGAAAAATTTAAAAATACAAAATATTTACAGCCTTTACTATTTTCCATTGAGTATGCGCTGGCAGTAACGATTCAATCCTATGGAATTTTTCCTGTTACGGCCTTAGGGCATAGTTTGGGAGAATATGTAGCCGCCACTTTATCAGGAGTTTTTTCCCTTGAAGATGCCCTACATTTGGTGGGATTACGGGGAGAATATATGAGTCAAATGGAAGAGGGGGGCATGCTTTTTGTGAAAGCTTCTTCCCATTTTTTGCATTCCTGCCTTGAAGAACCATTAGAGCTAGCAGCGGTGAATGGTAAATCATCTTGTGTCATTGCGGGTCCTCATGAGGCATTACAGATTTTTAAAAGAAACATGGAAGCTCAACAAATTTCAACGCAGTTATTGGAAACTTCTCACGGCTTTCATTCTAAAACCATGGGAAGAGCGGCTACTTTACTAAAAGCAGCCATGGAAAAAAAGTCCCTTCACATTCCGAAATGGCCTTTTATCTCCAGTGTGACAGGAGGTTTTATTAAGGATGAAGAAGCCATATCCCCCCATTATTGGGCAGAACAAATCACAAAACCAGTGGAGTTTTTTAAAGCCCTTCAAACTGCGTTTTCACATTATGAAAAAGCCATTTATTTAGAATTAGGTCCTGGGGCTACCTTAGCTAGCTTTCTTCAGCAGAGCAAGGAGAACATGTCATTAGAAATTTTCCAAACCATGGCTTCTAAGAAGCAATATAGTTATTTCTGTAGGGAAGGGAAAAAAGATATTTTATTTCAAAATACTTTAGCCGCCTTATGGAAAAAAGGGCATGCTATTCATTGGCCTCAACCCGAAGGAAATAAAAAACATTTTCTTGTTAAGCTACCCTCTTATTCTTTTGAAACTCAAGAATGTTCTATTTTGTCTAAAGAAAAAATAATCTCTCAATCTGCGGTGACTTTGTATGAGCCTGTTTGGGAAAAAATAAAAATCCCTCCTTTAAAGAGAATTCTGTCTTCTCAGTGGATCATTTTTATGGATGAGGAAGAATCTTTAATTCCCTTAAGAGATCTTTTATTAAAAAACAAAAAACAAGTGATGTGTATTTATGAAAACACATTTAAGCCCCATGATTCTCTATCAGCAGATGTGATCATTTATGGATGGAGTCTGTCGAAGCGGAATCAACATACGTTAAAACCTTTTTTTGATTTGATAAAGCTTCAAAGAAATCAACTACAAACATTTCAACATCCAACCAAATTGATTTTACTCACCACAGGGATGGCGTTGATTAAAAAGGGAGAGGAGGTGATCCCAGAACAGGGTTCTTTAATGAGTATTCTTCATGTGTTTCCCCATGAAATGCCTTGGATCCATACTTTGTGTATTGATATTTCTTTAAAAGAAAAAGCATCTTTTGATTCTCTTTTAAATTTTTTTGAAACAGAGGCTTCTTTTTCCAATGAATCCCTTTATGCCTGGCGAAGAGGACGTTTATTTAAGCAGGAAATAAAACCTTTTATTAAAAAGCAATCAGAGGGAACCCTTATTAATAATAAGGATGTGATTTTTATTTCTGGAGGATTGGGGGGAATGGCGTCTGCTGTAATGCTAGAAATTTCAAAGCATCATAAAGTGACTTTTATTTTGCTTGCTCGAAAAAAAGAAAAAATGAAATTTTTCGAACCCATCATGAAGATCCTACATGAGAGAGGATCTCAAGTGGATATACAATGGGGAGACATTACCTGTGAGATAACCATTCAAAATCTCATGATTCATATTGAAAACAAATATGGGACTATTCAAGGAATTATTCATGCCGCAGGATTACCGCCTCTGGGGCTTCAAGAGAAAACAGATTTAGAAATGCTTCAAGTGATTATGCCAAAGTTACAAGGAGCTTATCATTTGCTAGAAGCCACAAAAAAACATGAAATTCGTTATTTTGTTTTATGTGCTTCACTCACCACCCACCTTGGCATGGTGGGAACTGTGGAGTATGGGGCCGCTAATGGATGCTTAAATGTATTGAGCCAATCTTATGAATATCCTCATGTAAAGCAGTTTTTATGTATTGATTGGCTTCGTTGGAGTGGAGCAGGAATGGCTTCAGAGTTAAAAAAACATAGTAACCCCATGGTGGCATGGAATGAAATTTCCCATGAAGAAGGAGGAAAGTTATTTTATGATTTATTATGCCATGCTTCTCCAACACAACTTTTAATCTCTCGGTACCATCCTGATGTTTTAAGGAAAGCTTTATTTTATTTTCCTCTTCAGTCCCTTCACGAAAAGAAGGATGCTTCTTCTACAGAAGCAGTGGCTCAAGTGTTTAAAGAGGTACTTGGAATGGGTTCCATCAAAGAAGAAGAAAGCTTTTTTGATGTGGGAGGGAGTTCTCTCTCGGCGGTTCAACTGGTGGCACGTCTTAAAAAAATAGGCATTCACATGAGTCTTTCTCAATTATTAACTCATTCCACTATTTCTTCTATCGCGGGATTTAATACGAAAAGGATTCATCAATCCTGCATTGTTCCTTTAAAAATTAATTCTCAAGAAGCCTCTTCTGTTTTTTTTATACATCCCGTGGGAGGAACTCTCATGATGTATCGAGAGTTGGTTCAACAATTAACTTCCCAATATAATTATTATGGAATTCAAAATCCATGGATTGACGGAAATGGGGATGAATCCCCCTCTTCTTTAAACGCCTTAGCCACTTATTACTTAAAAGAAATCAAAAAAATGAATCACAAAGGCCCCTATATTTTTATGGGAGCTTCCTTAGGAGGAACTTTAGCTTATGAAATGGCTTCTCAATTGCTTGCGCATCATCAATCAGTGTCATGGATTGCCTTATTTGATTCATGGGCATTCTTTTCTGAAAAACAAAGAAGCCCTTTGCTGTTTAAGGAATACATGAAGAATCAAATGCAAAAAGAACTTTTGATTTTTAAAGCTCATTTAAAAGAAGTAGAAGATGAGTACATCACTCATCAATTAATCACAGCTCGTTGGAAGCTCATGGAATTGTTAATCCATTATAAAGCACAGTCTTTCTTTGGGAAAAAAGGTTCTTTTAAAGTTCATTTGTTTAAAGCCAATGAATTAGACGAATTCCATGAAGAATTCAAAGGCATTCGTGACAATGGATGGGAAGTTCTTCTGGGAAACAGGTTAAATACTTATAACATCGAAGGGGATCATATTAGCTTAATGCAATCCCCAGGGGTTCACACCATTGGGAAGTTATTAAATGAATTGCTTCTCAATCCTCAAGAACGCAAGGAGGTTTCTTTTGAATACCAAGAAGGAGGATATGAATGAAGTCTATTTTTTTAAAAAGGAAGTTTGTTTTCTTTTCTTTATTTTTAATTTTGTTTTTAGATGGCCTGAGTCAGAGCTTTATTTTTCCTATTTTAACCAATGCATTGCTTCAAAATCCCCACACGCCATGGAGTGTTTCCCTCTCTCTTTCTAAGAGGGAAATTTGGTATGGATTGATTGTGGGTATTTTTTTCTTTTGTTGGATGATAGGCGCGGTGTTTTTAGGGAATTTGTCTGATGGCTGGGGGCGAAAAAAAGGATTGATGATTTCCATGTTAGGGTTACTGCTAGGAAATTTTGTAACAGCCATGGCTTTTTTATTTTATTTACTTCCCTTCATTCTTTTGGGGCGCATTATCATTGGATTTACTGCAGGAAGCCAAGCCATTGCACAAGCCACCATGGTGGATTTAGTCCCTCGCTCTGAGCAAGCCCGTTATACAGGGTGGATTTTATTGGCAGTGACCTTGGGGGCTATTGTGGGACCTTTATACGGAGAATGGCTCAGTATTCCTTCCATGGGAAATAGTTTTCATAATGCCATGCCTTTTTTTGGAGTGGCTGGATTGTCCTTATTAAGTATTGTGATTTTAGGTATTTGCTATAGGGAAGAAGAAAAAAATATTCAGGCACAAGCCTCTTTATTAAAAGAATTGAAATTTATTTTAAAAAATGACGCTATGAAACCTCTCCTATTATCAGCCATGGGTTTCTTTGGTTGTTGGGCCATTGATTATTTTTACATGGGTATTTTCTTAGTTCATCATTTTGAACATCAACCCCATGTGGTCAGTATTTACATGGCTTGTTATGGATTTGGTGCGGCCTTAAGTATGATGAGTGTGGCGGGGTATTTGGAAAAATGGTTAGAGCCCTCACAAGGAGCTCTATTAGGTTGGTCCATGGTGGCATTGAGTTTCTTGCTGACTCCATGGAACCCCTGGTTGTTGCTTCATGATGTCATGGGGATTGTGGTGGGCATGGGTGTGGGGATTGGTTTTTTATTTACAATGAAATTATTTTCCCAACAAGTGGATGTCCATCATCAAGGGTTAGTCATGGGTGTTTTTAATGCCTTATGGGTTGGAATGATGGGCATTTCTATTTTTGTTACAGATGCTTTAAATTATTTGAATTCCGCGCTTCCTTTTCTTTGTTGTTTTTTGTTTTATTGCTTTGGTTTTTTTGCTCGAAAAAAAAGGCCCTTATGGCCTTTTTTTCAAACCTGAAGGTTTGTGATGAGTTTCATTTTCTTATGTGCTCGTTTCATTTTTATCACAGGATTTTTTGAAACAATGGCATAGGAACAAATTGTAAAATAACCCTGCGATAAATCCAAATAGAAATCCATCGATGAACCCCCATAATGCACCAAAGAGTCCACCTCCAAAGGTAGCCCCATATCCATGGTAAAAGGTAGCAATTTCAGTAATCATGGCATGGCCATAACCAAAGAAAAATCCTACCCATGCGAGAAGGAGCAACATCAATGCTTTTGTAATCCCAAAAGCAAATCCTAAAGAACACGCACATAAGGCCGTTTTTGGATGATCTGTTTTACATTTCATGGTGATATCCTCCAATCAAAGCCTTCTACTCAGAGCACCTGCGGGAACCGCATTTGCCCCATCCTAATTATAGTCTAATCTTTAGATTGTATTAACTTTGTTCTAAAAAATAGGTTCATGGACAAGTCCTAGAGCCTTCCGATATACTTACGCGCTTGCGCATATTAAGACACTCTTAAGGAGATAATTGAGATGAAACATTTAAATATGGAGGGGCGAAAAGTTTTAATCGTAGGCTTTGGTTCTATTGGTGCAGCTGTATTGCCTTTGATGTTGCGCCATTTAACCATAGATCCTTCCCATATTTCCATTGTTGCGGCGGATCCCATTAATGAACCCATTGCGAAAAAAGAAAGGATCCATTTTGAATGTAAAACCTTAACAGAAGAAAATTACGAAGCATATTTGTCAAAGCACCTTCAAAAGGGAGACGTGTTACTCAATTTATCCGTGGGAATTTCTTCCTTTGATTTAATTCGTTTTGCTCAAAAACACGGTATTTTATACCTCGATACCAGTAGTGAAGTATGGACCGGTACGCGGCTAACTCATTGGGGAACTGTATTTGGACGAAGAGAACTGATTTTGTCTTACGCAGAGGAAAATCCTCAGTACAAAACAACCGCTTTAATTTCCCACGGCGCTAATCCAGGCCTTGTTTCTCACTTTCTAAAAAAAGCGATTTTGGATATTGCAGCTCGTGAATCTCATCCCACTCCTGATTTTACCCATCCCCATCACTGGGCTTCTTTAGCCAGAGATTTAGGGATTGTGGCTATTCATATTTCTGAAAAAGATACTCAGCGAAGTTCTTTAACTCGTAAGGAAGGAGAATACGCCAATACATGGTCCATTCCTGGATTTCTGAGTGAAGCGGCAGAACCCTCGGGGTTCGCCTGGGGAACCCATGAGAAAGATTTACCGAAAGAACAAGTGTCTATGGCAATGGATTCAGGCACCCTTCGGATTATTGAGCTCACTGAATCGGGAGGACTTGCCAAGGTAAAGACATGGGCCCCAGTGGCAGGTGCTTTTGAAGGATGTACTATTCCCCATGCAGAAACCTATTCCATAGCACAAACTTTCAGTCTTCGGGATGAAAAGGGAGAATGTACTTACCAACCCACGGTTCACTTTTCTTATTCTCCTTGCCAAGATGCTCAAGATTCTGTGTTGGATGCAGCAGCTCATCATTGGGATCAGGAAAAGCCCTTTAGAATTTTAATGGATGATGTCATGGAAGGCGTAGATGAATTGGGTGTGTTGGTGTTAAGGAAAAATTCCCCAGAAGTTTATTGGTACGGATCTTATTTAGATGTGAATGAAGCCCGACGTTTAGCTCCTTATAATAATGCTACTTCCTTACAAGTGGCCATTGGAGTTTTAGCGGGGCTGGTTTGGATGGTGGAAAATCCAGAGGAAGGGGTGGTAGAACCTGATGATATTGATTTTCGTCGAGTGTTAGAAATAGCAACACCTTATCTAGGACGATGTGAAGGAGTTTTTTCCACTTGGACAGGGGGAGATAATCAGGAATACAAAAATTGGTATTTTTCTGATTTAAGAGTGCGCTAGTGATTCCATAATTTTTAAAACTCTTCTAAAATAAAGCCTAAGGGTTTGTTCAAAAAGTGTTTTTTTCACTAGAAAATGGAGAGGAAATTTATGAATATTCAAATTGGCTTAACGTCGGAACAACGGGAACATTTAGCCCATGGGCTTTCTCGGTTATTAGCGGATAGTTATACCCTGTATGTGAAAACTCACAATTTTCATTGGAATGTCACAGGGCCTTTATTTCAAACGTTACATTTGATGTTTGAAACTCAATACACAGAATTGGCTTTAGCGGTGGACTTAATTGCAGAACGTATTCGAGCCTTGGGACATTATGCTCCAGGAAGCTACAAGCAATTTAGTGAGTTAACCAGTATTAAAGAAGAAACAGGAATTGTGAAAGCAGAAGAAATGATTCATCAATTATTAGAAGGGCAGGAAATTATTGTTCGAACCGCTCGTTCTATTGTTCCCATGGCGGAAGATGCTCATGATGAACCTACTCTTGATTTATTAACTCAACGGATGCAACTTCACGAAAAAAACGCATGGATGTTGCGTAGTTTGTTGATGGGTTAGAAAGTCTCATGATTTATAGCATGACGGCTTTTGCCACAGAGCAAAGTAAAGCTTCTTGGGGGACTCTCCTTTGGGAAATCAAGTCCGTGAATCATCGTTATTTCGATATTTCTTTTCGCTTGCCAGAGGCCTTTCGGGATTTGGAATATTCTTTACGAGAATTAGCTCGTGCTTCTCTCCGACGAGGGAAAATAGAATGCATGTTAAAACTTCAATGGACAGAACAAGAAGCTTCTCAAATTGTTTTTAATGAAGATTTGCTGAATCAGTTGATTTTAGCAAATCAAACCCTCAGTGAGAGGCTTACTAATTCAGCTCCTCTCCATACCATGGAGTTATTGAGGTGGCCCGGGGTTGTGATGGAACCGGTACAAGATGTGGAAGCAATAAAACAATCTATTGTGTCTTTATTTGAAAGCACTCTAAAAAGTTTTATTGCTTCTCGAGAGAGGGAAGGACGTATTTTAAAAGAAACCATTTTAGAACGTCTTCAACAAATCAAAGAGCAAACTCAACAATTAGGAACTGCTATTCCTGAACTTTTAGAATTACAACGTCAAAAAATAATAGAACGTATTCAAGAAATCACAAAGGAAGTGGATCAAAATCGATTAGAGCAAGAGTTAGTTTATTTCGCACAAAGAATGGATGTAGCAGAGGAATTAGATCGTTTATCAGCTCATATTCAAGAAATGCAAAGGGTGTGTGAAAAAGGGGGATTTGTGGGGCGGCATTTAGATTTTCTTTCCCAAGAAATGAATCGAGAAGCCAATACCTTGGGTTCTAAATCACAACATACTCTCACCTCTTACACTTGTGTGAATATTAAAGTGTTGATAGAACAAATTCGAGAGCAAGTTCAAAACATAGAATGAGGATAGGGGACGAATGGGTCAATTGTGGGTTGTGGCAGCACCGTCGGGTGCGGGGAAAACAAGTTTGGTCAATGCCTTATTGGATCGTTTGCCGGGATTAAGGGTTTCAGTTTCTTATACCACGCGACCTCCTCGCCCTGGAGAAAAAACGGGGGAGAATTATTTCTTTGTGGATGTTTCTGAATTTGAGCGCATGATAGAAACACATGCTTTCCTAGAACATGCTAAAGTATTTGGTCATTATTATGGAACGGAAAAAAAGTGGGTTGAGGAACAGTTATCTAAAGAAATAGATATTATTTTAGAAATCGATTGGCAGGGCGCCCAACAAATTAAGGCAGTGATGCCGGATTCTCTCAGCATTTTTATTTTACCCCCCTCTTTAAAGACCCTTGCAGCCCGTCTAGAAAAGAGAGCCCAGGATACGAAAGAAGTGATTGAACAACGATTACGGGAAGCCACCCTCGAAATGTCCCATTGCGAAGAATTTGATTATCTCATCGTGAATGATACATTTGATACCGCTTTAAGAGAATTACAATTGATTATTGAGTCTCAACGCTTTTTAAGAAAACGACAAGTTCAAAAATATGGCACTTTGTTGAAAAATTTGAGAGAATAACCTCTCAGCAGCGGTTTTCGCTGGCATCTTGAGGTTGTTCCCACTGACAAATTGCCAATGGGGGCTCTTGTCTTATTGAAAAATGCATATTTTAAAGAGGAGTATGTCCATGGCCCGTATTACGGTTGAAGATTGTTTAAAGTTTGTTGCTAATCGCTTTGTCTTAGTGCTTGAAGCGTCTAAGCGAGCCCGTCAATTGTCTCTTACCACAGCAGATGCATTGGTCCCTGAAAATAATGACAAACCTACGGTAGTGGCTTTAAGAGAAATTGCCCAAGGTCTTTTCCCACAAGATCCCAATGTAGAGGAATCCCAACCAGAAACTAGCTCCTCCCATCATGAAGAAGAGTAAGTGCAATAGGTCATTCCAGTGGATTATTTTGATGAGTTACATACGCAATTAAAAACATACTTGGAAGATGCCCAAATTGCACAAATCCGAGAAGCTTATCTTTTAGCAAAAAAAGGGCATGAGGGCCAAACTCGAAGGACAGGAGAGCCTTATATTTCTCATCCAGTGGCAGTGGCCATCATTCTTGCCGAGATGCGCATGGATCCCCAGAGTATTATGGCAGCCCTCATGCATGATTTATTGGAAGATACCACGGTGGATAAACCCACCCTAGAAAAACAATTCGGGCCTCAAGTGGCAGAGTTGGTGGATGGGGTCAGTAAGTTAACGCAAATTAATTTTGAAACTCACGCAGAAGCACAGGCTGAAAATTTTCGAAAAATGATTTTAGCCATGGCTCAAGATATTCGAGTGATTATCGTGAAGTTGGCAGATAGACTTCATAATATGCGAACACTGGATGCGTTGCCTGTGAGTAAACAACAGCGCATTGCACGAGAAACTTTAGAAATTTATGCCCCCATTGCGAATCGGTTAGGAATGCATTCTTATCGCATTGATTTAGAAGATTTAGGTTTTTCAGCCTTATATCCCATGCGATATAGAGTGTTAAAAGAATCGGTGAAAAAGGCACGGGGCAATCGAAAAGAAATCATGAGTGTGATCGAGAAAACCCTAGAAACTTGCTTATCTCGAGAAGGAATGCCTGCCACCACATTGTATGGGAGAGAAAAACATTTATATAGCATTTATAAAAAAATGCGAAATAAACATATTTCTTTTTCAGATATTATGGATGTTTATGCCTTTCGCATCATCGTGGATTCCATCGATAGTTGTTATCGAATTTTAGGCGCAGTGCATAATTTATATAAACCTGTCCCAGAACGTTTTAAAGATTATATTGCTATTCCAAAAGCAAATGGATATCAATCTCTGCATACTACTTTATTTGGTCCCTATGGTGTTCCCATTGAAATTCAAATTCGTACGGAAGAAATGCATCGCATGGCAGAAAGTGGGATTGCAGCCCATTGGCTTTATAAAACAGACGAAGCCATTGGAAGTAAAGCACACATTCGTGCACAACAATGGTTAAAAACCCTTTTAGAAATGCAACAAAGCACAGGAAGTTCTTTAGAATTTATGGAAAATGTAAAAATCGATTTATTTCCTGATGAAGTCTATGTATTTACACCGAAGGGAGGTATTTTAGAACTTCCCAAGGGTGCAACCCCTGTGGATTTTGCCTATGCGATTCATACAGAGATTGGTGACACTTGTGTGGCTGCAAAAATTGATAAACAGTTAGCGCCCCTAAGTACGCCTTTAATGAATGGACAAAATGTTGAAATTATTACAGCTTCTCACGGTCGACCCAGTCCCGCTTGGCTTAATTTTGTAGTCACGGGAAAAGCACGAAGTAAAATTAAGCATTACCTTAAAAGGCAAAAAGAAGATGAATCTATTCTCTTAGGGCGTCGCTTATTAGATAGAGCATTGAGTACTTTGAATTTAACTTTAGAACAAATTCCAGAATGTGATATTCATCGTGTACTCACAGAATCTCATTACACAAAGCTCAATGAGTTGTTAGAAGATACAGGATTAGGGAATCAAATCCCTTTAATCGTAGCACGCCGTCTTGCTTGTGCAGTGAAAGAAGAACATGCACAAGAAGAAGAGGAAAGAAAAGAAGCCACAGAACGATTATCCCATACTCCCTTACTGATCAAGGGAACAGAGGGAATGGTGGTTTCTTTTTCTAAATGTTGTTATCCCATTCCAGGGGATTTAATTGTGGGGATTTTGGATGCAGGGCGGGGCATTATAGTGCATCGAGAAAATTGCCGAGAGATTTCTCATCTTCGAAAAACAGACAAATGTGTTTTCTTAAGTTGGGAAAAAGAAGTGAAGAGGGATTTTCCCGTGGAAATTCGTGCAGATTTAATTAATCGAAAAGGGGTCTTAGCCACTTTGGCCATTACAGTTTTTAACTTGGATGCAAATATTGAAAATATTCACTTAAAAGATAGAGACGGTCGTTATAGTGAAATTCATTTAATTGTTTCTGTAAAAGATAGGGCTCACTTAGCGAGGGTGATGCGAGGACTCCGAATGATTCCAGAAGCTTCTCGAATCACTCGTTCAAAATAAATAATGAGGAAAAAATGGAAAAAGTAAAAAAAATTGTTGAAACCACACAAGCACCTGCTGCCATTGGTACCTATTCTCAAGCCCTTCGTGTGGGAGATGTGGTGTATCTATCGGGACAAATTCCCTTAGTGCCTAAAACCATGGAGTTAATCCAAGGGGATTTCAAAGCGCAAACCTTTCAAGTATTTGATAATTTAAAAGCGGTGATAGAAGCAGCGGGAGGCAATTTTAGCGACATCGTAAAAATTAATATTTATCTTGTGGATATGATGCAATTTCCTGTGGTGAATGAAGTGATGTCTCGATATTTTAATCCACCATATCCTGCTCGAGCGGTGGTGGGGGTAAAAGAATTACCTCGAGGCGCTCAAATAGAAGCAGATGCAGTGATGGTATTGGGCGGGCATTTCGATTAGCAAGCGCGTAAATCCAAGGTGCAGGGATATTCTAAATGAAGTTTTGGTTCTAAAGGATTTAAAATACCTTGGGAATGGCCATGGACTGTAAAGTGTTCCTTTCTTCGAGATTCTGCATCTTTATCATGAATGGGTGCTAGTAAATACTGCCGCCCTCCCTCAGATTGAACAAGATATCTAAATCCGCCCACGGAACGCTGATCTTTGATGTGAATAATATCGAATACTAATTCGTGAAGAGGTTTTAATGTGGGATGTAGGCATAAGGGAAGTTGTCGTGCCTTAAAGCGAATACCCGCAATATATTCTGCAGGATGATGTGTTTTTTGTAAGGGAATTCGATATTGATTGCAAGTAATACAATATTTTTGAGGGTCGAAATGATCAACTTTAATTTGCAATCGTTCTGTAGAAGCATCCACGGGCCGAGAAGTTTGTGTCCCGTCAGATTGTTCTCCTAATACATTCCAAAGATCAAGGGCGTAATGTAATTGTATATCCATCCCTTCTATTTGTGTTTCTCCAATGAGAGGGAAACGAGCCTCAATAAAAGGATAAAACCATTCTTTTGAAAAATGAAAGTTTGCATCATTTAAAAAAGAAAGTACGGTTTTAAAATCTTGTTGTAAGTAATAAGGCAACATAAATCGATCATGTAATTGATGTCCCCAAGGAATGAGTTCAGAAGAGTATGGTTTTTTAAGAAAAGCGGCTGCTAAAGCTCTTAGTAGAATATGTTCTAAATAAGCCATCTTCCAATGAGAAGGCATTTCAAAAGCACGAAATTCAACGAGTCCTAATCGACCTTGATGTTGATGAGGAGAATACAACTTATCAATACAAATTTCTGCTCGATGAGTATTCCCTGTTAAGTCCACTAATAAATTTCTCAATAATCTATCCACCATCCAATAATGAGATTCTGTTAATGTGCTTGGAATTTTTTCAAGAGCAATGTTTAATTCATACAGACTGTCTTCCCGTGCCTCATCAATTCTCGGTGCTTGGCTTGTGGGGCCAACAAATAAACCAGAAAATAAATAAGAAAGGCTAGGGTGGTTTTGAAAAAATAAGATAAAACTTTTTAATAAATGAGGGTATTTTAAGAAGGGGCTCTTATGAGGATGAGAAGCTCCTAATACAATGTGATGTCCTCCACCGGTTCCAATGGGTTTCCCATCGATTAAATATTTACTGGGAGTGAGCTGGAGGAGATCCGCTTCTTGATAAATTGTTTTTAAAGTATTTTCTAATTCCTCCACATGGTGGGCGGGATGCATATTAATTTCTACAACACCGGGATCAGGGGTAATACTAAATACTTGCAATCTTGGATCTGTGGGAGCGGGATATCCTTCTAACACAATGGAGTATTGTAAGGATTCTGCTGTTTTTTCTAAAAGGTTTAATAACATTAAAAAATGTTCCGCATAGGAAAGAGGAGGTAAAAAAACATGTAAGCTTCCCTCATGAATAGAAACACAAAGGGCTGTTCTTTGCCAAGAATATTCAATGGAAGAAATACTGGCGAGAGGTTGTTGAGCATTCATATCAGGTAAGGGAGGAAGTTCTTCAAAAAGACTTCGCTCTGGTTTCTCAGTATTTGGAAGTTTCTTTAACTGAGAAAGAGGTAGTCGATATCCTATGGCTGTGGTGCCTGCAAGTAAAAATAATTTCTCAGCATTCAAGTTCCATCGAGGACTATTCCAATGCTCCTCAGAAAAATTCCAAACAAGGGGTAATATAAACCCCACGGGATGTAATTCTTGAAAAGAACGTTGAAGCGATGCAAAGGAATGTTGCTCAATCCATAAATCAGAGATTTCATCTTCATAAACGGGATAAAAGGCTTCATTGGGCAACCCTAATTGGGAAGTAAAGTGTTGAATAAAACGTTCTGCATCTTTTAGTGTGTAAGACCCTTTGAGAGTTTTTGATAGTAACTCAGGGGAAGACCATAATGTTTTTTTATCTTTTCGCCAAATAATTTGAATGGCCCAACGAGGTGCATTTTCTCCAGGGTACCATTTCCCTTGAGTTAGTTGCACAATGCCTTTTCCACAAAATCGATTTTGTAATTGATGGGACAATTCCCAAGCTTTTTTTAGTTTCTCTTCTCCCAATGCACCCGTCTGCCATTCAAGATTCGAAAAATTTTCTTTTGATAAAAAGGTAGGTTCTCCGCCTTGTGTTAATTCAACATTGAGTTTTTGAAGTGCCTTATCAACGGTATTGCCTACTTGTTGAATGGCATTCCATTGATGGGGGGTATAAGGAAATTCTTCAGGCTCATCTTGTTTTAGTCGTTGTACGGAAAAAGTATATTCTGCACGGGTTTCACAAAATTCTGTACTTCCTGTAATGGGAGCTGCATCTTTTACCTCTGGGGTTGCGCAGAGAGGAATATGATACTCTGCTGTTAAAAAACCAGAAGTAGGATCTAATCCAATCCATCCTGCCCCAGGGAGATAGACTTCTGCCCATGCATGTAGTTCCACAAAATCTTCCGGAACAGAATCAGGTTCCTCATTTTTTAATTGAACTAGATAACCCGAAGTAAAACGAGCTGCAAAATTTAAGTTCCGTAATGTTTGTATTAAAAGCCAAGCAGTGTCTCGACAAGAACCTGCTTTTAAATGGAGTGTTTCTTCTACCGATTGAACTCCTGGTTCCTCGCGAGGAATATAGTCGATATTCTGACAGTGGGTTTGATTAATGAATACTAAAAAATCCACTACAGAAAGGGGAGGGTTCTTAAATAGTTGAAGCCATTCCATCATGGCTTTACTTAATGGTTCAGTTTTTAAATAAGGTTTTAAAGATTCATATAAATGAGGCTCATATTGAAAGGGCATTTTCATAACAGCACTGTCAATAAAAAAATTAAAAGGATTGATGGGAGAAATTTCTAATAATAATTCTACATTTACAAATAAATGATTAGTAGGTTCTTTAAAAGAACACCGTGCAATAGAGTTTCCAAAAGGATCTTGTTGCCAGTGGATTTGATGATTTTCTGGGGATATTTTTAAAGAGTATGCAAATAGGGTGGAATGACCATAAGGGGTTGGTTTTAAACGAATTAAATGAGGTCCCATGGTAACGAATCTATCATAATAATAGTGAGAATTGTGAGAAATAGCGATCCGTGTTGACATATTAATCCTCCAAGCCCATAGCCATTGATTTTAGTCTACACTAGAGAATATTGTTATGACTAATCTCACTGGAAGGATCATGGTGCAGTACGATGAGGGATCGGTAGGGCAATTATCTGGCATTTTTTCAGAGTATCGCTTACTTGAAAATACCTATGATGAATTGTTTGAATCTTCAGGTTGTCCACGAGCTGTGGTGGAAGATTTAATTTATTCTTTAGATTCAGTTTCTCCTGATCAATTTGAATCTTATCAAGAAATTGCAAATTATATTTTAAGAAAAAATGGAACTACCTTTACGGTATATTCAGAACAAGGAAATATGGATAAGATATTTCCTTTTGATTTAATTCCTCGGGTTATTTCTGCAAAAGAATGGCAAAAAATAGAGAGGGGGCTCATTCAAAGAGTCAACGCTTTAAATATTTTTCTAACGGATATTTACGGGGAACAGCGTATTCTAAAGGAAAAAGTGATTCCTTTAGAGCATGTGTTAGCTTCTGCAGGATATTTTGAAAGCTTAAGACACATACATCCTCTTGGAGATACACGTATTAATGTGGCAGGGATTGATTTAATTCGTCGTTGTGATGGAGAGTTTCTTGTATTAGAAGATAATCTGCGAGTTCCTTCGGGGGTATCTTACGTATTAGAAAATCGTCTTACTTTGAAAAACACGCTACCCCGAGTGTTTCAACAAAATAAAATTCGCTCGGTGGATGATTATCCCACCAAATTTATAGAAGCATTGAGAAGCTTACATCCCCAACAAGAAAATATGGCAGTGATTTTAACGCCCGGGCCTTACAATTCGGCTTATTTTGAACATGGGTTTCTTGCAAGAAAAATGGGATGCCATTTAGCTGAAGGAAATGATTTATGTGTAGAACAAGATAAAGTCTTTATTAAAACCACGAGAGGGCTTAAGCAAGTTGATATCATTTATTCAAGAGTGAATGATGAATGGTTAGACCCAGAGGTATTTCGAAAGGATAGTCTCTTAGGTGTTAAAGGTTTAGTGAAAGCGTATGCTGCAAGAAATGTAATTTTAGCCAATGCCCTGGGAAATGGAGTTGCAGATGATAAAGCCATTTATCCTTTTGTGCCCGCAATGATTAGATACTATCTTAATGAAGAACCGATTCTCTCCCAAGTGGAAACCTATTTAGCCAGTGATGCAAAACAAAGAGAATATATTTTAAAAAATTTAGATCAATTAGTAGTGAAGACAGTGGATGCCGCTGGTGGATATGGAATGTTATTTGGTCCTTCCGCTTCTTCCGTAGAAAAGAAAGAATTCGAAGAAAAAATAAAGAAAAATCCACGAGCTTACATTGCACAGCCCATCATGGAATTATCCACATGTCCCACATGGACGGATAAGGAAATGAAACCACGACGCGTAGATCTCAGGCCGTATATTGTGAGAGGCAAAGAGACTTGGGTGTTGCCAGGTGGATTATCAAGGGTGGCTTTGGTAGAAGGATCTTATGTTGTGAATTCTAGTCAAGGTGGTGGTTCAAAAGATACATGGGTGTTGATGGACGAATGATAGCGCATATTGCAGAAGCTTGTTTTTGGTTATTTCGATACTTGGAACGTATTGAAACCACGGCGCGTTTGATTAATATGAATCATGTTTTTATTTTAGATGGAGAGAACAGTCAAGAAGATTCTTGGAAGCCCATTATCAAACTCAATGGACAAGGAAAAATTTATGAAAAAATTTATAAAGAAAAAGGGTATGGGAATGATTCTTTAGCTTGTCAATTTTTAACTTGGGAAGAACAAAACCCAGAGTCTATTTTTAACGCCTTTAAAAATCAACGGGAAAACGCAAGAAGTATTCGAGATACTATTAGTAGTGAGCTATGGAATGCCCTGAATGGTTTTTGGTTATGGTTAACTCTTGGGGAAGGGAAAGAGCTTTATAATAAAAACAAATATCTTTTTTATGAAGAAATTATTGAAAATACAAATAAGCTAAGAGGGATTTTCTATTGTTCCATGCGACAGGAGGAGGCGTTTGAATTTATAAATGTAGGAATGATGCTAGAGAGAGCGCTTCAAACAGCACGTATTTTATTAATTAAAATAGAAGGAAATAAGAAAGAAAATCTTCATGAATTTCAAGGTCGTTATTGGTTGGCCTTATTAAAAATATTTTGTGCAAACGAATCTTTTTTAAAATGTCCTTATTATGATTTAACAAGAGAGTCTGTTTCTGAGTTTCTAATTTTCGAAAATTCTTATCCACGAGCTATTTTGTTTTGTTTAAAACACGCTTTGATTAGTTTTAGTAAGATTAGAAATTATGTAAATATTGAAAACTATACAAAATCAGAAATTGAGTTAAGCACCTTAATGGACAATTTAGAGCATTGTTCTAAGTTAAGTTACATTAATGCGGGATTAAATCAACATTTAAAAGAGTTAGTTTTAAAAATTGAAAATATTTGTGTTCAAATTCAAGTGGACTTTTTTTACAAACAGTTTGATGAGTTGTATTCAAATATTTCTGGATAAAGTGATTCGAGGATATTATGACGCGCATATTGGGTATTTCATTCGATGGTGTAGCGGCCCCGTCCATTACTTTAAAGCCAAGCTATTTTAAAGAAAAAGCAGAAGAAATTTCCTACGGCTGGGGATATGGTTGGTATCAAGAGGGTCAAAAGGCATCAACCATTTTAAAGGATGCGACGGCCTCAGATAGTAGTGCCATTAATGAATTATTGACGAAATGGCAACGATTTCATTCTACGGTTTTTATTTGCCATTTACGAGGTGCTGCGAAGGGAATTTCTCAACAAAGTACCCAACCTTTTAGTCGAAGTTATGCCGGTAGAGATTGGATCATGTTGCATAATGGAGATATTTCTAATTACAAAGAAGTTTTGAAGCTAGATCAGTCTTCCGTGTTTGAACCTTTGGGGAAAACAGATTCAGAGCATATTTTTTGTTGGTTAATGCAATCTATTTATTTAACTGGAGCACGACGGATCTCAGATATCGACAAGAAAAAATTAGGCGAGTGGTTTAAAAAAATAAACAGCCTAGGAACGGTTAACATCATGATGAGTGATGGTGATGATTTATTGGTATACCAGGATATTCATCACTTTAACGTCTTGAAATGGTGCCGTCGACATCCTCCTTACAAAAATATGATTTTAGAATCAGAAGATGTGAAAGTGGATTTAAGTAGTAGTTTCGATCAAGCAAGAACAATGGTGGTATTTGCAACCCATTCCATGTCCGATGAATTGTGGAAAACAATGAGTCCAGGGCAAATGTTAATTGCTCGACAAGGTTGGATTACATGGAATAGTGAAGAAGAACCAGTTTCTCAAGCTTCTGCGATAGAACATTCAAAAGTTCATAAAAAAATTCAAAAAAAAGAAACAATGCATATTTTCCATCATACAGAATATCGTTATGATTCCCCTGTTGAATTGAGCAAACATCTTTTTCGATTGCGCCCCATTCATGATGAATTTCAAGAAGTTCATTCTTTTGAGTTAAAGATTCTCCCTGCTCATGAGACAGTGGACTTCAATGATGTTTTTGAAAATCGCTCCACCTATACGATGATTGATAAACCTTACACGAGATTAAGTGTTTGTTCAAAAAGTACGGTGACGGTATACCCTAAGGAAGCTCACAATACATTGCTGAGTCGCCATCGACAAACGTTCCCAGTCACTTGGATGCCATGGCAACAACAGGCGCTGTCTCCCTTTTTATTGCCTCCTGAATTACCCATTGCAAACTTAGAAGAGTTGCTAGAGTATGCAAGAACTTTTGTTCAAAGAAATGAAGCAAATCTTTTAGATGTATTAAGCGATATTAATCATGTGATTTACTCTGATTATCAATATGAAACTAGCAGCACTTCCTTGGAAACCACACCTTACGAGGTTTATATATCAAGAAAAGGGGTGTGTCAGGATTTCGCAAATTTATTTATTTGTTTAGTCCGATTATTGAATCTACCTGCTAGATATAGAACAGGCTATATTTACACAGGAACAGATTATAAAAACAAAGTTCAATCAGATGCTTCCCATGCTTGGGTTGAAGTGTATATTCCTTTGGTTGGATGGCAAGGATATGATCCTACCAATGGAGTGCTTGCCAATACAGATCATATTCGTGTTGCCTGTGGTCGAAATTATCGAGATGCAACACCTACTTCAGGAACTATTTATGAAGGAGGAAGTGATCATGAAGTGATGAATGTGGAAGTGCGTGTTACTAGAAAATAAATTAATTTCCGTACACTTCACAATATCTTCCCCAAACGGCTAATACTTCTTCTAATAGGAGATTCGTTATTTCTATAAGACGAGGATATTCAAGACGAAAATGCTGGAGAAATTCCTCTGGAGAAGCTTCATAAAGTGAAAGGCGATGTCCTCGTCCAAGCTGACTGCCTCCGGCCATGGCAAAATCAATTTGCTCTTCTTCACAAAAAGTTTTATTGGGTTTTCGATTTAAAATAGGAATTTCTCGTCCCCAATAATCTACCCCTTTTAAAGTAGCGTAACTTTCGTAAGCTAAAAAATCAGGGGCATAGATTTTTGTGGATTCAAACAAACGTTCTCCATCACTGGCATAGGGGTTTTTATAAAATTGAACATGTTTCCAAGGAGCGGCAAGAAAATTTTTCGTTTCTTTGATATCAAGAAAAATAGACTCCCCTTTTTTGTTTTTCAGTAAATATAAATATCGTTTTCGTCCGAAACTGCCACTGGCAAAAGAAATATTACAAATTTCAAAGTCTGAAAATATTTTTTTTCGAGGATGATGAGCTAAAAATTCATGAAGCAATGTTGTTGCAAAAGGATCGGAAAGTTCAATGGGAGCTTCACTCAATTGTTTTGCCCATTTTTTATTGCTTTTCATATATTCTTCTATATTTTCTTCCCAAGGCTTGAGAGTAATATTTTCTAAGGGTTTATAGGGAATATAAAATTGGTCAGGATGTAAAAAATGAGACAGATAATATTCTTGAAAAGTCTCTCGGATAGAGGGAGCAAGTGGTTGTTCATGATGCTCTGGATTTCGTAAGTGAATGGCCATGAGTAAACAAATCACATCCCAAATATAAGGTCCACGATAGGCCCGATCAAAATCCACAAGACCAAAGGCATCTTTTGTTTTCGAATAATTATCCACGTGAGCACTTCCATGAATCATCACACGGGGGATTTTGGAGTGGTCAATCAATTGTATGAGGCGCTCCTGGAGGGGGGATTTACTACGTCTAAAGTAAAAATAAGGGCCTTTTTCAGGATGTAATAATCGCTCTTGATTTTTACCCATTTCATCCCAGGGTAAATGCCAAAGCAATACTTTAACGGAATCGTCCAATTGATTAAATTTCTTTCCCATGAATATCCAGAAAAATATTTTTTTAAGAATAAAATATCAGCATAAATGATTTTTCTTTTAAAACCTAGGGAAATTCCTGGTAAAGTAGGATGAGCTTGGTTTCATCAGGGATAGAGTAAAACGCATGGGACATAATGGGAAAAAACATGCTCATGAAAGAGTCAAAGCTTTTCAAAAAAGCTTTTATCATTTTTCGGAAAAAAAATTACATATTTATCCTACCGAATATAAAAAAATCTTTTCATTTGTTTTGCTTGCTATTTTTGTGAGCGCTTTTTATTCCGGGGGTGTGATTGTCAGTGAATCTTTGGTTCTTTCTCACTACTCAGAAACAGCAGTGGAAACTTTATTACCGAAAATTTACATATTAACTGCATTAGGACTCATGGGCTTTACACCTTTAGTGGAACGGTTTTTTCGAACCATGTCCTTATCTAAAGTATTTTATTTACTAACGAGTTTTTTCTTTTTGATTTTAGTGATAATTCGTTTGTCATTTCATTTTGTTTCCTCCTGGATTTATGCATTGCAAATGATCCTCATTGAAATGGAGGCAATTTTTTTAATCATCTTATTCTTTTCCTTTGTGGGAAATTATTTTGCCATTCAAGAAGCTCGTCGCCTATATGGGTATATTGTGGGTGGATTTTCCATGGGGACTATGATGGTGGGGGGATTATTAGCCCTATTAACTCCCTTGAGTTCTTTAAAAAATATGATCTTTGTTCCTCTCTTTTTTTTAAGTTTGGTGATATTGACGGTTTTTTTCATTACTCATCAGAAAGAAATTTTAGAAAATAATATTGAAACTCAACAGAAAGATAAAGGGCAGAAATGGAGACATTTCTTAAAAGAAAAGTATGTTCGTTATCTCGTTGCAGCAGTTCTCATTTTAGCAGTGGTGGAAGTGTTAACCTTGTATCAAATGATGATAGGGATTAAAGAATACGTTCCTTCCACAGAAATCGGTGCGTATTTAGGAAAGTTTTATGGGTATATAGGGATTTCGGAATTACTCATTCAATATGGGTTAGTGAGTTTTTTATTACGTCATGTTGCCCTCCCCATTAATCTCGTGATTTTACCAGCCTGTGTATTATTCATTAGTATTTTTGCTGTTTTTAACCCCGCCTTATTAATTTTGACCTTAGGATATTTTATTTTTCTTGCCCTCATGGGAACCTTAAATGATACGGTGGATGAATTATTATATATTCCCTTATCCACTCAAATTAGAACTTTTTTAACGAGATTTAGTCGAGGCATTGTGATCCCTTGCGGCGAAATTGTTGCGGCTCTCTTCGCCATAGGAGTTATGTATTTTTCTATACACCTTAGTATTCTTCCTATTTTTGTAATTCTTTTATGTTGTGTGTGGATTTTATTAGTGAAGGTGATCCATGGAGAATATAAAAAAGCCTTGTATAGCACCTTAGAGTATTTTCCAGAAAATATGAGTTTTGAAGAATTTATGAAAAATAAAAACCATGCAAATATTTTGTTTGAAACTCTATTAAAAGAAAGACAAATAAAAAAAATTATTATTTTGTTGGGGTTTTATTTAAAACACGAAGAGATGCCATGGCCCGATAAATTAAATTCTCTTTTATATGAAGAAGACGAATTACTCGTTAGGTCCACCATTAACCTTCTCTCTAGAAGTAAGAAAATCGATGAAATTGAGTTTCACCAATTTTTAGAAGATAAGCGGCCTTCTGTTCGTTCCGCGAGTATTTTAGCCATGGGACGACAAAAACAAGTAGACATTAATGAACTGGTTGCAAGTGTGGATAAAACAGAAGGAATTGTATTATCTGCATGTTTAATTGCTTCTTATCGATATGGTGGGAAAAAAGGAAAAGCTTTTTTTAAAACGACTTTAAACGAATTATTTCAATCCAAACCCTTAATAGCGATTACTTTATTAGATAATGTGGGAGGGGAAGAAGCCATTGCTCGATTAAGACCTTATTTATACGGAAAAGACCCAGTTCTTAGAAAAGTAGCGATTCAAACGGCAGGAAAATTCAAAGACGTAGTGGTGCTTCCCGACTTAATTGCTAGTATTCGTACAGATGATGTGATAGATGAAGTATATCGTGCGCTCTTAGGTCTTAAAGAAATTGCATTTAATGAATTAATTCGCCTTCAGAAAGATGTATCTCAAGGAATTCTTGTTAGAAGTATATTGATTCGAGTCATAGGAAGTATTCATAAAGAAGAAGCGGCAGTGGCTTTATTAGAAGCGGTGAGTGAGGAAGAGAACAGTCATTTAATGAGTTTAATGTTGGAAATCTTGAAACAAAATTCAGAAAAGAAAAAATTGCTTTTTTTAGAAAGGAATTTATTATTTCATCTCGAAGAAAAAATAACTCAACAGGTTCAGTATTGTTACCATTATTATCATTTGTCTCTTCCTAAGGATCCCTTTGTTGCTGCTTTGTGGAAAAGTCAAATGGTGTTTTATATTCCCTGTCTTTTTGCTTTATGGTCTATTCGATTCGATGATCTTCGTCTTTCAAGTTTAGAAAATAATTTGTATTACGATGATTTAAAGCATCGAGAGAATGCCATTGAATTATTGCCCATGGTGGTGGAGGATATTTCGAAGGAAATTTTAAAAATCATCGCAGTGATTTTTATTAATCTTAAAGAGCAAGAGGAAGGATTTTCTTTTTCTTCTTCAAAAGAGATTCCTTTAGATAGTACAATGCGACTTTTGGAAGCTTTTTCTGAAACAAAGGGGATTTATTCTAAGACGTTTAAAAAGGATCGGGTGATGGGACAGACGAATTTCTTGGAGATTTTCAATACAGTATCAGCGCTCAAAGAGATTTCTTTGTTTAAAGAAATTGAAATGAGTTATTTGTCCTTGTTGGCAAATTATGTTAAAAAAAGGACCTATTACCCAGAGGAAGTGTTATGCGAGCAGGGAGGCCAGGAAGGAAAACTATTTTTATTGGTTTCGGGCCGAGTGAGTGTAAAAAAAGATGATAAATTAGTTGCTGAATGTTCTGCGGGAGATTGTATTGGAGAATTATCTTTCATTGATAGGGAACCTCATTCTGCAACAGTGACGGCACTTACCACCGTGGAAGTATTAACCTTGGACCATTATGATTTTCAACATTTATTGATCATTGAGCCCCAAGTGTCAGAAGCTTTATTAAAAGTGTTGGCAGCGCGTCTTCGAAAAATGCTTGAAAAATAATAATGGGATTTATAGCCACAGAGGTTTCTTGTGGAATATCAGTGTTTCTCAGCAGGAACTCCTAAATCGTTCTTAGAACAACCCGTTACTGTATTAAAAGGGGTGGGCTCTAAAATATCGGGCCTCCTGGCTAAAAAAAATATTTATACCCTTCAAGATTTATTATTGCATTTACCTTTTCGGTATCAGGATAGAACCCGAATTACGCCCATTCGAGATCTTCGAGTGTTTGATGAAGTGATGTTGGCGGTGCAAATCACTCGGGTGGAAATCATTTCACGTCCACGCCCTACCTTAGTATGTGTTGTGTGTGATGGCACAGGAGAAATAAGATTACGTTTTTTTAATTTTTCCGCAGCGCAAAAAAATCATTGGAAGGTGGATAAAAAATTATATTGTTATGGGCAAGTTCGTCTGGGTGTCAAAGGATTGGAAATGATTCATCCCGATTGGTATGAAGTTCCTGAAGAAAAACCCATGAACGTGAATGAAACCCTAACCCCTATTTATTCCACCACAGAGGGATTGTCTCAAAAAACCATTCGTCATTTGGTGAAACAAGCGTTTCAAATGCTGGGTTCTGAAACGCTAAAAGAATTACCGGAGGCATGGGTAGCACCTTTAAGGAATGCATCAGCGCCCACTCTAAAAGAAGCGCTTGCTTATTGCCACGGACCTCCCCCAGATGCGGACTGCACCCAATTATTAGAAGGGCTTCACCCCATGCAACAGCGATTGGTTTTTGAAGAGTTTCTTGCTCATGCCTTCGCCTTACGTTATTTAAGAGAAAATACTAACGCTTGTGAGGCACCCCTCTTTCAAAAAAATAATAAAAAAGTTCAGGAATTTTTGAAACAACTTCCTTTTTCTTTAACAAAAGCACAACAGCGAGTTTACGAAGAAATTTTAAATGATTTATCTCGCGGAATTCCTATGATGCGTTTGCTTCAAGGAGATGTGGGTTGTGGAAAAACGGTGGTAGCGGCTTTGGCCATGCTGCTGGCGGTGGAGCATGGTTATCAAGCAACTCTTATGGTTCCTACGGAATTATTGGCGGAGCAACATGATAAAACTTTTTCTCAATGGTTTTCTCCCTTAGGACTTCATGTGGTATGTTTATCAGGAAGTCAAAAAAGTAAAGAGCGTAAAAAAACCTTAGAAGCCATTCTTTCCCATGAAGCCCATGTGATCATTGGAACCCATGCCTTGATTCAAGAAACGGTTCAATTTTCAAAATTAGGGCTCATTGTCATTGATGAACAACATCGATTTGGCGTGCATCAACGTCTCGCCTTAAAAGAAAAAGGAAGCACTTCAAAGAGAGCCCCTCATCAATTGATCATGACGGCAACTCCCATTCCTCGCAGTTTAGCCATGACTACTTATGGCGATTTAGATTGTTCTATCATTGATGAATTGCCGCCAGAGCGACTTCCCATTAAAACCATTGTTATTTCAAATGCGCGTCGAGAAGAAGTGATAGAACGAGTGGCATTGGCTTGTGAGAAAGGGCGACAAGTCTATTGGGTATGTACCTTAATTGAAGAATCTGAAGTCTTGCAATCTCAAGCAGCAGAAATGACAGCGCAACAATTACAACAAGAACTTCCCCATTGTTCCGTGGGATTACTCCATGGTCGCTTACCCTCTAAAGAAAAAGAAAAAATCATGAATGGATTTAAGGAAAAAGCCTTCAACCTGTTAGTGGCCACTACGGTGGTGGAAGTGGGAGTGAATGTACCCAATGCCAGCTTGATGATTATTGAGAATCCAGAGCGATTGGGGTTGGCTCAATTACATCAATTACGAGGTCGTGTAGGGCGAGGTTCTGCAGAAAGTCATTGTGTTTTGATGTATCAAGCCCCCCTCTCTCACCAAGCAAAGGCTCGATTACAAGTAATGCGAGAGAGTCAAGATGGTTTTTTCATTGCGCAAAAAGATTTGGAATTACGGGGGCCTGGGGAATTATTAGGAACTCGTCAAACAGGATTAATGCAATTTAAAATTGCAGATGTGGTAAGAGATCAACATTGGTTAGAAGCCGCAAATTCCATTGCAAAACAATTAAAAAAAGAAGAGGAAGCCATGGCTCAAGAAATAATGACGCGATGGCTAGGACATAAACTTTTGTATCACGAAGTATAGATAATTCCTAATGCAGTGTATAAAAAGGATTAGGTAATTTATATCGTTGTCCTGTATTGGTTCCTTCAAGATCCACCTCTTGATCTCCCATGGTTAACACAATGTCATAACCTGCATCAGCAATTTTTTGTCGCGCATTGTTCTTATAATTAAACATGGAGTCTGCTGTATCATCAACAGGGCGCATATAAAGTTTTTTCCATTTATAATAACCCGCTTGTCTTAAATTTTTTTCCGTAAAATCGCGTTCAGTTTCTCGACGTCCTGTTACAAAAAAAACCGCCACATGATGCTGCAAAGCGATTCGATATAAATTTCTTACGGGAGGAATGGCAGGTTCCATGTGCTTTCTATCCACCACCACATGCCCATCTTCAAAACGAAAATTTTTATAATTAGAAAGAGATGTTTCATCAATATCTAACACAATGGCTAATTTTTTGGGGGAAGGATTCAGCTCATTCTTGTGATAGGCTACGATTAAATATCGTGCAGCATCATTAGCAACTTGTGTAATGTCTTTAAGATATTGCCCAGAGACACGGTATACAAGAATTTTTTCATTTTGCGCTGATAGGGTTTCAGGAGTATTCCCAAAGATGGATGAAGTAAAACAAAGGACGAGTAATAAGAGAAATAAGCGTTTCATGAAAAGAATTCTCCATCAGTCAAAGTACCAGCGGGGATCGCTGCTAAGTGTTAATAAAGAGCAACAGAATACTTTTTTTTTCACTGAAAATACATAGGAGCCACTATTTTTTTAAATTCCCAGGAAACCCACATTTTATCCACAACATATACCCATGTTGTTTACTTGCGATTTTTTTTCAAGCTGGTTACATTGAAAATCCTGGTAAAAATTGAGAAGAAAGGATGGTTCTCATGGCAATGACACAATCACAATGGATGACTTCTTACAACCTTTTAGAAGAAATCGGATCGGAGCTTTTATTACAACGTTGTTTAAAATTAAAAACCCGTTATTTCGGCTCTCGTTCAAAACAATTAATGGGAGAATTTTTAAATCTAAAAGATCCCACAGAAAAAACCATTGATGAAATGATCAATGGCTTTTACAAAGCCTCCCATCATCGGGAATTTATTCGTATCATGAAACTTTTTATTGCAGGGGAAGTGGATTCAATTCACACCGCTTCTTCCTTAGAGCGTTTTGCGGAACGTTACAAACCTGCTTGTTGGCGCCTTGTAGCTTCTTACCGCTATGGTCAACTAAGGGATTTCATTGAAGGGTTTAAGGCAAATTGCATGAAGGAATTGATACAAGAACAAGAATTGTCTTTAAGTGCTCCCATTACCTCTTCAAAAAAATATGTACAAGATGAAGGTTTCTTTCTTCAAAAAATAGGTGCTACTTTACCCATGGGTGAAATGGGCAATGGAAAAGAACAGCGACATAGTTTGTTTTATGAAGGCAGATAAAGTATGTATAAAAAAGTACAAAGCATTTCGCTAAAACTTCTAAAAAAGGGAATGGTTTTATTATGTTGCTTTGGGAGCATCACCATGGCACAAGCCTTCTCTTTAGAAAGTACGGCTTTTTCAAATGGGCAAGAAATTCCTTCTTTATATACCTGTGATGGAAAAGATATTTCTCCCGCCTTTCAATGGAAAGAAGTTCCTCAGGGTACCAAGGCGTATGCTTTCATCATGAATGATCCCGATGCCGCTCATGGATCTTGGATCCATTGGGCCCTTTTTAATATTCCGAAGGAAGTAATGTCCTTGCCAGAGGGGATCCGGGATTTTCCACCGGGAGTCGAAGTGGGAAAAAATAGTTGGGGACGTGCTGTTTATAATGGTCCTTGTCCCCCCTCTGGAAAACATCACTATGTATTTACTTTATACGCGTTAAAGGCGTCTCTTTCTCCCCCGGAGATTTTAGATGAAACAAATATTGAAAAAAGTTTAATGCCTTTCACCTTAGGGAAAGCTCAATGGATAGGTTGGTATGAAAAGTCATCTTGAAATTTGTTTGGTGGCTATGGGTGGACTCGAACCACCGACCTCAGCATTATGAGTGCCGCGCTCTAACCAGCTGAGCTACATAGCCATGAGAGAAGGGGTGTATTCTGCGGAATCCCTAAAGGGTTGTCAAGATGAGCAAAAGGACGGAGCTGGGAGAGAATCTTTAGCAGGCTCTTTTGATGGAAAAGCCTCAGAAATTCCAAAAATCGTCGTGAAGAGCAAAATGGTTAAGGTTTCAAGGGTACTGATAATACTAGCTCCCACTAGGGCAGGAGTGATGGTGGTACCACATTGAGCGAGTGTCCACAAAACTCCAGACCCTAAATGAGCAAGAGGGGTATGGGCTAACATGGTTAATAAACCAGCGGGTGCGGTAACCGCTAAACTGGGGGTGGATGCCACTGTTAATACAAAATAGAAAATAACCGTGAGGGTTGCACTTAATAAGCCAAACATCCAACCTTGCTTATAAGAAGCCCAAAAGCTATTAATGGGAGAGGTATAAGTACGAGTTAATAATCGCAACCCTTCAAAAATATTAAAAAAAACATCGATGACTGGAGCGCAATATTGAAAGCAAGTGCACTCTTGAAGATATAAAATCATTTCAGCCAGTATTTTAAGCAAGCCTTCTGTGAGTAAAGTGATGATATTAATGATAGGGATAAAAAGAAATCCACCAAAAAGGTAAATAGCTATGCGAAGAATATCTATATTACTCGGGGCAGGGTTACAAAAAACCGAGAACCCAGAAAATTCTTGTACCAGTTTTATCCATGATTGAAAAAGTTGATTTCGCTCTTCTTGATTTTTTTTAGGGAAAAGGGTTTCTGCAAGGGCGTATTGAAAATAATCGAGGGCGGAGCGTTTAAGAAACAGCCCATCACTGCGGTCAAAACGAGAGGGAGCACTCCATAGAAGATTATTCGGAGAATAAGGGTGTACAGAAGGTTGCCGAAAAAGACTTCCTCGAAATTGAGGAAAAGAAATAGCACTGCTGCTCACGTCACCTTCTTTTTCCCCACTCATATATTCCCCTTAAATTGAATATAAAAAAATCAATTTATTGTTCTTTGAAAGAGGTATCTTAGTGTAATCCCTTAGAAGATGCAAATTTTTTCTACATCTTTGTCCTTTTTATTTTCTATTTTTTTTCAAAGCACTAAAGCCACCAAGAATAGCTCTTGCCAGGCCCAAAGGGAAGACGATATGATGCATTTTTTATATCTTGCTGAAATATAAATCATTTTTTTCGCCAAATAGGAATTTTTATGCTCAGTGAAGAAAAAATTATTTCCACATTACAAGCCATGTTTCCTCAACATATTGGAGATGACGGGGCAGTGATCCCTTTTTCTGAAAAAGAAAGTTATGTGGTTACGAAGGATTTGTTAGTGGAAGATATCCATTTTTCTTTAAAATACACTCCTCCTGAAGCCCTGGCCCATAAGGCTATCCATGTGAACTTAAGTGATTTGGCCGCCATGGGAGCCAGACCCTATGGGCTTTTCTTGGGGGTGGCCATTCCCCCAGGCTTAGAAGTTTTTATAGAAGGCTTTTTACAAGCCCTTTCCCCTTTGTGCAAAGAACAAAATATTCTCTTATTAGGGGGCGACACTACGGCTTCTGCCCATGGCTTATTCCTTAGTGTAACGGCCATGGGGATTGCTTTAAAACAACACATTAAGTATCGACACTTAGCAAGAAAGGGTGATGTGATTTGTGTGGCGGGAGAATTAGGCTACGCCAGCATGGGCTTAGAAGCCTTAGAGAGGGGAGAGGAAGGATTCGAATTATTTAAAACGCACTTTTTAAAACCGAGAGCTCGTGTTGAAGAAGGGATTTGGCTAGGTCAACAGAATGCAGTGACTGCCATGATGGATCTTTCCGATGGATTGTGGGTGGATCTCCATAAATTATGTAAAGCCTCTCAATTAGGAGCTCATCTTCATTGCGAAGAGTTCCCCATGGAGCCAGAATGGTTAAAGGCGTGTAAATCATTGCATTTAGATCCTCGAGAACAACAATTGAGTGGGGGAGAAGATTATGGATTGTTGTTCACAGTTCAAGGGGAAGAAGAAGAAACATTAAGAAAAGCCTTTGAAAAAAAATTTGCATACTCATGGAAAAAAGTGGGTGTGATGACAGAAAGGGGCATTCAATGTTTTGAAAAAGGAATGCCTGTGGGTATGCCATTGAAACCTTTTTCTCATTTCGGGGAATTGAAATAAGTTTCCAATGAAGCGGATGAAAGGTATATTGAGGCAATTTCTACGTAGGAATTGAGGAGGGTCAAACCATGTTAAAAGAAATGTCTTTTCGAAAAGATTTTCTAGCCAGTATTGTGGTTTTTTTAGTGGCTATTCCTTTATGTTTAGGTATTGCTTTAGCTTCTGGCGCTCCCTTAGTGTCGGGAATTATTACGGGAGCCATTGGGGGAATTGTGGTGGGGGTGCTCAGTGCCTCTCGTGTGAGTGTGAGTGGCCCTGCTGCGGGCATGGTGGCGGTGGTGCTTGCTGCCATACATCAGTTAGGAGGATTTGATACTTTTCTATTGGCTTTGATTTTTGCAGGAATTTTGCAATTACTCGCAGGAGCCCTTCGAGCAGGATTTATCGCAAATTATGTGCCTGCCACAGTGGTGAAAGGATTATTAGCCGCCATTGGTATTTTAATTATGATTAAACAATTGCCCTTGGCCTTAGGATACTTTCCTGAAACAAAAGGGGTGGAATTGTCTTTACAAGAAGCGCAACAAACACTGAGTTTAGTTCCTTTTTTGCAAATGTATAAGAATCTTCATGCGGGTGCTATTCTGATTTCAGTGATTTCTCTTTTCATATTATTTTCATGGGAGAAAATTCCCTATTCATGGATTAAAAAAATTCCTGCTGCCTTTGTGGTGGTGCTTCTTGCGGTGATCCTTAATGAAGGATTTGAATTATTCATTCCAGCTTTTGCTTTAGAACCTTCTCATTTGGTGAATATTCCTGTGACGGAGCATTACAAAGCATTGCTAGCACAATTCCATCAACCTGATTTTTCAGCGTGGCAAAATCCAAGTGTCTATTGGTATGCAGTAATGATTGCTTTGGTGGCTTCTTTAGAAACCTTATTAAATTTAGAAGCCATCGAAAAAATAGATAAGCGACATCGCTATTGTTCAAGGGATAGGGAATTGTTCGCCCAAGGGATTGGAAATGTGTGTTCTGGATTTTTAGGTGGATTGCCTGTGACTTCTGTGATTGTGCGTTCTTCTGTGAATATTAACGCGGGAGGACAAAGCAAATTATCCACCATTCTTCACGGTATTTTCTTATTGTCATCTTTGCTTCTTATTGCAGAATGGTTAAATGCCATCCCCTTGGCAGCATTGGCCGCTATTTTAATTCACACAGGATATAAATTAGCGAATATTTCTTTGTTTAAAGAAGTATATGACGAAGGCCCTTATTATTTCTTTCCTTTTATTTTAACCATCATTGCCATTGTGATGACGAATTTACTCATGGGTATTTTGATTGGTCTTGCTGTCAGTATCTTCTTTATTTTAAAACACCATAGTAAAAATTGTTTTACTGTGGTGGATGAGAAATATCCTTCTGGGGATATTTTAAGAGTGGTATTGCCTCAACATGCTACTTTTTTAAATCGTGCCGCCATGATAGAAGAATTAAATCTTCTTCCTAAAAATTCAAGGGTGGTGATTGATGGAAAGTTTTCTGATTATATTGATGAGGATATTTTAGAAATTTTAAAAGATTTTAAAGAATCTTTAAAATTAGAAAAAAATATTTTAATTAATTTAGAAGGATTTAAAGAACATTATCAAGTGGATCAAAAACCCAGTTTTATTAATGCCACCACCTATGATGTGCAAGCCAGCTTAACGCCCCAAATGATTTTAAATATTTTAAAAGAAGGGAATCAACGTTTCGTGACTAACACACCCATTCATAAAAATTACCAACAACAAATGACTGCCACGGCCCAATCTCAACACCCCATTGGAGTGGTGCTCAGTTGTATTGATTCTCGAGTTCCCGTGGAAGTGGTATTTGATTTGAGTTTAGGAGATTTATTTGTAGTGCGTGTGGCAGGAAATGTGGCAAACTTAGATGTGGTAGCTAGTATTGAATTTGCGTGTCATTATGCCGGGGCCAAATTAATCCTCGTATTGGGGCATAAAAGTTGTGGTGCAGTAAAAGCAGCTTGTGAAAATGTTCACGGAGGGCATTTAACTCAGTTGCTTGAAAAAATAAAACCCGCCATTGATTTAGAATTGGAAAAACAATATCAATCTCCCGATCCACAAAGTGATCAATTTGTAACGAGTGTGGCTCGCACCAATGTGCAATTGACAAAGAAATGGTTGTACAGTCATAGTGAGATATTGAGTAAGCTCATTGATGAAAAGAAAGTGTTATTAGTGGGCGGTTTTTACGATATCCATACAGGGCGTGTGGAGCTTGATGAAGTAGAAACTGAATAAGGATTTTTATGAAAAAATTAGCTTTTTTTCTTTGCTTCGGGATGCTGAGTATTACGAAGGCTTTTTCTTTACCTTCGGGATTTGTGTATTTAAAAGAAGTAGATCCCAGCATTATCCAAGACATTCGTTATGGGGGGGCTCATAATTTTGTGGGGCATCCTCTCCCAGGATATTTGGCACGCCAGTGCATTTTAACTCGAGAGGCAGCGGAAGCCTTACGCCAAGTGCAACAATCTTTAAAACCCTATCATTTATCCCTTAAAGTATATGATTGTTATCGCCCACAGGAGGCGGTAAATTATTTCATTGAGTGGAGTAAGGATGAAAGGGATGTGAAAATGCAAAAGGAATTTTATCCCAAGGTTCCTAAATCGGAAGTATTTGAATTGGGATATGTGGCAAAAAAATCAGGACATACTCGGGGAAGCACGGTGGATTTAACCTTGGTTTCTTTACCCGCTTCCAAAAAAGTTCAAAAAGTAGGAGAGTTAGTATCTTGCACCAGTCCCTACGGTATTCGATATGCAGATAACAGTATTGATATGGGAACAGGGTATGATTGTTTAGATGAGGCGGCCAGCATTTCAGCCCCAGTGAATCCCCTCGCATTTAAAAACAGACAATGGTTAAAAGCCGTGATGGAAAAAAATCATTTTACTCCCTATGAAAAAGAATGGTGGCATTTTACTTTAGCGGAAGAGCCTTACCCTTCCACTTATTTTAATTTTCCAATTACTAAGAAAGGATCCTCATGAAAAGATTTTATGATCGCTATGAAGCAGGACGCGTATTAGCAAGAGAGTTAAGGCAATATGATCAAGATCCTCATGTTCAAGTGTTAGGATTGCCAAGGGGGGGAGTGCCAGTGGCTTTTGAAATTTCGAAAGCCCTACGGGTCCCTTTGGATGTATTGATTGTGCGAAAACTAGGAGTTCCTGGACAAGAAGAATTGGCCATGGGGGCTATTTCTTCAGGAGGCGTTGTTTTTTTGAATGATTCCATTGTGAAGAGTTTTCAACTACCCACCCTAGAAATTGAAGAAGTGATTGAAAGAGAAAAAAAAGAATTAGAACGTCGAGAAAGATTATATCGTGGTCATGCTTCATCTCCCCTCATTCGGGGAAAGACAGTGATCCTTGTGGATGATGGAATTGCAACAGGCGCCACATTACGTGCTGCCATGATGATGCTTCGAAAGCAGCAACCTGCTCACCTAGTAGTAGCAGTGCCGGTGGCCTCTTTTTCTAGTTATGAAGAAATGGTTCGATTAGCCGATGAAGTGGTTTGTCCTCTGATCCCAGAGGATTTTTATGCAGTGGGCGCGTATTATGAAAATTTTTCACAAACCACGGACGAAGAAGTTTTAAGTTTATTAAAAAGGAGATAAAACCATGGAAAGGAAATTATTGTATTCAGCCATTCTAGGTGCTTTGGCTTTGGGCTCTATGACACACTCTTCCACCTCTTTAGCAGCGAATGCCACAGACAATACAGAAAAATGTTATGGCATTGCTAAAAAAGGAATGAATGATTGTCAAACTGCCCATCAATCTTGCGCGGGTTCCGCAACAGAAGATAAACAACCCGATGCTTTTTTATTTGTCCCCCAAGGATTATGTAACAAAATCGTAGGAGGCCAATTAACTCCCCCGGAAAAGAAACCCGCAGAGTAAGAAAAAAGATATGCCGATAAATTCTAATAGCGTAGGATTAGGGCTTCGGGCACCTTATGTAAAAAATATTTTAGAACATCTTCCTTCTGTAGAATGGTTTGAAGTTCATAGTGAAAATTATTATTCTCAGCAAGGAGAAGAGTTTAAAAATTTAATTAAAATGAGAGAGCATTATCCCGTGAGCTTGCATTGTGTGGGATTATCTGTGGGCTCTTCTCAAGAACTCTCTTCTTCAGCACTCCAATCATTAAAAGCATTAGTTGACTCCATTGAACCTTGTTTGGTTTCAACCCATCTTTCTTGGTCTTTTATTCAAGATATTTATTTTCATGATTTACTTCCTATCCCTTATACAGAAGAATCTTTAGCTGTGGTGAGCCATCACATTCATCAAATACAAGAAGTGATTCAGCGACCTATTCTTATGGAAAATATTACAAGCTATATCACGTTTAAAGAAACGGAACTGGCAGAGCCTGATTTTTTAAATGCCTTGTGTGCCATGACAGGATGTGGCCTTTTGTTGGATTTAAATAATCTTTATGTGAATCATCAAAATCACCCAGAGCATTCCATGTGGGAACCTAAAAAATACATGGAAAAACTTTCAAAAAATAATGTGAAAGAAATTCATTTGGCGGGATTTACAGAAAAGGAAACAAAGGAGGGAGTAATATTTTTAGATACTCACAATCAATGTGTGAGTGATTCTGTGTGGAGTTTATATAAAATGGTTTTGGAACAATGGGAGCCCATCCCAACTCTTATAGAATGGGACAGTGATTTTCCTTCTTTTTCTATTTTGTTAGAAGAGGCTTCAAAGGCAAAGAAATATATGGAACAGAATGTTTATGAAACTTTATGAAATTCAGGTAGCCATGAAAGAAGCTTTTTTATTGCATGAAGAGGCTTCACAAAAAAAACTACAAGAAATAGGGATCTCAAAAGAAAGATTTAATATTTATAAAAATAATATCAGAATGACGCAAAAAAATGCTTTGGAACTATTATACCCTTGTGTTTTAAGTGTGGTGGGAGACATTTGTTTTTCAGAATTGGTTATGACTTATTTGGATGTCACTCCAGGGCAACAGGAAGCAGTGTATGAAATAGGTAGAGCGTTTAGTCATTTTCTAAAAGACAAGGAACACCTTTTTAAATTGCCTTATTTATGGGAATTGGCTTCACTAGAGTGGACACGATATGAAATTTACCATGGGAAGGGAGGCGAGCCCTTGAGTGAAGCCACATTAAAAGAATGCTTACTTTCTTTTAAAGAAGACAGCTCTTATTTTATGATGAATCCCGCTTCAAAGCTCATGACCTTTGAATATCCTATTTTCGATATTTTTCAATGTTGTTATGGAAAACAAGAAGCGGTTTATTTAGAAAAAAAACAAAATTATTTATTAGTGATACAACGGCAAGGAAAAGTATATTGCGAACCTTTAAGCCCAGGAGAGTTTGTTTTTTTATCTTTCCTACAGGAAGGCTACCCATGGCAAATAATCTGTGAAAAAACGTGGCAAGTGGATCCACAGGCAGAGGTTTCCTGGTACTTGCAAGATCACTTGTTTCGTGGAACTATGGTGGGAGTTCATTTTTGAAAAGGAGCAATGATGAAAAGGATTTTGCAACAAGGAATTTTAAGTTTTGCTTTATTAGTCGCCATAACGGGAACACAGGCAGGAACCACTCCTTCTCAAACCTATACCTTAGATCCCAATCATAGCTATGTAAGCTGGAAAATTAATCATTTTGGTTTTTCAAATCCATCGGGAAAGTGGATGGTGAATGGAACCTTAATGTTTAATGAAAAAGATCCTAGCCACAGCCAAATCACAGTGAATATTCCCGTAGGCCAAATTGTGACGGGATTGCCAGAATTGGACCAACATTTAAAATCAGCTCTTTTTTTCGATGTGGAAAAATTTCCAACGGCCACTTTTGTGAGTCGTGAAATTCGTGTCACAGGAAAGGATACGGGAGACATTACAGGAACTTTAACCGTACATGGTATTTCAAAACCCATAGTGATTCATGCACGATTTAACAAAATGGGCGTGAACCCTATTAATCAACAAAATACCGTGGGATTTAGCGGAAGAGCCACGGTTAACCGAAAAGATTTTGGGATTACCACTCTTTCTCCTCAACTAGGGGATGAAGTAAAACTTCGCATGGAAATAGAGGCAAACCAACCTAAATCTTCATCGTAGGAAAAGAAATGTTATTCAAAAACACAAACATTCGTTACGGCGCCATTGCAGTGTTATTTCATTGGATCATGGCAGCCATTGTGATTGGCATGTTGTGTTTAGGCTTATTCATGGTGCGATTGCCCGTGAGTTTGGAAAAATTATCTTTATACGGTTGGCATAAATCCTTTGGTATTCTTGTTTTGATGTTAGTGATTCTTCGTTTATCTTGGCGCCTCATGAGTGTCATTCCCCCTTTGCCGGAAGCATTACCCCAATGGCAAAAATTAGCGGCTCATGCATCCCATTGGGCTTTATATCTTTGTTTGTTTCTAATGCCCTTAAGTGGGTGGCTCATGTCTTCAGCGGCGGGGTTGCCCGTTTCATTTTTTGGCTGGTTTGTTTTACCTACTTTGATTGCTCCCGATCCTTCCTGGCGCGTTTATTTTTTAACAATCCATCAGTTCACCGCCTTTGGTTTAATTGGGTTGATAGGACTTCATACCGCAGCGGCTTTACAACATCATTTTATTGAAAAAGATAATATCTTAAGGAGAATGTTACCATGGTAAAAAAAATCATATTATGGACAGGGATGATTGTTTTAAATATTTTTTGTTCCATGGCGCTTGGAACTACAAAAGTTCCCTCTTGGACCGTGGATCCTCTTCAGAGTGAAATCGAATTTAAAGCCACGCAAAATGGGGCTCCTGTCACGGGAAATTTTAAAACTTTTCAAGCTAAGATTTTATTTTCCCCTACGGATTTGAAAAATAGTCATGTGAATCTTGTGATTAATACGAATTCTGTTAGTTCCTCTTATCCAGAAGTCAGTAATACATTAAAAAGTGAAGATTGGTTTGATGTGAAAGAATTTCCAAAGGCCACCTTTGATTCCCTCTTCTTTAAAAAAATAGGGGAAGGATTTTACGCAGGGGAAGGAAATTTAACTCTTCGCGGGCAAACCCATCCAGTGAGTTTTACTTTTTCCTTAGATAATAAAACAGATACTAGCGCAATGGCTAAGGGATCTTTAACCTTAAGACGAACTGATTTTGGCGTGGGGCAAAAAGAATGGAAAAATACCAGCGTGGTAAAAGACGAAGTTGAAATTCATTTTTTAATGAATGCCACAAGACCCTGAGCAATCCAAGTTTGAAGATATTGAAGTGCTTTTTGAGGCACTTCTTCTTCAGAATGCCATTCACACAATAGTTCACAAAGAGTTCCAAAGGAAGCACCAGTAGCCATTTTCTCTATTAAAGTTTTTTCAATGGGACATAGAGATCTGCATTGAACTTGATAGGAAGAACGCCAGATCACATAAGAAGTGGGTGCATCTAAACCTTGGGGATTTAACTCTTCATTATCCTCTAAACGATGTTCCCATAAGAATACAGTATTCCATTCGTGAGTTAATATTTCATAGGCGGAAATGAATTGAAGTTGAAGGGAAGGCCAAGCTTCTTCTTTTATGTCTTTAATGTCCTCCATGGTGACGAGGGTGGGGTTATCCAACGCATCAAAAACATAAGCTAAAGCCCATTCAAATCGCGCCATTTCGTAAAGCATGGGAATGTCTTTATAAGGCTCATTACTTTTTAAAAAATCAGGAAAAAATTGTCCAAACCATCGAAGAGAGGTAAAGGTAGAAGGATATCGCTGAATGTAAGCACGAGCAGCGATTTCAAATTCCTCATCTCCTAATAAAGAAAGCAATCCTGGAAAATCTTTTAATAGGGCTTCAATCAAACGTAACTCGTAGGCATTGAGGTAAATTCCTAATCGTTCCGTGGTTTCGGAAGGCTCTAAGGATTGAATTTCATTATGAATATTGGAAGACTTCCCGAATAAAAAATCTTGAAAGGAAGTTTGTAAGTTTAATAATCGACTCATGATAAAACCTTTGCCGTAGCTGCTTCATACACTGCTCTTGCTAAATTTAATTCTTTTAAAAGTTCTTCTAGAGGAGGGATATTATCATCTCGCTCTATCATGGTGGATACTGCCCCAAAATGTTTACAAGCGTTTTCGTAGAGCGCCCATACAGGTTCAATGATGGCGGCATCATGGGTATCAATAATATAGCGTCCTGTATTGAGATGTCCCGCAAGATGAAATTGTTGTACTCGATGTTTGTCTAAATGATACAAATAAGTGAGGGGATCAAAATGATGATTAAACCCACTGACATAAACATTATTAATATCCAGTAGAATAAAACAATCCGCTTGGCGAGCAATTTCATTAATAAATTCCCATTCACTCATTTCAGAGGATTGGTAAGTGACATAACTCGATACATTTTCAATTAAGATTTGTTGCCCTAAATAATCTTGAACTTGTTGAATGCGAGATGCTAAGTGTTGAATTCCTTCTTCTGTGTAGGGAAGAGGAAGTAAATCATGGGCATTTAATCCTTGGATCCCTGTCCAACATAAATGATCGGAAATCCAAAGAGGCCGAACGCGATGGATCAATTCTTTTAAATCTTTTAAATAAGTTTGATTAAGGGGAGCTTCACTGCCTAAGGATAAGGAAACCCCGTGCATGACCACGGGATAATTTTCTCGAATTTTATCTAAATAATAGAGGGGTTTTCCGCCGGGGATCATATAGTTTTCTGTAATCACTTCAAACCAATCCACCGCAGGATTTGTTTGAAGAACACTTTCATAATGTTCAGGTCGTAATCCTAAACCAAATCCAAGATAAGGGAATTTTTTTGATGAGTGGGGCATGCTAAATGGTCTTCCTTGTTATTTTGTTCCAATATTAATGAGGCCCGAGTATTTCTCGCGCCTCATTATAAAGATACTGTATCAGATCTTATTGTGCACTGCCTGTAGCAGAGCTAGCAGCAGTTGAAGCGGCATTGCCTGCAGCGCTAGAAGCACTTGCAGCAGGAGCTACTGTTCCACCTTTTTTCATGCATCGTTTAGCAGTGGTTTGCATCATGCCTTTTCCTTTACATGCATTTTGTCCTTTACATGCATTAGCGCTGCTTTTACAGCTGCCTTTGCCTTTGCAAGAATTAATGCCTGAACATTGAACCATGCCATGATTGGGTGTGTTAGCAGCCATGGAAATAGAAGAAGCAGCTAATAAACTGGCAGCAGTAGTTGCTAAAGCAATACCTAATAATTTTTTATTCAACATGTTGAACTCCTTAATAAATTTAGAAAACCAATGACTTAACATTATGCAATTTCTTTAAATTGCATTTTATATAAGATAGCCGAATTTTTTTAAAAAAGGGGAGATGTAAAAAATATTTTGTTTAAATTTTAACAATATGTTTTTAAAAATTTTTAATCATTTTTTTGAAAACAAGCTAAATAATTAATCTGGCAATCAGAGGTTAAAGCCACTTTTTTAGAAAAGGGATTGTAACTCATCCCTTTGAGGTTGATACAAGAAAAATCACTTTTCTCACAAGCACGGATTAATTCGGAGGGGGTAATGAATTTTTCATAGTGATGGGTTCCCCGGGGTAAAAGATTCATCACATATTCCGCTCCCACGATGGCAAAAAGATAAGCTTTCAAAGTGCGATTTAAAGTGGATAAAAATAAATAACCTTTGGGTTTTAATAGGGAAGCACAAGCTTGTAAAAGTTGTTCAGGTTGGGGAACATGTTCTAATAATTCCATGCAAGTGATGACGTCATAGGAAGAAGGGGCTTTTTTGGCTAAATCTAAGAGATCCATCACTTCATATTGAACCTTGCTATGGGAAATCTGTTGATGTGCTTTAGCGGCGGCAATGCCCTCGGCATCCAAATCAATGGCATGAACCAGGGCGCCCTGTTGCCAGAGAGACTCAGAAAGGATCCCTCCACCACAACCCACATCTAATACGTGTTGTCCTGATAAGGGAGCATGTTGTTGAATATAAGTGAGTCGAAGGGGATTAATATGGTGTAAGGTTTTTAGAGGGCCATTTAAATCCCACCAATCACGGGCTAGTTGAGCAAACTTCTCAATTTCTTTAGGATCGGAGGACATGGGCACTCTCTATATTTTTAAAAAAAAGAGGGTATCAAGAATTTTACGAAAGGTACAGTCATGATGAAAGCGATCATATTTCAGCAGCCGGGAGATCCCTCCGTTTTATCTTTGGAGGAGGTTTCCATTCCAAAACCCACTCATTGTGAATTACTCGTACGGGTGAAAGCGGTGGGAGTGAATCGCGCGGACTTATTACAACGAAAAGGGTTATATCCTCCCCCTCCCGGCGCCTCATCCATTTTAGGATTAGAAATTTCAGGGGAAGTGGTAAGCATGGGAAATGCGGTGAAAGGGTTTCAATTGGGAGATAGAGTGTGTGGTCTTGTTCCAGGAGGAGGTTATGGAGAATATTGTGTGTTGGATGCTGACATGGCAATGAAGATGTCCTCCCATTTAAAAGAAATAGAAGGTGCAGCCATTCCAGAAGCTTTTTTAACTGCCTACGAAAATTTGTATGAATATGGAAAGTTAAAGGAAGGAGAAACTGTTTTAATTCACGTGGGTGGTAGTGGCGTAGGGCTTGCTGCCATACAGTTAGCGTTAGAAAAGAAAGCAACGGTTTTTTTTACAACCCGATCCCATGAAAAGAAAGAGCGAGTAGAAACCTTATTTGAAAAAAAAGTAAAAGGAATTGTTTGTGAAACACAGGATTTTAAAACAAGTGTTTTAGAAGAAACGAAAGGAAAGGGGGTCGATGTTATTTTAGATATGGTGGGGGCTCCCTATTTTCAAAATAATATTGATGTATTAAAGACAAAAGGACGATTACTGCAGATTGCAGTGATGGGAGGATATAACACGGAAATTAATTTAGGAACTTTTTTAAAAAAACGGCTTACTCTTAGGGGCTCCACCTTAAGGAATCAATCCATAGAAGAAAAAAGAGAATTAATGAAAAGTTTTTTAAAAACCCAATGGCCTTTATTTGAAAAAGGTATTTTAACACCGGTGATAGATAAAGTGTTTTCCTTAGAGGAAGCCTCAAAGGCTCATCTTTATATGGAAAATAATTTAAATGTGGGAAAAGTTATATTAGTGGTTTAAGACTTCTTCTTCTTTTTAAGATGAAAGCTAAGAAGAATACAAACCAGCAAAATCAAAATCACAACACTTAAGGCTAAGTAAATGGGAATTTCTAACCAAGGGGCAAGGATCATTTTAAAACCCACGAATACTAAAATAAGGGCAATTCCATATTTTAATAAATGGAAGCGTTTGGAGAGATTGGCCACTAGAAAATACAAAGCCCGCAACCCAAGAATTGCAAAAATATTGGAGGTGAAAACAATAAAAGGATCTTCTGTAATGGAAAATATAGCGGGAATGCTATCAATGGCAAAAATGATGTCGCTGATTTCAATGAGCACTAATACTAAAAATAAGGGGGTGACGTAAAATAAGGATTGATGTTTCACAAAAAACTTTTCATCATGAAGTTCATTGGTGATTCTCAAATGCTTTCTCATCCAATTTAAAACAGGATTTTTTTCTAAATCAGGAGTTTCTTCTGCAAAAAGAAACATTTTTATCCCAGTGATTATTAAAAATAACCCGAAGAGATAAAAGATCCAATGAAATTCAGAAATCATGAAAATACCAAAGGAAATCATGATAAATCTCAAAACAATGGCGCCGAGAACCCCATATAATAAAATTTTTCTTTGAAATTGTGCGGGAATGGCAAAGTAACTAAAAATCATGACAAATACAAACATATTGTCTACGGATAAGGCTTTCTCAATGAGATACCCGGTAAAGAATTCTAATGCTTTTTCATCTGCGATGGCGGGGTGAGTATATTGAAGATACCACCATAGAAAAAAATTAAAGGTCAGTGCCAAACAAACCCATAGAATAAACCATCCTAGGGCTTCTCTTGTGGAAACATGGTGTGCTTTTTTCCCGCCTAAAAAAAACATATCCAAACTGAGAAAGGTAAATACGATGACAAAAAAAGCGGGCCACATCCACCATGCTGCAATGGTTGTCATTTTTTATTTCTCCCTGCAGCATATTCTCGGAATAATTCGGGAACGGGAACGGATTTTTGTTCTATAGGATCAAAACAAACAATTTTGCTCTGGGCCTTTGCATAAGAGGTATTAAAGTCTTTTCCAATAAAAAAATCATAAGAAAGCATCATACTGCTACGTCCAATTTCATCAATGGTCATGGAAATGGTGACGTCTGAAGGATAGTGAATAGGACGGAGATAAGTACAAGAGGCGGTCACTACCAGAAGTACTAATTTATCATTCGGTAATAAGGGGACTCCTAGATGACGTAGCCATTCTGCGCGAGCTTGCTCACAATATCGAAAATATTGAACATTATTGAGATGGCCTTGGGCATCCATGTCTCCCCAAAACATGGGCATAGTAATGGAGAAAGGTTTTTGTGGAGAGCTCGCCATGAAGAATTCCCTTTAATCAGGTCCTAAATAGGCATGTTGTCAGAAAATAATGAGCAATTCAATGAAATTTTTTAAGCATTTTGGGTTTCAGCAGCCTGCATCAAAGTTTGTTCATAAGCATTTATGACTTCATGAACAGATCCTAACATTTTAATGTTTCCATGTTCTAGCCAAAGAGCACGATTGCAAAATTGCTGAATGATTTCTTTTGAATGGGAAGAAAGAATCATAATGTTGGATTGATTCATAAATTCAGACATGCGACGTTTTGCTTTTTCTATAAAAGAAGCATCTCCCGTTCCAATCACTTCATCAATGAGTAAAATATCAGGAGTAAGGGCAGTGGAAAGGCCAAAGGCTAAGCGCAACATCATGCCATTAGAATAAGTTTTAACAGGCATGGCGAGAAAATTCCCTAACTCTGTGAAATCCTCCACATCCTGTGTGACTTCTTTAATTTTTTCCTTAGAGAGTCCCAACAAAAGCCCCCGCATGCGAATGTTTTCATAACCAGTGAGCATGGGTTGCATCCCCACGCTGGGATTAATTAAAGAAGATACATTTCCACGGAGATGTACATATCCTTCTAAAGGTTCATAGACACCAGAGATGACACGAAGTAAGGTGGATTTTCCCGCGCCATTATGTCCAATGAGACCGAGGCGATCTCCTTTTTTTAATTGAAAAGAAATATGGTTGAGTGCTTTCACTTGAATTTTTTGGTGGGAACCATCACTCAAGCGGCCGCCCGTGGCAATATTGGCAAGGCCTTTTTTAAGAGAACGAGTATCTATATCGTAGATAGGATAAGCAAGAGATACATTATGACAAAGCACGTAAGACACAAGGGGCTCCCTACTCTTTAAATCCAAAATGGAATGTTTCTTCTTAATTTAGAAAACAATAAAAAAGAAACACCCAATGTGATGATGGTTAAGCATAATCCCACAACCCAAGAAGCCATTTCAGGAGATTGTCCAAGGAGGGGAGAACGCACGAGATCAATAAAATAACTTAAAGGATTCATTTTCAAAATAATCGATGAGGATAACAAATTAGGAGCCCAAGAAATGGGAGTCACAAAGAAGGCTACTTGAATAATACTACTAATGACTTGAGGGATGTCTCGGTATTTAGTGCCTAAAAGAGCAAGTAATAAACTGATGGAAGTGAGATTGAGGATTAATAAGAAAAGTCCGGGAAAAAATAATAAAAAGTTCCAGTGAAGATGAAGTTTAAATAACAGTGCCACCAACACGTACACCACTGCATTGTGGAAAAAGATAATAATTTGTCGTGAGATTAAACGAAAAATATAAAGAGTGTAAGGTAATTTGATTTCCGTAATGAGGGGGGCTGCTTCAACAAATATATTACAGGATTCCGTGAGGGTGGAAGAAATAAGAAGCCACACCAAATAGCCTGTGGTTAAAAAGGGAATGTATTGCTGTAAGGGTTGATGAAATAAGCGGCTGTACACCAGAGAAAAAGCACCGATAAAAATCATCATGCTGAGAGTAATCCAAAAAGGACCAAGGCTTGAACCTCGATACCGCATTTTAATATCACTCCAACTTAAGAAAGCCCATAAGCGATATTTAGAGAGGGAATCTTTAAAATCAAGGAGTGCTAATTCATGGCCCGCGGTAGGCGCAATAGCAGGTACCTCAAGGGTATTAACAAGAGAGGATTCTTTCATAGAGCCCTAAATTAGATAACAATGGATTTTACTCAAAAACAGTGCATGAACATCTTGTTCAAATCTTTTATGACCATCACATCAGCACTGTCACCGGCTCAAATGGTATCAAAGAAGGGGGGCGCGGAACAAGGGGATCGGGGAAAGTGATTTTTTACTTTAGAGAGGTTTCCCTAAGAAATGAAGACACTCCTACTCGCCTTCATCTCCAATCATGTGTCTATGATGGAAATGAAAGCAAAAAGAGGTTTATAAGCTATAGAGAATTTTTAAGACAAGCGAACGTAATTACAAGCGGTCACTAAGTAATTGTACCCTTTTAATTCTGGGGGATAGGAAAGAGTGTACACTCGCCCTGGTTTTGCATAAAAGCTGAAGTTTGCACTGCCCGCGGACCGTCCATTCACCCCACAATTCACACTGACGGTATGTTGCCCGGCGGCAATGGTGATGTTCTGACTGATGCCAGAATAAACTTTTCCATCCAGATCGGCGAGGGACATGCTGTAATAGGGCATCCAAGCGATTCCTTTTAAGAACACTTTCCCAAGGCCATCATCCTTTAATTGTAAACGAGCGGTGGGAACCCCTGGAGGTGGGGCATATTGATTGCCACAAGCGCTTAAAAGAAAACCCATTAATAGTAATAAACAAGTTGCTTTAACCTTCATCGTTATAACCTCATAATCTCAATTAAGGAGATCGAAACCTAATCAATCGAAAACTTTTTGTCAACAAAAATATGATTTTTTTAACAATATTGATTTTATCTGATACATAGTGATGAGATCCGAAAGATAAAAGAATAATATTTGGACAAAAATACCCTTTACCTCATTCATAGGGGAGGGACTTAATTGTTGTGTTTTTTTTAACTATGCTGGTACAATGACGCCTGGCCACATTTATGACAGGGATGATGTATGAAAAATTTAGATTATCTGTGGCCACTGCGCTGCTAGTAGGGGATTAGGGGATAACTCTATCGTTAAAATCGATTCGGTTAAGATTTGTTTTAAAGAGGTAATATATCATGGCATCACGTTCCATAGACGAGATAGTGGCAAAAGTACAACAGCATTTACCCTCCACCTATACTTTATCAAATACCAGACATGGTGAGGATTATGCTGTTTTTACCCTTTCTTCTTCAAATGGGCGACGAGATCAAGAGGGATGGAAAAAATTGATACGACCATTGGTAGAAGCCTATGGTAGTGTATCCATTAATATCAATGAATGTGATTGGCTGGGGGATTCTGCGGGATGGCCCACCAGTCTTGCCATTAGTATTCCTCTTAAGGAGAACCCTCTTGTTGATGTAGCCACCCCTTGTTCCAATGCGTATCGTCGTGGGCCTCACCGTGGGTATCATTTCTTTTCTCAAGCAGCCCTTGCGGAACCCTTAACCATAAGCTTGGTTGAGTATGGTGTGGCGGATGTCACCATTTCCTCGAATTTAACAGGAGATGCTTTGAAAAAAGCGATTTTAGAAGCCCTCTACGCTGGAATATTGAATTGTAATTCCACCCTGATGCTTGATACTTTTGTCACTCGATTTACAGGGATAACACCTCAAGGTTACACTAACTGGGAACCATCCATTGCCTTTCAACTGCTTAACAAACCACAAGGATTCTTAACGTGTATTCTTATGTGCTTTTTGTCAGGGCTTGGTTTTAAAACAGATGCTGCAGAAGCCTTTGAAACATTGGTTTCCCAGAGGCGAGCTACATTAGGAGGCAGGTAATTTCCTTACTTAAAGGTATTTGTAAGGGATTATTCTTTTGTAAGTGTAATATCTTCATATTTAAATAAGTAAAAAAATCTCCATGGGAGATTAAATTGGTGGAGGCGGCGGGAATCGAACCCGCGTCCGAAAGCACTTAACCCTTGGTACTACATGTTTAGCCTCGTTATTTTGTATTTAGCGTCCAACTCCCAAACGGGCAGGGGAAGTTGGTGGCGAGCTTACAAAGTTTTAGCTCTCAGTTTGCAAGCTCAACAGAGAGCGATCTTGTGTGATCTGACCACTGAAATGAATCCACAAGCAAACTCAAACAATGGCGCAGTAGTTAGTTCTAGTAACTACTAAGCAGCTTCTGCGAGTTGACCGAAGTCGCTGCCGTTTTTGCGAATGACGTTGTCGTTTTTTGCAACTATCAATTTGTAGCTAATATTTAGGAGGTTCGCTACCACCTCCACATGCACCTCAAGCCTTGTTACTCCCGTCGAAGCCAATGTCGCCCCCGGAAATGGGTATTAAACTTGAGTATCATGTACAGTATAAAAGAAGTACATGATCTAAATATTAAGACCCCCAAAGACTAGAGCAATTTTTAGTAAATATCAATGATTTTTTAAGAAGAGTGGGGTACTGTAGAGACAAGAGTTTCCCATCAGTAAGCTGCCGCAGCAGGAACCGCGGCTGTAAAGATATATAAAAGGGATTTATTTTAAAAAAATGGATTTGAAAGTAAGACATTTGCTTTGGTTCTTTTTACTATGGGCCCTTCAAGGATTTGGGGAGGTTTCCATTGAAACCTTAGTAAAGGAAGCCCAAAATCCCATTGCGGACTTGGTGAGTATCCCTTTTCAAAATAATATGAATTTTCGTTTAACTCCCTATGGGCGCACTCAAAACGTTCTTAATATTCAACCCGTCATTCCCTTCCACCTCAATGAACATTGGAACCTCATTACTCGCACCATTTTACCCGTGATGTCCCAGCCTAATCCTTTTCGAGCAGGAGGACGCGCAGATGGCATTGGAGATTTAAATCCTACTTTCTTTTTTTCGCCAGGGCAGAAAGGGGTGACGGCTTTTGGGGTGGGGCCGAGTTTTTTCCTTCCCACCGCCAATGAATCTCTCTTAGGTACAGGGCATTGGAGTGTGGGGCCCGGATTGGTGGTGGTGAGTATGCCAGGGCCTTGGGTGTTGGGGGCTTTATTTAATAACGTATGGTCTGTGGCGGGAGAAAAGGGACGTCCTCGGGTGAATCAAATGACTTTCCAACCCTTTGTAAACTATAACTTAGAAAAAGGATGGTATTTGATTAGTTCTCCTATTATTACGGCCAATTGGGTTTTGCCTCGAAGGGATCAATGGATTATTCCTTGCGGTGGGGGGATGGGTCGATTATTTGATGTGGGAGCTTTGCATGTGAACGCAGAAACACAGGCTTTTTACGATGTGGCAACACCTACAGTGAATGGGCCTCGATGGGGGATCCGGTTGGAAGTTAAGTTCTTATTTCCGGAGAATGAAGCTTAGCGTCGTCGCAGTAATCTTTCCTTTTCCCGATTCCAATCTCGGTCTTTTTCACTTTGTCGCTTATCGTGAAGTTTTTTCCCCTTCGCTAAGGCCACTTCTAATTTCACTCGATTTTTTTTCCAATACAATTTAAGGGCTACCAAGGTATATCCTTTACGCTCTGTTAAACCAATGAGACGGCGTAACTCCGCGCTGTGTAGTAATAATTTTCGGCTTCGATCGGGAACGGGATGAACATGGGTGGAGGCGGCCAGCAGGGGATGGATATGGGCGCCCAAAAGCCAAGCTTCTCCTTGCCGGATAATGACATAACTATCAGTAATTTGTCCTTTCCCAGCTCGTAAGCTTTTAATCTCCCATCCTTCTAATACAAGACCTGCTTCGAAGACTTGTTCAAACAAATATTCGTGGCTTGCCTTTTTATTCACAGCGATGAGAGCATCGGTTGTGGTGGCTTTCTTATTCATGATGGTGGCATTATAGTCACAAGGTAAAAAAAAGGGAAAATAAATCTTTTTAGTGTTTAGAAGGGCCTGCTAGCAGCGCTGAAAGTTTTCCAAAATGTTGGGGCGTGCAGTTCTGATTTTTTAGTTTTTTTTTGTTATGATGTCCCCCAATGAAAAACTCAAAGGTGATTTGTAATGACTTTAATTTGCCGTGAATCCATTCTTCCCTATTCCCCGGAGGAAATGTTTAATTTAGTGGATGATATTGAGAAATATCCTGAATTTTTACCTTGGTGTTCCTCCGCCCATGTATTGAGTCGGAAGGAAGATGAAGTACGAGCCACCCTTCAATTATCTTGGCATGGTATTGAAAAATCCTTTACAACCTGCAATCGTACGCAACGGAATAAAATGATTGAAGTGCGTTTGATTTCGGGTCCCTTTAAACAATTAGAAGGTTTTTGGATGTTTGAATCCCATGAAGGGGGATGTCGCGTGGTATTAAATTTAGAATTTGAAGTGGCCTCAGGGCTTTTTAGTTTTGCCTTAGGTCCTCTTTTTTCTCAAGTGGCCACCACCTTGGTGGATGCCTTTTCTGCTCGAGCGGCGGTGGTGTATGGTTCTTCCTAAGGAATCTTTTTTGGTGGAAGTGGTTTATGCCACCCCTTTGGTGCAAAGCGTGAAATCTGTTGACGCCATGCCGGGGGATACCATTCAACATCTCATTGAAAGTTCTGGTTTGTTGGAAGAATTTCCTGAGATTTCCTTAGCAACTCATTCTGTGGGTATTTTTGGAGAAGAAAAATCCTTAGAGGAAAAAATACAGGAACCTTGTCGTGTGGAAATTTATCGCCCTTTACAAATTTCCCCCAAGGAAGCTCGAATGTTACGAGCTAAAAAGAAATAATGGTCGTTTAAGTTCTATCAATCCCATCAATTTTCACTAAACGATTTTCTTTAAAATATAAAGTTAATCGTTTTTCCTCCATGGGTTTTCGCCGAGTTTTAAAAGTGTATACATAATCCCATCGATTTAAAACGAAGTTTTGTTTTAAAACAGGAGCTCCCAGTACATAGAGCACTTGCTCTTGGGACATGCCTACTTTTAATCGTGCGGCATCATGAGAGGTGAAAATATTTCCTTGTTGTGCATCGGGATGATAAACGGGGATCCAAGTGCAGCCTGTCAAAAGCAAAGAAGCTATGAAAAAAACACCGAGTTTTCGAAGAATACATTCCATGAGATGATCCAAAAAAGCCTACGAATTGGGAACAAAATCATACCATCAATTGGAAGGGTTTCCTACTCCTGAATTTCATAGGGTTGTCTGGGAAACCATAAACCAGTAAGATGGCCCTTGATGGATGTTTGCTTTGTACACAAGGCAGGCTTCTAAGTTTTTTACAAGGAGACTATGGGTGAAAAATCAAGATTTACGTGATGCGGGGTTAAAAGTAACTTTACCTAGAATTAAAATTTTAGAATTGTTAGAAACTTCTCCTCATCGCCATTTAAGCGCAGAAGAAATTTATCAATTACTCACTCAGCGAGGGGAGGATGTGGGGCTTGCCACGGTTTATCGCGTACTGGCCCAATTCGAAAGCGCCTCCTTAGTGACACGGCATCATTTTGAGGGCGGTCATTGTGTTTACGAATTAAATAGTGGAGAACATCACGATCACTTAGTATGTACGGATTGTGGTGCAGTAAAAGAATTTATAGATGATTTAATTGAAGAACGTCAAAAAAATATTGCGAAACAAGAAGATTTTACCATGACGGGACATAGCCTTATTATTTACGGACTTTGTGGGGCTTGTTCTAAAAAAGAAGGATAAGGGAATGGGTGCTTTTACAGGGAATGAAATAACCTTAGAAACTAAAAATTTGGTACTTCATGGAAAACAATGGGGACGTCGAGGTGGAAGACCCGTATTGGCTCTTCATGGATGGTTGGATAATGCGGCGAGTTTTGACCATTTAGCGCCTTTACTGAAAGATGTAAATTTGATTGCTTTGGACTTACCGGGCCATGGTTATTCCAATCATTATCCCCCAGGATTTCATTATCATTTAATTGATTTAGTTCAAGCGGTGTTTGATGCTTCCATTGCTTTAAAATGGTCTCACTTTACTTTACTAGGGCATTCCCTCGGTGGAATTATTGGAAGCTTGTTGGCGGCTAGTTTTCCTGAATCCGTGGATGCTTTAGTGTTAATTGATTCTTTAGGCCCTGTGACGGAAGATGTATCTCAAGCTCCCACTCGCATGGGTAAGGCCATTCGCGCCATTTTAGCGCCCCCCAAAGAAAGTCGAAATATTTATCCTGATTTGAATGCCGCCATTACCATGCGTCAGCAATCGGGAGATTTAACCTATGAAGCGGCTTCCGTATTAACACAGCGAGGCACAGGGAAAGTGACGGAAGGATTGGTATGGCGATTCGATCCAAAACTATTAACTCCTTCAATTTTTTATTTTACAGAATCTCAAGCCCGGGCGTTTTTAAGTGCTATTGAAGCACCAACCTTATGTATCGAAGCGAAAAAAGGACTTTTAGTGCGAGCCAATAAAAAGTTGCTGAAAGAACGAAAAGCTTGTGTTTCCAAATTAAAACACGTGTCTTTAACAGGGGGACATCATCTTCATTTAGAAGAACCTCAATCCGTGGCAGAAGTGATTAATCAATTTTTAGAGGAGTATGGGCCAAATATTCCTTAACCGTTCGAACGAGAGTTAGGGTATTTTGTTCAATTTCAAAATTTAAAACATCCCCTTCTTTCTTTTCTTTTAAAGTGGTGCGGCTAAGGGTTTCAGGAATTAAATGAACGGTGAATATGGAAGATTCTGGAAGCACGTCTACCACAGTTAAGCTAATTCCATGAAGAGCAATGAATCCCTTTGGCATGACGTATTGGATCCAATCCTTTGGCAATTCAAGAGATAAAATGTAATGGAGGGGGGAGTGAGAAATTTCCTTCACTTTACAAATTCCATGGACATGGCCTGAAACAAGATGTCCTCCCACTTCATCTCCAAATCGAAGAGAGCGTTCCACATTCACGAAATCCCCTACCTTTAAAAAACCTAAGGAAGTTTTTTTTAAAGTTTCTTCCATCATATCAAACTGAACTGTTCCTTGTTCCTCATGGGTGACGGTGAGGCAAACCCCATCCACCGCAATACTGGCGCCTAAGGCAATGTGGCTTCTTAAATGTTCGGGCAATTGAAGAGTGAGTTGATGAAGGCCAGGTTTTTTCTGAAGCGCTGTCACAGAAGCCATGCCTTGAATGATGCCTGTAAACACGGGAATCTCTCCTAATAAAAAAGTTACAGTTTATGGAACTACTAAAATAAGTCAAGAATCCGCAGATAAAGCGGCGAACTCCAAACTATGGGTTAACATTTCTTCTGCATGGGCGAGAGTTTGAGGTGTGATTTTAATGCCTCCTAACATACGGGCTAATTCTTGGATTCGTTCTTCATGGGATAACCAAGATAAGGTACTGACGGTTCCATTTTCAAAATCCGCTTTGTGAATTTTTAAATGTTCATGACCTTGAGCCGCCACTTGAGGCAAATGGGTAATACAAAGTATTTGAGCGTGCTGTCCTAGAGATTTAAGTAATTGCCCCACAATTTCTGCTGTTCCTCCTCCGATCCCCACATCCACTTCATCAAACACCAAGGTGGGAGTTGTTTGAGATTGGGCGGTGATCACTTGAATGGCGAGGCTCATGCGAGATAATTCTCCCCCAGAGGCAATTTTATGGAGTAATTGCAAAGGTTGTCCCGGATTAGTACGAACCATAAAGTCAATCACATCCATACCCACGGGGGTGGGTGTGGAATGTTTTGAAAAAGCAATTTCAAAATGTCCATGAGGCATTCCCAAAGTACTTAAGTGGGCATCCACACATTCACTTAAGGTGGTAGCCGCTTGTTGACGTTTTTGGGAAAGAAGAAGGGCCGCTTTTTCATACTCTACAAAAACGGCTTGCTGTTTTTTTTGTGCTGCCAAGCGTTTTTCATCGGCATGGAGTAAGGCTTCCAGAGTTTTTTCTAAAGTCTTTTGATGTTCATACAATTCCTGGGGTTTTACCTTATGTTTTCTGGCCATGTCATAAAGTTGACTTAATCGAGTATCGATCCAATGTAATCGTTCGTGATTAATGTCCACAGAATGGTGAATTTGTTTTAATTGAGAAATGGCCTCCGTCACTTCAATGAGCGCATTATTCAACAGGGTATCCAGGGGTTGAAAACAAGACACTTTGCATTGGTGAAGTTGGGCCATCACATGGTGTAAAAGGCTTTGAACAGAACCTTCGGGAGATTCATCTAAAAGATGTAAAGCATGTTCGCACGTTTTTAAAATGGTTTCTCCATTGGCTAATTGCTCATGCTCTTTGTGAAGAGTTTCAAATTCATTGTCTGTTAAATGAAATTGCCTTAACTCTTCCACTTGATATTTTAGTAAAGTGGTTTTCGCTTCTTCTTGTCCTGTGTGTTGTTCAAGAAATTCAATTTCTTGTTGCAGGGCTTTCCATTCGTGATAGAGGCTTCCCACTTCTTGGAGGGCCCCAGGCTCTTTCATATATTGATCCAGTAAAAGACGTTGCTGCTCCCGTTTCAGAAGAGCATGGTGTTCATGTTGTCCATGCACATGAACTAACAATTCTCCTAATTCTTTTAATTGTTGCAAGGTCACCACAGAGCCATTGATATAACTACGAGATCGGCCTTCCTTTGAAGTGACTCGGCGAATACAGCATTCATTTTCTTCCATGAAAAATTCTTGGTGGGTTAACCAGGCTTTTGCCTGTTCAATGTGGGATACATCAAACACTAAGGTAATTTCACATTTATCGCAGCCGTGGCGAATCATCTTGCTATCCGCCCTATCTCCTAAGGCAATGTCTAAGGCATCAATCACAATGGATTTCCCAGCCCCCGTTTCTCCCGTGATCACGGTCATTCCGGATTTTAATTCCAAATCCAGGTTATCAATAATGGCAAAATTTTTAATATGGATTTCCCGTAACATTAATAATGTTTCTCCCAGTCTAATTTGCTGCGCAGGGTTTCAAAATAATGGTAATCCAGGGGGTGAATTAATCGTAATAAATGGGGAGATTTTTCAATGTAAATGTGGCTATGGGGTGGGACTTTAACATGGGCGTGTCCATCACAACTGATTTTGGGAGAAAATCGATTATGGCTTGTAATGAAAATATCAATGCGACTATTCCCCTCAATCACAATGGGACGACTGGATAAAGTATGGGGAAACATGGGTACTAACACAATAGCATCTAATTGGGGATGTAAAATGGGTCCTCCTCCGGAGAGGGCATAGGCGGTGGAACCCGTGGGAGTTGCAAGAATCAATCCATCTGCTCGTTGTTTACAAACAAATTGATCATTGATATTAATTTCAAATTCGATCATTTGGGGATTATCTCCGGGAGATAACACCACATCATTGAGGGCATTATCCACGGGGATTATCTTGTTTTCTATTTTTAACTGAGTATTTAATAAAAAGCGGGTTTCTTCAAAATATTGACCCTTTAAAATATCTCCTATTTTTTTTTCAATATCATTGGGGTGAATATCTGTTAGAAATCCCAAGCGTCCTCGATGAATTCCTAATACAGGGGTTCCATGGGGTGCGGCTGCACGGGCCGCATTTAATAAACTCCCGTCACCTCCCACCACCACCATGAGATCACAGTGCTGTCCTAAGGCCTCAGAAGGGTAAGTGGGGTAAGAGGAGTCTTTTAATTCTTCCCCTGTATTTTTTTCTAAAACCACAGAATAACCATGGGATGTTAAATAATTTAACAAAACACGAAGGGAGGCAAGGCTTCCTGAACTTGAATCATGATACCGCCCCATTAACCCAATAGTATTAAATTTCTGAGACATGAGATAAAGTGACTCCTCCGGGGATAGATGTGGCTTCATCTTAACATGGAAGGGACGAAAAATTCCCCCCTTGAAAAATAAAAAGAAGCCCCCAACTAGCGCCCTATTGAAAAATTTAACCATCACTGCGAAATAAAGGGAGTGAGGAATGTCAAAAAAACACCATCATCATGATGAAGAAGCGCAAAAAAACAAATGGGAATCCATGATTCCTGAGGAAGAGCGTGAAGAAGACCATTTTCCTTCAGAAACACCCGGAGGGGAAGAAAAAGAAACAGCAGAAACCTATGAAGAGTTAAAACTGCTGTACGAAGCCACGAAGCAAAAAGAAAAAGAATATTGGGAGCAAGTGCTTCGCAGCGAAGCGGAATTTAGAAATTTGCAGGCGCGAATGGAAAAACGCATTACAGAAACCCATAAATTCGCGGGAGAAAAAATCATTTTAGAATTATTGCCAGTGATGGATAGTTTAGAGCAAGGATTAGAGCACGCGCCTCAAGAGGGAGAAGGGGCCATTCAAGCCTTAAGAGAAGGCATGAAGCTCACCTTAAAAATGTTCCAAGATGTGTTGGCAAAATTCGGAGTTTCTATTTTGAATCCTTTAAACGAATCCTATGATTCTCAATGGCATGAAGCTTTATCCATGCAAGAAATACCCGGAGTTTCCAGTGGAACAGTGACTGCAGTGATTCAAAAAGGATATGTGTTGCATGGTCGAGTGATCCGTCCTGCCCGCGTGATGGTAGCGAAATAAGATTTACTGAAATTTAATTAACTGAGGAGAATTGAAAATGGCAAAGATGAGTAACAAAATTATCGGTATTGACTTAGGCACCACGAATTCTTGTGTGTCCGTTATGGAGGGAAACACACCTCGAGTGATTCCCAACAGCGAAGGGCGTAACACCACTCCTTCCATCGTGGCTTATACTCCCGATGGCGCCACCACGGTGGGTGAAGTGGCTAAACGACAAATGATTACTAACCCCACCAATACGTTGTATGAAACAAAACGGGAAATAGGTCGTGCTTTTGAAGATAAAGAAGTTCAAAAAGCCATTAAACAAGTTCCTTACAAAATCGTAAAAGCAAACAATGGGGATGCTCGGTTTGAAGTAAATGGAAAAGAAATTTCGCCACCCCAAGTGTCTGCAGAAATTTTATTAAAAATGAAAAAAACTGCAGAAGATTATTTAGGAGAAACCGTTACAGAAGCAGTGATCACCGTGCCTGCTTACTTTAATGATTCTCAACGACAAGCCACTAAAGATGCGGGCCGCATTGCAGGGCTTGAAGTGAAACGAATTATCAATGAACCCACCGCCGCTGCTTTAGCTTACGGGATGGATAAAAAACGAGGCGATGCAGTGATTGCCGTGTATGACTTAGGGGGAGGTACCTTTGATATTTCCATCATTGAAATTGCTGAAGTAGATGGAGAACATCAATTTGAAGTATTAGCCACTAACGGAAATACCTTCTTAGGGGGTGCGGATTTCGATCAAAAATTAATTGAATATTTGGTAGAAGAATTTAAAAAAGAATCCGGCATTGATTTAAGTAAAGATCCTCTTGCCTTACAACGATTAAAAGAAGCAGGGGAAAAAGCAAAAATTGAATTATCCTCAACGCAACAAACCGATGTGAATCTTCCTTACATCACTGCAGATGCTAGTGGTCCAAAACATTTAAATATCAAAATTACCCGTGCAAAATTAGAAGCCTTGGTGGAAGATCTCATTCAAAGCACCATTGAACCTTGTCGCGTTGCTTTAAAAGATGCAGGCTTACAAGCTTCTAACATTACCGATGTGATTTTAGTGGGCGGCCAAACCCGAATGCCTAAAGTTCAAGAAGTAGTGAAAGACTTTTTTGGAAAAGAAGCTCGTAAAGACGTGAATCCCGATGAAGCCGTTGCCATTGGTGCCGCCATTCAAGGGGCTGTATTATCTGGTGAAGTGAAAGACGTATTATTGTTAGACGTAACACCCTTATCCTTAGGTATTGAAACCTTAGGGGGTGTGATGACAAAAATTATTGAAAAAAATACTACGATCCCCACGAAAAAAAGCCAGACCTTTTCCACCGCCGATGATAATCAAAATGCAGTGACTGTTCATGTGCTCCAAGGGGAACGGGAACAAGCCAGTGCGAATAAATCCTTAGGACGTTTTGATTTAGTGGGGATCCCTGCAGCGCCTCGAGGAATGCCACAAATTGAAGTGACTTTCGACATTGACGCTAATGGAATTCTTCATGTTCACGCAAAAGATAAAGCCACTGGGAAAGAGCAATCCATTGTGATCCGTTCTTCTGGTGGGCTTTCAGAGGAAGAAATTAATAAAATGATGAAAGATGCAGAAATGCATGCGGAAGAAGATAAGAAATTCCATGAATTAGTGGATGCAAGAAACCAAGCGGATAGTTTGTTACACTCCACGAAGAAAACTTTAAATGAATCGGGAGATAAAGTATCTCCTGAGGAAAAAGAAGCCATTGAAACAGCGATTCAAGCGTTAGAAGAAGTCATTGGAAAAGATGATAAGGCGCTGATTGAAGAAAAAACGAAAGCCTTATCAGAAGCCAGCGCTAAAATGGCAGAGCGTTTATACGCAGAGCAAGGAAAAGGGGAGGCAGCGCCTGAGCAAAGCCCTGGCTCTGAGGGAGGAGACTCTGGAGGAGACAATGTGGTGGATGCGGAATTTGAAGAGGTGGATGACTCTAAAAAATAAATCATAGAAAAAACTAAGACGCTTCTTTATTATGTAAAGAAGCGTTCTCTTTTTTTAGGATAACCATGACAACAAAACGAGATTATTATCAAGTATTAGGTGTGGAGCGAAATGCCAGTGAAGCAGAGCTCAAAAAAGCCTATCGCCGTCTTGCGATGAAATATCATCCTGATAGAAACCAGGAAGATAAAAATGCAGCAGAAAAATTTAAAGAAATTAACGAAGCTTACGAAATTTTATCCGATGCACAAAAACGGGCGTCCTATGATCAATTTGGTCATGCGGGTGTGGATCCCTCTTCCATGGGAGGTGGTCACGGCCCTGGTTTTGGTGGTTTCTCCGATATTTTTGGAGATATTTTCGGAGATATTTTTGGCGCAGGAGGTGCTGGACCCCATGGACACCAAGGACCTCGCCACTATCAAGGAGCGGACTTACGATATAATTTAAAAATTAATTTAGAAGATGCTGTGTTGGGAACTACGGTTAAAATTCGTGTGCCCACTTATGTGAAATGTGATGAGTGTGAAGGAAGTGGTGCCGCTAAGGGAAGTAAACCCATCAGTTGTAAGGATTGTAATGGGTTAGGTCAGATTAGAATGCAGCAAGGTTTTTTCACCGTTCAACAAACCTGCCCTAGTTGTCATGGCTCCGGCCAAGTGATTTCTAATCCTTGTCAATCTTGTCATGGACAAGGTCGAGTGCAACAGCAAAAAACCTTATCTGTGAAAATTCCCGCAGGTGTGGATAATGGGGATAGAATTCGTTTAGAAGGGGAAGGGGAAGCAGGTTCCAAAGGAGCTCGCGCAGGAGATTTGTATGTGCATGTTCAAGTGAACGAGCATCCTATTTTTTCTCGTCATGGCAGTGATTTACATTGTGAAATGCCCGTTAATTTTGCCACCGCTATTTTAGGAGGAGACATTGAAGTTCCCACCTTATCAGGGAAAGTCATGTTAAAAATTCCCCCAGAAACCCAATCAGGAAGAATATTTAAAATTCGAGGGAAAGGGGTAAAACCCATTCGCAGTAATGTGATGGGAGATTTACTCTGTCGAATTATTGTGGAAACCCCCGTGAATTTAAGTACGGAACAAAGAGAAATGGTGGAGAAACTACACCAATCCTTAATGAATGATAATAAAAATCATAGTCCCAAAGAAAAATCTTGGTTTGATAGAGTAAAGCGTTTCTTCGAAGAGATTAAGCGTAAATCTTCCTAGTCATTTGAGCATTCACCACAATTCCAAAAGCGCAGAAGCAGGGAATTAATAGAAACGCCCACAGAAAAATAAAAAATGCTTGGGAATAAGGTAATGGGATTGTGGTGAGGGCGTGTTGAGATATTTTTTCCCCACTGGTAATGAGAAAAGAAGATAAAGCAATGCCAAGACTAATGGCTACTTGTCGTGAAGTATTAAAAATAGCATTTACTGGGGCCATATCCTTTTTTTCAAAAGAAACCATTCCTAAGGTTTGAATGGGTGTGCCACATAGCCCACTAAAAATTCCTCGCAAAAACAAAATTCCCATGCCTAAATAAAGAGTTTCCATACTATTATTTTTCAAACATAAGAGAATGGCCGCACTTAATATTCCCACACCTGTTAAACCCACGGTGATAGGTAGAGAAGCACCGTACCCGTGATAAAGAGATACGGAAAGGCGAATGGTGGCAATGGCTCCAAGGGCTTGCATACCCATGATGATCCCCGCTTCCATGGGAGAAAATCCAAGACCCATTTGAAGATATAATCCAATCAGAAAAAAAGAACCAAAATGAGAAGCTTGAAACGCCAGTTGAAGTAGATTGGCTGCCATGAAAGAAGGTTTTTTAAAATATTGAAAATTCACTAAAGGATAAGGAAAGTGACGTTCCCATCGATACCATCCATATCCTAAAAATAAAACGAGCATTAGCAATAGGCCCATGGAAAGAGTGATGCCTTGTTTTTCCCATATGGACAAAAACAATTGCCCCGCAGTGAGTAAGCTTGCAGTGAGAATGATTCCGAAGGGATCCCATGGAGTTTTTTCCTTTGGAACCTCTTCTTCTTTTTTTAGTAAAAAAGCAGCTCCTATAAAAATCAAAAAACAAATGGGCAATGCCATTAAAAAAATCCAATGCCAACTTAAATAAGTCAGTAGTAAGGCTCCTAAGAAAGGTGCCACGGCGGGAGCAATGAGGGAAGGTAAAAAAATAAAACTCGTAATGCTTGCATATTGGTGAGCAGAAAAATTTTTATAAACAATGGCCATCCCCACAGGCAATAACAAAGCGCCACCAATGCCTTGAATGAATCGGAAAAGTATCATGGAAGTTAAATTCCAAGAGAGGGCACATAAAAAAGTTCCCAGAGAAAAAATGAAAATAGAAAGAAGAAAAATTCGTTTTAATCCATATCGATCTGCCAACCAACCACTCAAGGGAATAAAACAAGCCAAAGCAATTAAAAATGCATTACTAATCCAATCTAATTGAGTAACGGAAATATTAAAAATGACGGAAAAATGAGGAAGTGCAATATTCACAATGGTTAAGTCGAGACGATCTAAAAAAATAGCGGCCCCAATGAGGAGAATTAAATAAAACTTTGAAGATGCAAGATATTTCATGAAAATATTTCTTTGATATTACAGATTGCTTAATAGATTACGTCATATTTTCAATGGAGTCGAATAAAAAACAGAATTGTTTAATCTTTGTTTAAGAAAAGGTAGCTACACTGAAAATTGATTTCACCAGAAGGGGTTTTCCTATGAAAGAGCCTTTAGATATTTCTTCCAGGGAATTAATGTATCGACAGCGTCTTTGGGTTCCAAGGGATTGGTTGTATGAAGCTCATGAAGCAGAACAGCGGGGAGACATTAAGGAAGCGGAATATTTATTAAATCTTGGAATTCTTTTAGCAAGAGAATCCGACACATGGGGCGTGGCTTTAGAATGTTTAAGACAGTTTTATAAGAGGCATTTTGAAACACTTTATTTATCTTCTACTCTGAGTAGTTCTTCCGGAGTGATCACAGAAGCACAAAGAGATTGGCGTTATTTTTTAACTTTAAGTGATCCTAGTTTGCCTTTAACAAGTACCCTTCGAATTTTTAAAAATAGATTAAAATCAATTTATGACGAAAGGCAAAATTTTTTACTTTCAAAATATCCTGCGTTAAAAGAGCTCCAAGCTTATGATCCCCATGAAGCAAGTACTTCTGCTTTTTTTCATAAGGATATTCCTCATCAAGCTCTTCAAGAATGGAAACGTACTCAGACAGAGATTAAGTCCTTAGAAAACGTATCTCCATCCTCTAAGGTGGAATTTAAAAGAATGACGAGTGAATCAGCAGAGGAGGAATTCCATTTTCCTTTAAGAGAAGTTCCTTCTGTGGAAACAGGCGTCATGATGAAGCGTTCACTAAGCCCACAATTTCTTTTTATTTTAGATAGAGACGATACGATGTTAGATAGCAAACCCAAATTAATTAATGAGGGGAAATTAATTAGCTTTTTGCAACGTCTTAGTGTTCGTCCTTATGCCCAATGGGGTATTGCTTCTACGGGCGCCATCAGCTTAAAGGATGATCCTGCTCGTCAATTATTAACAGATCCAAAAAACAATATTCAAGATCCTCTGTACACCTTGCTCACAGGCAGTATTAATGGATTAAACTCTGTATTGTATAGTTTAAATGGTGTGAGTTTATATAATCCGGAGAGAACCCTTTTAAAAGATCCGACGGCAGATACCTTAATTTTGTGTTTGTCAGGAGAAATGGCGCCCACCTCATCATCCTCTTCTCAAAGCACTCGAATTGAAAATAAAAATCATGGAAGTCCTCTCATGCGAAATCTGGCAGTGGAGATTCAAGAGGGAGCTACCGCCACTTTTCAAATCGGGAAAACGCACATTGTTTGTGATGTATTGACGCTTCGGAACAATCTTCAAACCCTTGCAAAGGGGGATTATAAATTATTCCTTGTATTGGCTTTGTTGGATGAAGCGGGGCTCACTTTGAATTTAAATGATTTCCCTGAACTCGTGGCCTTAGGGATCCGTTGGATAGAATCACCACCAGAATATTCTTATTTACAAAGGGGCCATCTTGTTTTTTGTGATGATAAGTCAGGTTGTGTTGCTTTGTTAAATAAAGGATTCACTGCTTTCAGAGCAGATACGGAATCTGCCCATGAGCAAACAGGAACTCGAGATACTTATTTAAAAGAGTTAAATGATCAATTAAAAATAGCCACCACAAAGGCGGGAAAAGCTCTTTCTGATAGCCTTCACCAAGATCGAATGATTTTATTTTCCAAAATAAAAAAATTGATTGTTCACACCATCGAATTGGAAAGTTATCAAATCAGTCGAATATCTCGTGGGAAAGTGACTTATGCTTTCGTGGGGAAAGATGCGCAAGTGCAAAAAAAAGAAGTGTCTAAGACAGTGGGTGAATTATTAAAAATTATCGAAGAAGTGTCCCGTGAAGACATTACAAGTAAAGAAGGGGTATCTCAAATAAAGAATGCTCTTAAAACTGCAGAACCTGTTAAAATGAGCGGCGCCCTGAGGGGGAAATTATTCTCCCAAACAAAAGAAGAAAACCTAGAAAAAACGTTATACGATAAAATACGCCAATTACTAGAAATCCATGATGAAACGGGAGTAGAACATTTAGGCGCTCACCCCCCAAGAGATCCCTCTGCACCAGGCCCCAGCGATCCCGCCTCTTCCTTTTATCACCATTAAAAATTTTAGTTCCCAGAAATAGGGATCACATGTCGGCTTGCTAATGCTGTATTAATATATCGATTTAGTGATATTTGAGCTTCCATGGCTTCTAAGGCAAGTTCGCGATGCAAGTCAGGGGAAATCCTTACCATTAATTTACCGCTATATTTTTTCGTGGAAAGGGGTTCAGGAATGGGTTCGCCTTCTTTTTTCATATCTGCGATGACATCAGATGCTAACTTACGAATTCCTTTAAATGCAGCATCCGGTGACTTACTGAGCCAACTAAGACTAGGTAGCTCTGCGCATAAGCCCACGTACTCATTGTCTTCATCGGACCACAGGACCCGATAGCTATATTTGTCATGCATTTTTTTCACCATTTAATTTGTCTATTGCTAGTAACACTTGCTTCACCTGATAAGACTTAGCCTTTCCCCCGTCATTTTGAATATTCACCCTGGGATCTCCTGGCCATGGTGTTTTGTATATCCGATGGCTGCTTCCATTCTGTCGAGCTTGGCCAAAGTAATATTCGCAAATCTTACATAAATCGGCAAAACGAATATCTTTAGGATTCCCTTTCATTTTGTCCAAAATATTATTGATCTTGCTACTCAATCTGTGGCTCTCATTATGTTCTTATAATTGTAGCGATAGTATCAATAATGATACTATAGTTCAAGATGGGCTAGAAAACGAGTTTTTATCAAAGGGAACTTTGAGAGATACATTGAGGAATGTGGGAAACCCGCATCAGAGGAGTCATCGTACAATAAAAGCGCAGCATAACAGTATGAATAGGCAATAGAAATGGCAAAAATGGAAATAGCTCATAGAAAATAATTAGGGAATAGGATCATTTTCCTGTGATTATTTGATATACTCTTCCTTTTTTCAGGGAAGAGGCGAAAATATTGTCCATTTGAAATATTGACAGACTAGCTTTATGTTATTGTTTTTCCTAATTTTTTAGACAGGGGGCCTCCATGGCGATAGTAGCCAATAAACGTTCCATCATGATGTTATATTCCGATCCCATGGATCATTACTGCCATCGGGTTCGTATTGTCATGGCTGAAAAAGAAATTAATGTAGATGTGGTGGATGTAAGACCGGGAGATTTGCCTGAGGATTTATTAACTTTAAATCCCTACGCTAGTTTGCCCACCTTGGTGGATAGAGATTTAGTGGTTTATCCCTCTTGGATTGTGATGGAATATTTAGACGAACGTTTTCCCCATCCTCCCTTAATGCCCGTATATCCCATTGCCCGGGCGGAATGCCGTCGCATGGTGTATCGTTTTGATAGGGATTTATTCCCCTTAGTGGATACCATAGAAAAAGGCCCAGAAAAAGAAGCGGCCCAAGCCTCTAAACAATTACAAGATATTTTAACTTCCATGGCTCCTCTTTTTAATGAGAAGCCTTATTTTTTAAGTGATGAATTTACTTTAGTGGATTGTTGTTTGGCTCCCTTAATGTGGCGCCTGGATACTTATGGAATTCAACTGAAAGGAAAAGCCTTGAAAGCCATTGAAGCTTATCAACAACGTATTTTTGAAAGACCTGCTTTCCAACAAAGTTTAAGTGAAGCAGAGCAAGAAATTAGAGAAAGTGTCGCCGCATGAAAATGACTTCTACACGCCCTTATTTAATTCGGGCTTTTTACGATTGGATCGTGGATAACAATCTCACTCCTTACATGGTGATCCGCACAGATATTCCCGCAGTGAAAGTGCCTCAAGAATATATTGAAGAAGATAAAATTATTTTAAATGTTTCCCCCTATGCCACGGATGGATTAGATATTGGAAATCGACGAATTCAATTTCAAGCAAGCTTTAGTGGAGTGATTACAGAAATTAGCGCTCCCATTGGAGCGGTGATGGCTATTTATGCCAATGAAAATGGACGAGGAATGGTGTTTGGGGAAGAAGAATTTGATGATGGAGATGATGATGGTTCGCCTCCCGATGAAGAACCTCCTAAGCCCACCGGAAAACCTCGATTGACCGTGGTGAAGTAAATCCTAGCCATTTAAATCCGGTTCATTGAGGGGATCACCATAACGGCGTTGGTAATTCTTTTCGTAGAGAATGTCTTCTACTTTTCGTCGCAATTCTACTTTTTCTTGAGGGGATAATTGTTTTTGAGGGGGGGCCATGAGGGAGCGAATGAATGTATCTAAATCTTCAAGAGTGACTTCTGCAGTTTGTGAAACGTCATCAATAACGAGTTCATGATCATAAGCCATGTTGCTATCATCCTATCCCTGTGATGAACCAACTATTTCAGAAAGGTTCAGTGCTTTGTTTCCTTCAGCTTGAATACAACCCTAGTATTCAAATACCAGACTCTTCATGAGTCCTTTGTGATACGGAATAAAATCCCCGTGAGCATCGCTCACTATCACTTTCCTATCTTATACAGGGACAAAAGTAATTTGCAACTGATATTTTTCTTTCAGTACTCTAAAAATTCCTTGAGGAAACTGTGGGTTACTGTTGGAATTTTTTATGAAGGTGGAAAAGATGTTTTTCCGGACGGAGGTAAGTGATCAAAGTTACTACTCGTTCCACCCCTTCTGTTTCTCGTGCCAGAGTAATGGCTTGTTGAGCGTGGGGTTCTGTTAAGGCTCCCATGAGATACACCGTATTGTTTTCTGTGACTAAACTAATTTCATCCGGATCGAAATCCCCTCGTAAAACAATTTGGCTTCGAACTTTTGTAGAGAGCCAAGTGTCTTTTAAAGTTTGTTCCGTGGCAATGACGGGGGCTAAAACGATGCGATTCACCACTTCATCAATGCCTGGGAGATCTTGAATTAAGGTTTCTGCAATGTGTTTTTGTTCTGGGGTTTGGGCTTCTCCCACCAGAAGGGCAGTGCCCTCAAAGGGATGAACCCGTATGCGGGCTTTCGCCAGGGCGGGTTCTGTATTGAGGCGTCGTTGTCCTTCAATGAGGAGTAAATTATTTTTAGCAAACCCAGTGAAGCGATGGTGATGGTACACTAAATCGGCCCCTGTCATGGCTGCGTTCATACAGCCAGACAGGGAGAGGAAAATAAGAAAAAAGAGAAAATATCTTTTCTTTTTTAATCCTTTAATGTACGACTTTTGTGCCATCTGATTTATAACTAAAAAGTGTTACCACTCTTTGTACCCCAGAAGATTCCCTTGCAATGTCAGCTGCAATGCTCCCTTGGGTTTTCGTTACCATTCCCATGAGAAACACCGTTCCATTTTCCGTAATGACTTTAATGGAACTGGATCGTAAATTTGCATTAGCCAACATTTCCGTTTTAATTTTCGTGGTGACCCACGCATCGCTGGATTCTGTCAATGTAGAAATAGGTCCACCGATGGAAATTTCATTATAGACTCTTTTCACTCCAGGCACATACCGGAGATCTTCTTCTGCCCGTTGTTTTAATAAAGGAGTGGGGGCTTGGCCTGCCAATAAGAGATCGCCATTATAGGAACTCACAATAATGCGGCTAGAATTGTGTAATTCTTCATCGGCATTGAGTTTTTTTTCTGCTTCCACTGTAATGCGGTTATCGATGTTTTGTTGTCGCCAATTACGCCCCTCAAACACTACCACACCACCGATGGCTGCTCCTGCAATAAAAGCCATACAACCTTGCAAAGCAAGGGCACAAAGTAAAGAAGCAATGATTTTCTTAAACATAATATTCCCCTTATTTTAAACAGACTCTAATGTCCAAATAAACGATGATCAATGAGATCGCATAAACAATGAATCACTAAGCCATGGATTTCTTGAATGCGGGAAGTGGCATGGGCGGGTACTCGAATTTCCACATCCTCAGGCCTTATTAATGGTGCCACATTGCCACCATCGCGCCCGCTTAAATACACCACCGTCATTCCCCGATCCTGGGCCACTTCCACCGCTTTCATAATATTTCGAGAATGGCCACTGGTGGATATAGCTAATAAAACATCTCCTTTCTGCCCTAAGGCTTTTAATTGCCGAGAAAAAATATCATCAAAATGATAGTCATTGGCAATGGAAGTGAGGGTGGAAGAATCTGTAGTGAGGGCAATGGCGGGTAAATTAGGCCGCTCGGATAAATAGCGATTGAGTAATTCTGCTGAAAAATGCTGGGCATCCGCGGCGGATCCCCCATTTCCACAGGCTAGAATTTTATGGCCTGCCACGAGGGCATCCACCATGAGGGCTCCGGCCCTTGCAATGGCGGCGGGCAATAAATCAGCGGAGGCAATGCTGGTTTCAATGCTTTGACGAAAATTATTTTTTACACGTTCGATGGTATCCACAACCTTCTCTCAATGTTCTTATCATTGTGAAGGCGTATTCTAAAGGTTCTTTTTAGGATTTAAAAGGCTTCTTGAAACCATTGGATGTGATTATTTGTAATACATACCACATCGAAGCGGCAAGGTGGGGGTTGGGAGAGGGCATATCGTTGTAAATAACAAGCGGCGGTTTTTAAAATACGCTGTTGTTTTTGAAAGGTAATGCTTTCCAAGGGAGAGGCATAATTCCCCGAGGCCCGATAACGCACCTCCACAAAAATGAGTTCTTCCCCTTCTTTCATAATGAGATCAATTTCCCCAAGGGGAGTACGATAATTTCGGAGAATGAGAGTGAGCCCCTGTTGCTGTAAATAAGCCAGGGCTTTTGATTCTGCCGCATCACCTCTTTCTTTTTTAGAAAGAGAAGGGTTAAGATTTTTTTTGAACGGGAAGTCCATTTTGAAATTCAGCCCATAGGAAACGCCGATAAACTCGTTGATCCTCAGAAAGATAAAGAGTTCCCGTCATTCCTTGAAATGCATATTGGGGATCTTTAGAGAAACGAGGGAATAACCACAGCAATTCATAAGCATCATAACCAAAGGCAAACAAGCGAATGGCGGTGGAAGTGGAATCAGGTTGTAAGGCGTCCATTTTTTCTTTGAGGGATTTAATAAAATCCGTATTTTCCAAATCCCAAGGTGTTCCTGGAAAAGAAACCCCATCTAAATCTTGATCCCTTAAAGTATCAATGCGTCCTGTATACGCCATGGAAGTGGTGTTCAAAGGAATATTTCCCCCGTAGTAAAATTTAAATAAAGGAGGAATGCTGCGCGCGGTGGAAGGAGTGGCAATGAGAAAAACCCCATTCACATCTTGTCGTCTTCGAGGTTGAAAGAAAAGCTTTTTTCCTAACTGTTGTTCTAGGGCTTTTTTGCGGGCTTCACTTTCAGAAATGAGTAAATTATTTTTTACAAAATCAGATAATTCATTGGGTTTGTCATAGGTGGACAATCCAATTAAGGTACCCCCATTTTTTTCATACTCTTCTATGAAAGTTTGAGAGGTGCTTTGAGCCCAGGGTTCAGAAGAAGAAAGTACTAATACCTGCTTTTGTTTTTTCTGAAGCATTTTATCTGCCATCCATAGGGCTTCGTTTTTAGGAGAAAGGGCAAATTGATATAAGTTGTTTGCGGTTTCAGGAACGTAATTCAGAGCCAGGGTGGGAACCGTTAGATTTTCTTTATTGGCCAGGGTGCTTACATTTTCTTTTTCCAAAGGACCGATGACAAAGGTGGCACCTTCTTGAAGAGCACGTTCATAAAGAGAAGTGATGGATTGTCCATTGGTGTCATAGAATTTTAAAGAGGGTGGAGAGTTTGTATTTTTCTTTGCTTCTTCGTAAGCAGTGGTGAAACCATTTTTTATAGCGTTGCCTGATTCAGAGAGGGGCCCTGATAAGGGGAGTAAAAGAGCAATGTGTTGAAATGTGTTTTCTCCTATGGGGGAAATAAAATGATTTTTTTCTACAGGGGGGTTAGGATTTTTTTTTTCCTCTGGGGATTCTTTAGAAGCAATGAAGGTGGCGGGATGGTTGGAATATTGATTTTCCCAACGAGCCATGGCTTCTTGTAAGGCGCGAGGATTTCGAGCATAGGTATTTTTAATTTTTGCTAAGGTGAGCCAGCCTTCCACTAAACTGGTTTTTGCTTGGGAGATGGCTTTATCTAATTGTTGGGAGGAGAGTTGTTGAAGCTCTCCCCAGGTTTGCTCCATGTAATTTTTTCGAGATTCACTATCCTTTGCAAAATAGGCCAATTGCATGGTGGCCAAGGCCGCATGATAAAAATCTCCTGCTTCGCTGTAGGCTAAATTTACCAATTCAAAATAAGCAACTTTTTGTTGAGGAGATAAGGAAGAAGTGTCTATTTTCCCTAAGGCAAGAAGGGCCGTTTTTGTGTGTCCTAAGGTAATGTTCAAACGAGCGTCTAAAAGATTTTTTTTAACTTTTAAAGAAGAACTCAGAGTGTCTTCGTGAATTTGACTTAAAACACTTTGAGCTTGCTTTGGATTTTTTTCATCTAAATACCGCGCAGCCAATTCTAATTGATGAGCTTGTTGTGCTTGAACCCCTTGAGGTAAGGAATTATTCCCAAAGGAAAACCCATATCCCTGGGGGATGAATAATAAAGCGCAATAAAAAACACTTAAACTTAAAAACCGAGATAATTTTTCATATTTCATCATGTAATCCTCAAGAGGGGAGGGGCTGTGAGGCATAAGTGTATCCTAGTTTTTAAGTTTGTGTTAGTGTTCGTAAAATTTATTCAAAAGGGTTTTTTATGAGTCAACGAGGGACTTTATACATTGTGGCAACTCCCCTGGGGAATTTAGAGGACATGAGTTTTCGGGCGGTGAATACTTTAAAAACCGTTCAACTGATTTATGCAGAAGATACGAGGCATAGTCAGCCTTTGTTAAATTCTTTTCAAATTAAAACACCCTTGCGTTCTCTTCATGAGCATAATGAATTAGAACGACGAGAAGAAGTGATTTCAAAATTAAAAGAAGGATTAGATCTTGCTTTCATCAGTGATGCGGGAACTCCTTTAATTAGCGATCCGGGATATGTGTTAGTAAAGACTGTGGGAGAGCATGGATTTTCCGTGGTGCCCATTCCAGGACCTTCTGCTTTAATTACTGCGTTGTGTGTGAGCGGGTTACCTACGGATCGTTTTTTATTTGTGGGATTTTTACCTCCAAAAACCCAGGCAAGGCAACATGCTTTAGAGGCTTTGAAAGAAACGACTTGTACTTTGATTTTTTACGAATCTTGTCATCGAGTGGTAGATACTTTAAAAGATTGTGTCGCAGTGTTTGGCCCCCAACGTCCCTTCGTGGTGGCTCGGGAACTTACAAAAACCTTTGAAACCATTTACCGAGGCACCACAGAGGATGCCTTGAATTGGATTTCAAAAGATCCTCATCAACAAAAGGGAGAATTTGTATTGCTGGTAGGAGGTTATGAAATTCCCCAAGGAATCATCACACCCCAAGGAGAACAATTGTTAAAAAGACTCGTAAAGGAATTACCCTTAAAAAAAGCCTCTCAAATTACCGCGGACATCACGGGGTTAAAAAAGAATTTTTTATACGAATATGCCCTGTCCCATTTCCTTCCTTCGGATCCAGAAGAATCGTGATATACTCCTCGCCGAGTTGGCTAGGTAGTCGCTGTGTAATACATAGAGGAAAGTCCGGGCTCCAACGGGCAAAGTGCCAGGTAACCCCTGGGAGGCGCGAGCCTACGGAAAGTGCCACAGAAAATATACCGCTCGAAAGAGTAAGGGTGAAAAGGTGCGGTAAGAGCGCACCGCGCTGATGGCAACATCAGTGGCAGGGTAAACCCCACTTGGAGCAAGACCAAATAGGGATCCAATGGTATGGCCCATACGGGATCCGGGTTGGTTGCTAGAGGTTTTTGGTGACAAAGGCCCAAGATGAATGACTACCCACGACAGAACCCGGCTTATCGGCCAACTCATTTTAACTAAGGCACAATAATGAAAACATGTTTGTCCATTGCAGGATTTGATGGCTCGGGAGGAGCAGGGCTCCAAGCGGATTTAAAAACCTTTGCTGCCCTAGGATGTTACGGCACCACAGTGCTCACCGCTTTACCCATTCAAAACACTCTAGGGGTCCGGCATTCTTATTCTTTACCCCTCAAAAGTATTCAAGAACAATTACAAGCAATTTTTGAAGACATTCCCCCGGATGCCATTAAAATCGGAATGCTTTTTTCCGAAGAAATCATTCACTGTGTGGCAGATTATTTAGAACTTCACGGAAAACACATTCCCATTATTTTAGATCCCGTGATGGTTTCAAAAAACAATAATCCCTTATTGCAAGAATCTGCGGTGGCTTCTTTAAAAAAACGATTAATTCCTTTAGCCACTCTCATTACACCGAATTTACCAGAAGCCATAGCCCTCGTGGGACAAGAAACCGATGCCATGATCTTAGGAAAAAAATTATTATCCTTAGGATCTTCTGCCATATTATTAAAAGGTGGTCATGGGGAAGGATCTATGAGCAATGATTTGTATTTATCAAACACAGAAGAAGTGTACTGGTTGAAAAGCCCACGAGTGATTTCCCGTAATACCCATGGTACGGGATGTACTTTGTCTGCCGCCATTGCGGCATTTCTTGCGGAAGGATTTTCTTTAGTGGATGCCTGTTGGAAAGGAAAAGAATATTTGTTTCATGCCATTGAGAAGGGAAAGGATTATTCCTTAGGAAAAGGATGTGGCCCCGTTCATCATTTTTATCATGGAGAAACTCTTTTTCAATCTTTAAAAGAAACCCTCCCTGTTGTTGTGACTTTAGAAGGAAATAAAAAATGCTGAGAATTGCCACGTGGAATGTGAATTCTTTGAGAGTGCGAATGCCCCATTTGGAAGAATGGTTAGAAACCCAAAAACCAGAAGTGGTGGCGTTGCAAGAAACAAAAATGGAAGACACGGTTTTTCCTTCAGAAGCTTTAAAAGCTTTAGGGTATGAAGTGATTTTTTCAGGACAAAAAACCTATAATGGCGTTGCTTTATTGAGTCGTTATGGTTTTGAAAAAGTAGAAATGAATTTACCCGGAGTGGATGATGCACAAAAGCGAGTGATTGGCGCCACCATTCAAGGGATCCGAATTTGGAATTTTTACGTTCCCAATGGCGCCAGCGTGGGATCGGAAAAATACGCCTATAAATTAAAATGGCTAGAAGATGTGAAAAATGCCCTGGCCTTGGAGTTAAAACATCATCCCGCCATGGTATTAATGGGGGACTTTAATATTGCCCCAGAGGATAAGGATGTTCACGATCCTTCTGCCTGGGAAGGGAGTGTTTTAGTAAGTCCGGAAGAGAGGGCGGCCTTGGCCCAATGGATGAAACTGGGATTCAAAGATTGCTTCCGCGAAAAATCCCCCACAGACATTGCCTACAGTTGGTGGGATTATCGCCTCAATGCCTTTCGCCGAAACATGGGTTTGCGCATCGATCACATTTTCGCTACCCCCTCTTTGGCGGCCCAATGCCAACATTGTTGGATAGACAAAGAACCCCGCCAATGGGAACGCCCCTCGGATCACGCTCCGGTGATTGCTGAGTTTAAGGATTCACTTTTCTAAGCCCCCTCTCCCCAGCCCTCTCCCCCCAAGGGGAGAGGGGGTAGGAAAGAGTATCTTACTGTTCTTTCTTCCCCTTTCCCTCCTCTCTCTTCCCCCTCTCCCCTTGGGGGGAGAGGGCTGGGGAGAGGGAGCGAATGATTCAAAAAAAATCCAATTTTCCTTGCCTTTTAAAAAATAGACAATATAATGAGCTGTCTAATTAGTAGACGATTTTTCTTCTTTTATCTTTTTAAGAGAAAATATCGTGAACAAAAAAGGTTAATATGCAAGAGCGAACACCACAAAAAACCGTCATATTTGATTACAGAACCCTATTTAACACGGAAGGTGTTTTTTACGCGGGAGCTGAGAGGTTGCTTCGAGCTTTATCAAAGGATTCAAGATATGGAATTGAGGTTATAACCCCCTCTAATGCCCCTTCAATGTCCAATATACAAACAGCCCTTCACGAACTCATTATAAGACTATCTATATTGGAAAATGAAACTAAGTATGCCGCTCATCTGATGGAGACATATAAGAAAAACTTTGCTTTTTTTTCTTATTATGAGGGTTCTACTTTTAAACAAGAAGAACCAATGGTTACAGATCTTCGTCGCCAAGCAAGTCAGTCCTCTGATAGATGGAGTATTAATATACATCGTATGTCTTTTTTCTCGGGTATTGGTTCTGAAGATCCTCAAGTCTTCATGAAACGACAATATAGCAGAATTCAATATTCCCTTTGTGTAACTCTAGAGCAAAAACAACGAGATTCCAAGGACTTACGTCTTAAAAACAATCTTCATGGTTGGGCTCTTTACCTGGGTGTTGGGGGTTCCCTGCTGGGTGCTTTCCTTACACTGATGATTACTTTTTCCATATGTTCTCTTCCCATGATGGGCATTATTACAGGGGCCGTGGTGCTTTTCTTTGTTCTCCTTGCCATAGCATGTCTTGCCCATGCTAAAAACGTATCAGGTCGCCGATCCCCAGATGCGCCTAAATGTGAATACAGTTATTCAGATCTCGATCGTTTTGCTTCCATGACTCCTTAATCTATTTTTTAATCAACATTGATTGTATTTTGAAAAGAAGCTGATACAATGCTCAGCTTAATTTGAGATCAAAATGAATCAAAGAGGTTTACATGTCAGCAGGTTCTTTTCCAGGAGCTAGCGCATCTTATGGGGAGGGGGATGAGCTTAAGAGCATACCTTTTGAGAAAGATAGGTTTGCAGGTAAAGCGAGTGCGCCATTACTAAGAGATCCGGGGACAGAGTTAGAGGATAAAGATGTTCCTGAATATGATTACTCAGCACCCACCATCTTTTTCCACTACAGCGCCTTATTTAATTCCGAAGGTGATTTTTACGCTGGAGCCGCTGATTTATTCAAAGAATTGCATCAAACAGGGCGGTATCGCCTTTGTGTGGTGAAACCTTCTTTCGACGAGACATTTAGGATCTTGTCTTCTAAAGAAGAAAAAATGAATACCTATCTTAAGCAGCAGATAGGAAATGCCCAATACGGGCTCCTCATGCCATTCTCTCCTATAGAAGAGCTATCCATCCAGGAGCAACATACTCTTTCCATCGGATTTATAGCTGGCCACACCAATGCTATTTTTATCCATCCCTCTATTACCAACCCCTTAGGTTCACTCTATGAAAATCTTTCCCAGGAAAGATTTCCTATGCACTCTATTCGTTTTTCTAATCATCCAACTTATCAATCAACATTTCATTCTTCGCTAACCCCTGATTACAATCAATATGCCAAAATCAGGTATGCTTTTTTTAACCATATGGATAATGAAAAAGGAGTTAAAAAAGGCATTTTAGGAACTCGTTTAATCATTTCTGGTATAAGTTTGGAGTTTTTATTTATTCTTAGTCTGTTCACTGTCTGTATTGGTATTGGAATAATACCCCCGGCTTCCATGGTTATCTTAGGGATTATATGTTGTGCAAGCTTTGTTTTCGGGGGTGTCTTGATCTTGCTTGGAGGAATTGAAGCAAACTCTATCCATCCAAATGTCAGCGTCAACGAACAGCTCAATGATTTCGTCGCCAAGAACCCACCCAAGGACTTATGTGAAAATGAAACTTCTCTTCTCTCAACCATAGACAACCCAAGCCCTAGTATGTAGAATCCCCACAATTTGCCTAGATTTTGGAGATGTGAGTGAATCAGCCTGCCTTGCTTGTGTTTGCGGATGGCACTGTGTTTGAAGGGGTGGCCATAGGCGCCATTGGAACAACGGTGGGGGAAGTGGTTTTTAATACTTCTGTCACAGGATATGAGGAAATTCTTTCCGATCCCTCCTATGCCTCTCAAATTGTTACCCTCACGTATCCCCACATCGGTAATGTGGGAGCCAACGAAGAAGACAGTGAAAGCACAAAATCCTGGGCCGCAGGATTAATCATCCGAGACTTATCCATTGCCACCAGTAATTGGCGCCAACAAAAAAGCCTTCAAGAGTATTTAGTAGAACAAGGGGTGGTGGGAATTTCCGAAGTGGATACGCGCGCCCTCACTCATTATTTGCGAGATAAGGGTGCTCAAAATGCTTGTATTCAAAGTGGTGTGTTAGATAAGGAAAAAGCTTTGGCCTTAGCCCGTGCATTCCCCGGGTTAGAAAAAGCAGACTTGGCAAAGGAAGTCACCACTCAAAAAGCCTATTCATGGAAACAAGGTTCTTGGCAAGAACCTCTATCAGAAAAGCAACCTCCCACTTCTTTCCCCTATCACGTGGTGGTTTACGATTACGGTGTGAAACACAATATTTTAAGAATGTTAGTGGACCGAGGGTGTAAAGTCACCGTGGTTCCCGCCCAAACTTCCGTAGAAGATTGTTTAGCCTTAAAACCCCATGGAATTTTATTATCTAATGGTCCCGGGGATCCTGCTGCTTGCACCTATGCCATCGAAGCCATTCGAATTCTTTTAAAAAAAGCCATCCCTTTATTCGGCATTTGTTTAGGGCATCAATTATTAGGTCTTGCCGCAGGGGCCAAAACCATCAAAATGAAATTTGGTCATCATGGGGCGAATCATCCCGTTCAAGATGAAAAAACAAAACGAGTCTTCATCACCAGTCAAAACCACGGATTTGCCGTGGAAGAACATACCTTGCCTCCTCTTTTAGAGGTCACCCATCGTTCTTTATTTGATGGCACCATTCAAGGTATTCGACATAAAGAAAAACCTGCTTATGGGTTTCAAGGACATCCCGAAGCCAGTCCTGGCCCCCACGACATTGCAGTGATTTTTGATGAATTTATTCAAAGCATGGAACAGGGACAAAATCGTTTATTAGAAACTTCCGTCTCTTCCCATGTGTGTGAACAATGAAAAAAAACCGGTGAACAGCGGTTCCCGCAAACACCTTGCTCTTAAGGACATTACATGCCACGACGTACAGACATACAATCCATTTTAATCTTAGGTGCGGGCCCCATTGTGATCGGTCAAGCTTGTGAGTTTGATTATTCAGGAGCACAAGCGTGTAAAGCCCTACGAGAAGAAGGGTATCGAGTGATTTTAGTGAATTCCAATCCTGCCACCATCATGACGGATCCCAACATGGCGGATGCCACTTACATTGAACCCATTCAATGGGAAATGGTGGCGGCCATTATTGAAAAAGAACGTCCCCAAGCATTGCTTCCCACCATGGGAGGGCAAACCGCCTTGAATTGCGCCTTGGATTTAGCAAAGCATGGTGTGTTAGAAAAATTTCAAGTAGAAATGATTGGAGCCAATCGAGAAGCCATTGATAAGGCGGAGGATCGGGAACGTTTTCGAGAAACCATGTTAAAAATTGGATTGAAGGTTCCTCATTCCGCGGTGGCCCATAGTTTAGAAGAAGCTTTGCAGGTGCAATCTCAATTGGGATATCCCACCATCATTCGTCCTTCTTTTACCTTAGGGGGCAGTGGGGGCGGCATTGCTTATAACCGAGAAGAATTTGTGGAAATTTGCGAGCGAGGCCTTGAACTCTCTCCCACTCGAGAATTACTCATTGAAGAATCTGCCCTGGGGTGGAAAGAATATGAAATGGAAGTGATTCGAGATAAAAAAGATAATTGCATTATTGTGTGCGCCATTGAAAATTTCGATCCCATGGGTGTGCACACAGGAGATTCCATTACCGTCGCTCCCGCTCAAACCCTCACAGACAAAGAATACCAAGTGATGCGAGATGCTTCTCTTCGTATTTTGCGAGAAATTGGTGTGGAAACGGGGGGCTCCAACGTACAATTTGCCATCCATCCACAAGATGGGCGAATGATTGTGATTGAAATGAATCCCCGCGTGTCTCGTTCCTCCGCTTTAGCGTCGAAAGCAACGGGATTCCCCATTGCACGAGTAGCGGCAAAATTAGCGGTGGGATACACCTTAGATGAATTAAAAAATGAAATTACGGGAGGTGTGATCCCCGCTTCCTTTGAACCCACCTTAGATTACGTTGTCACAAAAATTCCCCGATTTAATTTTGAAAAATTTCCCCAAGCAGAACCTCGCTTAAGTACCCAAATGAAATCTGTGGGAGAAGTGATGGCCATGGGGCGCACCTTTCAAGAAAGCTTACAAAAAGCATTGCGAAGTTTAGAAACGGGAGTAGATGGATTAACCCCCATGAATCATTCTTCGGAAGAAGATTATAAATCTAAATTGCGCACAGAGCTTATGTCTCCCGGTCCCCATCGATTGTGGTATATTGGGGATGCTTTTCGGGCGGGATTTTCCTTAGAAAAAGTGCATCGTTTAACAAGCATCGATCCCTGGTTTTTAGAACAAGTGGCCCAATTGATTTCCATGGAGGAAGAAGTAAAAAAAGAAACGCTGCAAACTCTCACTCCTTCTGCGCTGTATCAATTAAAACGTCGAGGCTTTTCCGATCATCGTTTAGCAACCTTATTAAAAACCACAGAAGATGCGGTGCGTACCTATCGACTTCAACAGGGCATTCAACCAGTGTATAAACGAGTGGATAGTTGTGCAGGGGAATTTTTAGCGAAAACCGCTTACCTCTATTCCACCTATGAAACCCATTGTGAATCAGCACCTTCTCAACGAGAAAAAATTATGATTTTAGGGGGTGGCCCTAATCGCATTGGGCAGGGTATTGAATTTGATTATTGTTGTGTTCACGCTGCCATGGCAGTGCGAGAAGCAGGATATGAAGCCATCATGGTGAATTGTAATCCGGAAACTGTTTCTACGGATTATGATATTTCCGATCGCTTGTACTTTGAGCCTCTCACCTTAGAAGATGTGTTAGCCATTGTGAACATTGAAAAACCCAAGGGTGTTATTGTTCAATATGGCGGACAAACCCCTTTGAAATTAGCAAGGGAATTACAAAAAGCAGGAGTTCCCATCATTGGTACTTCTCCCGACGCCATTGATAGAGCGGAAGATAGGGAACGATTCCAACAATTAATTCACGACTTAGGATTAAAACAACCCGCTAATGGTACCGTAAGAAGTATTGAAGAAGGTTTGAAAAAAGCAACAGTCATTGGATATCCTTTAGTGGTTCGTCCTTCTTACGTATTGGGAGGCCGCGCCATGGAAGTGGTGTATCACGAAGATGAATTATCTCATTACTTACATCATGCTGTAGAAGTATCAGAGGAAGCGCCCATTTTATTAGATCGATTTGTTTCTGATGCCATGGAAATTGATATTGATGCCGTGTGTGATGGAAAAGATGTTTTTATTTGCGGGATCTTACAACACATTGAACAAGCAGGAGTGCATTCAGGAGATTCTTCTTGTTCTTTGCCGCCCTATGATTTACCTCCCGCTTTACAAGAAGAATTACGAGCCCAGATGAAAAAAATGGCTTTGGCTTTAGGCGTAGTGGGATTGATTAACGCGCAATTTGCCATTCAAGGAAATGAAATTTACGTGTTAGAAGTAAATCCCCGAGCTTCTCGCACCGTTCCCTTTGTTTCTAAAGCCATTGGGATCCCTATTGCCAAAATTGCAGTGAATTGCATGTTAGGACATTCCCTCGCATCACAAGGACATTTAAAAGAAATCATTCCTTCCTTTTATTCTGTGAAATTACCCGTGTTCCCCTTTGCAAAATTTAGAGGAGTGGATCCTATTTTAGGTCCTGAAATGAAATCCACGGGAGAAGTGATGGGTATTGGGAGTACCTTCGCCGCTGCTTATGCAAAAGCTCAATGGGGCGCGAATCTTCCTGAACCTCGTTTAGGGGCTGCTGCCTTTGTGAGTGTGCGAGATGTGGATAAGAAGGGCGCTCTTGAAATTGCCCGTCGTTTGGTGAGTTTAGGTTTTCATATTGTGGCTACGGGAGGAACCGCACGATATTTACAAGAAGCAGGTATTCCTGCAGAGCGTATTAATAAAGTAAAAGAAGGTCGTCCTCACATTGTGGATCGTATTAAAAACGATGACATTGGTTTTATTGTGAATACTACCAATAGCAAACCTTCTGTGACAGATTCTTACGCCATTCGTCGAAGCGCTTTACAAAAAGAAATTAGTTACAGTACCACCATTGCAGGGGCCTTAGCTATTTTACAAGCCATGCAAAATGGCCGGGCCTTTAAAGATGTGTTACCATTGCAGGCGCTTTATTCATAACATTTGATCCCATGATGAGGTGAGACATGTCCATAAGAATCCCCATGACCGCACAAGGTGCAGCCGCTTTAAAGCAAGAGTTAGATAAATTAAAACGAGAAGAGAGACCCGCCATCATTGCCGCCATTGCAGAGGCGAGAGCCCACGGCGATTTAAAAGAAAACGCGGAGTACCATGCAGCGAAGGAAAAACAAGGGTTCATTGAAGGACGCATTCAAGAATTAGAATCAAAACTCTCTCGCATTCAAATCATCGAAGTGAATCATTTAAAAAACGAAGGGAAAGTGATTTTCGGCGCCACGGTTCAACTCATCGATATTGATTCAGAAGCCATGGTGCGATATCAAATCGTGGGAGATGATGAGGCTGACATTAAAAAAGGAAAAATTTCCGTAAGCTCCCCCATCGCCCGAGCCCTCATTGGAAAATACCAAGGAGACGAAGTGGATGTCACCACCCCCGGCGGCAACATCACTTACGAAATCGGGGAAGTGCAGTATATTTAAAAAACAAATTTTTTCCTAATAAGGATTTAAAAATGGGAAGCGCTGGCTAGGGCCCAGGATTTTTTAAATTCTTCGGGGATGTTTTTTCCTAGTAATTCTAAGGGTTCTAAGAATCGGTGTACTTGGCTGTAGGCAATGTTTTTATCTTGACTTGTTCGTTTGTAAACGTGTTCTGGGGTAATGTCTTTTAAGTGATGAATGCCCATGGCGCTGGCTAATTCTAAAAAGCTATCAATGGTGGCTTCATGATAATTAGCCACACGAACGTATTTATCTTCCACCACCAATCCATGCATGAGTCGTGGATTTTGAGTGGTGACTCCTGTGGGGCATGTGTTGCGATTACATTGAAGGGATTGAATGCATCCCAGTGCAAACATCATGGCGCGAGCAGAGTTACACAAGTCTGCTCCTAAAGCCAGTTTGTGGATCATGTCAAACCCTGTGGCTACTTTTCCACTGGCGATGATTCGGATCTGTTCCCGTAAGCCGCAACCCACTAAGGCATTTCTTACAAACACTAATCCATCTTCTAACATTTCTCCCACGTAATCCGCAAATTCTAAGGGCGCAGCTCCGGTGCCACCTTCGGCTCCATCCACTGTAATGAAATCAGGTAAAATGCCGCTTTCTAACATGGCTTTGCAAATGCCTAAAAATTCTCGATGTAATCCAACACATAATTTAAAACCCACAGGTTTTCCCCCCGATAATTCTCTTAAACGGGCGATGAAATGGAGTAATTCTAAGGGAGTAGAAAATTCAGGATTGGTGGGGGGAGAAATGCAATCCTTTCCTAAGGGCACTCCTCGAATTTCCGCAATTTCTTTAGAAACTTTTACCGCGGGTAAAATCCCTCCATGGGAAGGTTTTGCCCCTTGAGATAATTTAATTTCAATCATTTTCACTTGGGGTAAGGATGCTCTTTGTTGAAAAAGTTGAGGATCTAATCGGCCCTCGGGAGTTCTTGCGCCAAAATTGGCAGTTCCTAATTGCCAAATTAAATCACCGCCTCCTTCGAGGTGATAAGGGCTTAAACCGCCTTCCCCCGTATTGTGGGCGAACCCTCCTAATTTAGCACCTTTATTCAGAGCTAAAATGGCATTTTTACTTAAGGCCCCATAACTCATGGCGGAAATATTGAGTCGAGAGGCAAAATAAGGTTGAGAACATTGGGGACCGCCTACCCAAATACGGCTTTCTTCCTCTTGAAGGTGGGTGGGGGCAAGGGAATGGCGAATGGATTCATAACCTGTTACTCCCCATTCATGTTGTGTTCCAAAGGGTACTGTGTCTAAGACTTTTTTGGCTCGTTGGTAAACAATGGATCGAATTTCTCGGTTAAAAGGGCGATCGCTGCGATCGTTATTAATAAAGTATTGTTGAATTTCGGGTCGAATGGATTCTAGAATGTAACGCAAATGACCAATTACAGGGAAATTTCGCAAAATAGTATGTTTTTTTTGGCATAAGTCATAGGTGCCTATCACCAGGATCCCCATGCATAACAACACTAAAAAAGTGAGGGGGAACCAAACGATCATCACAACGGCAAAAAATAAGCTAAGTAACACAAATCCAAAAATAATCAGGCGGCCCATAGAAAACTCCTTGTTTTGGAAGGAAGTATATACCTATTTTCGCAGGAGTTCCTGGGAAGGGTCTTTTTTTGTATTCTTTGCAGTCATCAACCCTGTTGCGAAGGAGCAGCGAGGCTCTCTCTACTATTAATGTTGCTCTTTTTTCTGTCATCCCCGCGAAGGCGGGGATCCATTTATCCGTTTGCAACTACCTATCATGAGCGGGAGGAGCAAGAATTCTCTTCAATGTCATTTCCTTATGCTTCATCTGACTCGTAGCGGCGCGTAGGATAGATCCCCGCCTTCGCGGGGATGACAGCGAAATAGTCAACTGCGGTAGCAAAAGAGCATCTCTCTGTTTCCTCGCAACATGGTTGATGACATCAGAATGAGCAGGGTTTGTGATATAAAAGTGAGCATATTTGACAACAGAGAGGGGTGGATTTGACAAAAATAGATTGATATGGCATAAGTTTTTTTCATTTTTTGGTTTGTAGGCATAGGTATTTTTTATTATTTGCTGAGGTGTTGGGGTATGAGCGATAAAGGTAGCCGTGGAGCAACAGTAGGGGCCCCCATTTGGATCGCTACGGCTAGTGATAGTGATGATGATAATGGACACCAAAGAGGTGGAGATGGCTCAAATACAAGTCTATATCATGGAGATAATGAGGCAGATTTACTCATCCCAAATGCTGATCCGCCTCCCAGAATACGCCCAGGCTTTTTATTTTTTCTAGAGAGAAAAGTTGAGAACATTCGAGGGGTTCATGCAAATTACTATGAACCTCATCGGGGATATGAGGATGGCTTGGCTTCCTATTTTGCCTTCGCTTTTGCAGAAGTGGTGGATCCTAGCCGAAGGTTTTTTGATGTTCTATTAGAACAAGACGGAGCGACGCCCCTACTACACCATCGTCAACCTGTTTGGAATAAGAAGCTGCATCCCCTCAAATCCTTAGCGCTCCTTTTCTTTGGACTTGAAGATCTTTATCATTTTAAGGGAAGAGGAAAAGGATTCCTCATCTTTGCTTACGTTATCTGTTTAGGATGGGTTCTTTCTCCCCTAATGAATTTAGTGAAACTCCCTGCTGAATTACTTATTAAAATGTCAGCAGAATTTTTATGTTTTTTAAAAGATTCCTTGGTGGAGAAGTATGATACCAAAGTTTCCCTATTTACTGGGGATCTTGATACGGATGGGCTTCGTTCCGTTATTAATGTAAAAAGTTTCAAAAATCTGCGTTCTAGACATAAATTACCTTATCTCTTTTTAGGGTTTTTGCAACACGTATTAGAACTAGCACGCATCATCCTCCGCATGATCACTTCCCCCATTGAAAGTGCAAAAGCAGGGTGGAACAGTGGATATGAAAGTCGAGAGATTAATTCCTATTTAGGATTTGTCAGCCTGACGGGAAGTTTCTTATTGTGGATGGCCTTGTGCTTTGCGGCAGGTCCCTTCGCTGCCATGGTGGCGGCGAAATTAGGATTTTCTTTTGCAATGTTTAGTCACGTGCAAGGGCTCACCACTCTTTCTGCTCCTGTGATGAACTTTTTAGTGTTGGGGGGATATGTGTCTCAAGTTTCTGCGGCCTTAACCGGTGCAGTGGCATTTATCACTCCTGTATTGCTGGCCTTGGGGCTTAATGAAGTGCGTCGATGTATTAATGAATTACTGAGTCATTGGATTCCGGAGATGCCGCAGGATAAGCCATCAACTTTCGACATAGAAATGAAATCTTGTAGTGGCGGTTATTCTATCCCTTCCCTAATTCGGTGATGATAAAAAATGATTTATATCTCCATCGGTTCCAACGTAGGTGATCGCCTAACCCAATTACGTCAAGCGGTCGCCTTATTAAAAGAACGATATTTAAAAGATCTTCAAGCCTCCATTGTGTTAGAAACCGAAGCCATTTTACCAGAGGGTGCTCCTCCCCATTGGAATAAACCTTACTTAAATATGATTGTGAGAGGCCATTGTGATTTAACGCCAGAAGCCTTATTGGCAGGATTAAAAAATATTGAATTAGAAATGGGGCGTCCTCCTCATTATGAACGTTGGGCACCTCGCCTCATGGATTTAGATATTCTTTGGTGGGACGGGGTGGAAATACGAACTCCCACTCTTAAAATTCCCCATCCTGAATTAAAGCACCGAGCTTTCCTCCAACATTTACTGGCCACCATGATGCCCTCCCATGAATTTGCCGCCACGGAAGTGACACCCTGTTTTATCAATAGTTTTGTCATTGCCCCTGCCTTAGTGGGAGTGGTGAATGTAACGCCGGATTCTTTTTCCCAAGATGGGGTTTCTCCAGAAAGGGCTATTGAGCGGGCCATGGAGTTTGCCCAAGGGGGCGCTTTTATGGTGGATATTGGCGCGTGTTCCACACGACCTCAATCTCCTCAGCGACTCACTCCCGAAGAAGAATATGCGCGTCTTGAACCCGTGTTGGATGCTTTAGAACCCTTCATGAAAAAAAAGGAAATCAACCTCAGCCTCGATAGTTATTCTGAAACGGTGGTTCAACGAGTTTTAAAACAATATTCCATCACTTGGGTGAATGATGTAAAAGGAGCCCTCAGTGAACACACCTTAAGAGCCATTGCAGAAAAAGGATGTGGTTTTGTGGCCATGCATTCTCTCTCTATTCCCCATGAACCCACCCAAGTGATCCCGAAAACACAAAATGTGTTGGAAGTATTAAAACAATGGGGTGAAGTTACCAAGAAAAAATTATTTTCTCTAGGGTTCAATGAAAAAACCTTAATACTGGATCCCGGCATTGGATTCGGACAAACCGCCTTTCAAAGTCTTTTTGTTTTAAAAGGAGTGGAAGCCTTAAAAACTTTAGGCTGCCCTCTTTTAGTAGGGCATTCTCGAAAATCTTTTATGTCTTCTTTCACTCCCTTTCCTTACTCGGAGCGAGATACGGAAACCTACGCCATTTCAGATATTTTAAAAGAAAAAGTGGATTTTCTTCGAGTTCATGATATAAAAGGCCATCAGCGTTTTTTTGTAGCAAAAACCAGTGTGGAGTCTTCCTCTCATGAAAGCACGGGCACTTAAAACCCATCGAGTGACGGTTGGAGAATCTCTTCTTTCCCTGGTGGATGAGTTTGTTCCTCCTCTCTTAGAAAAAAGTATTTTAGTCATCACTTCTAAAATTGTTTCTCTTTGTGAAGGGCGAGTCATTCCTAAATCCCAAGCGTCTAAAGTGGATTTAATTCAAGAGGAAGCAGATGCCATTCTTGAAACAGAGCATCCTATTCAGGATTTTTACTTAACCATTAAAAATCATTTACTCATTCCCTCTGCCGGCATTGATGAATCCAATGGGGAAGATGTTTATATTTTATATCCCAAGGAAGTGCAATCCACTTGTGAGGTAGTGTGGTCTCATTTAAGAAGGACTCGAGGGTTGAAGGAAGTGGGTGTCATCATCACCGACAGTCACACCACTCCCTTACGACGAGGAGTGACAGGAATTGCTTTGGGTTTTTGTGGATTTAAACCTTTGTATTCTTACATTGGAAAACCGGATTTGTATGGCCACCCTTTACGAGTGACCCAAATGAATTTATTAGATGCTCTTGCCACCACAGGAGTTTTTGTCATGGGGGAAGGAGATGAGCAAACACCCTTTGCCCTCATTGAAGAAGCGCCTAAAATGGTTTTTTTAAATCATCCTCCCACGGAAGAAGAAGAAAACAGTGTGGTGATTTCCCCAGAGGAAGATTTGTATGGTGCTTTATTTCAAAATGCCTCTTGGCAGTGGCGAAACCAATAAGGAGAAACCTATTCATGAGTCTTTACACAGTGGATGCTTTGTTAAAAGGAACCGTGCCCTTAGACACCCTGGTCACGGTGCAGGGATGGGTGCGTACTCGTCGAGATTCCAAGGCGGGGATTTCTTTTTTAACGGTGTACGATGGTTCTTGTTTTGAAGGGATCCAAGGCGTTATTCCTAATACTTTAAAAAATTACGAAAAAGAAATATTGCAATTAACCAGTGGATGTTCTGTGAAAATGACAGGGCACTTGGTGGCATCCTCAGGACAACAAGCTCAAGAAATTCAAGTGACTGCCCTTGAGGTGGTGGGATGGGTGGAGGATCCAGAAACCTACCCCATGGCTCCTAAACGTCATTCCATGGAATATTTACGAGAGCATGCTCATTTACGTCCTCGTACTAATCTCATGGGCGCCATTGCTCGAGTGCGTCACGGTGCGGCCAAAGCCATTCATGATTTTTTTCATCGAGAAGGATTCATTTGGGTGAATACTCCCATCATCACCGCCAGTGATTGTGAAGGGGCGGGGGAAATGTTTCGAGTGAGTACTTTAGATTTGATGAATTTACCAAAAACCCCGGAAGGTCGAGTGGATTTTTCCAAAGATTTTTTTGGTAAAGAAGCCTTTTTAACTGTGTCGGGACAATTAAATGGAGAAGCCTATTGTTCTGCCTTATCGAAAATTTACACCTTTGGTCCCACCTTTCGTGCGGAAAATTCCAATACTGCAAGACACCTCGCAGAATTTTGGATGGTGGAACCTGAAATGGCTTTTGCAGATTTATCAGACATTGCTACCTTGGCGGAATCTTTATTGAAATCCGTGTTTCTAGATATTTTAGAAACTCGCGGCGATGATATGGCTTTCTTTAATCAATGGGTGGACAAGACATGCATTGAACGATTAGAACATGTGATCCATTCTCCCTTTGAACGCATGACTTATACAGAAGCGGTGAATCAATTACAAAAGTCTAAACAATCCTTTGAATATCCCGTAGAGTGGGGCGTGGATTTACAAACAGAACATGAACGTTATTTAACAGAACATCTGTTAAAACGCCCCGTGATTTTAATGGATTATCCTGAGCGTATTAAAGCCTTTTACATGCGAATGAATGAGGATGGAAAAACCGTTGCGGCTTTAGATGTGTTAGTGCCCGGTGTGGGAGAAATCATTGGAGGCAGTCAGCGGGAAGAACGTTTAGGAGCTCTAGATCAAAGAATGAAAGCCATGGGATTAAATCCAGAACATTATTCTTGGTATCGAGATTTACGTCGTTATGGATCCGTTCCCCATGGGGGCTTTGGTTTGGGGTTTGAACGACTTCTTACGTATTTATCGGGGGTGAGTAATATTCGGGAAGCCATTCCTTTCCCTAGAACTCCCAATCATGTGGAGTATTAAACATGACAATTCTTCATTTTGTTTTTTTAGGATTATTGTTGGGATGGGGTGCCGCCATTCCCGTAGGGCCTATTAATTTAGAAATGACGCGACGGAATTTAACCTATGGTACTTCTTACGGAACCTCTTTTGGCATGGGGGCTTGTTTTGCGGATATGACGTATTTGGTTCTTTTAGCCTTTGGCTTATTAACCTTATTGCAATATCCCCTCGTGGTGAAAGTCACCGGATTAGTGGGTTCAGTGATTTTATTATGGTTTGGTGTGAAAGCCTTACAGGCGAGTAGCCAACCCACCACCTTTAAGGGAGGCGATCGCTCCATGGCTCATAACACCACGGAGGGGTATTTATTCACTTTATTGAACCCTTTTACCGTCTTGTTTTGGGGTTCCATTGGCACTCAATTACCTCATTTATCCGAAGGGGGAGAAGGGGGGATTTTATGGGCTGGATTAGGGGTCTTTATTGCCACCGTCAGTTGGGTGTTGGGTTTAAATGTCACCTTACATTTCACACGGCATAAACTCAGTGAAAAATTCATGAAAATGGTGAATCTCTTAGGAGGTCTCATTGTGATTGGTTTCGCCCTATACGGCTTAGTGCGCACCATTAAACTGTGGGTTCTTTAGGTTTCCTCAGGATTTTTCCGATATAACACCCCAATGTGTCCGATGAGTTGCACACATTCCGCATCTAAAGTGCTGCCGATGGAGTGAAAAATCTCTTTTTTAAGATTTTTTTCTTGACCTGGGATTTTGATTTTGATTAACTCATGGTCAATCAAAGCTCTATCAATTTCTGCAATGACTTCGGGAGTTAAGCCTTTGCTTCCCAAAATCACCACAGGTTTTAGAGAATGGGCAGCGCCCTTGAGGGTTTGTATTTCTTTGGTGGAGAGAGACATGATGAGAGGTTTCCTTCTAAAAATTTTCCTAATGGTACGCAATGATGAGTAAAAGATCAAAGAGCAGTCATCGCTGGTTGCAAGAACATTTTTCCGATCCTTATGTAAAAAAAGCCCAAAAGGAGGGATATCGTTCCCGCGCGGTGTTTAAATTGGAAGCCTTACAGGAAAAAGATCAATTTTTTCGCCCGGGCCAGTGGGTGCTTGATTTAGGCGCTGCTCCTGGAGGTTGGAGTCAAAAAGCCTTGGAATGGGTGGGCCCCAAGGGGCGGGTCATTGCCTTGGATTTGTTACCCATGGAACCTTTGCCCGGGGTGGAATTCATCCAGGGAGATTTTTCTGAGGAAGCCATGGAGCACACCTTATTAACTTATTTAGAAGGACAAAAGTTAGACGTAGTCTTATGTGATATGGCGCCCAACATGACGGGATTACGTTCCGTGGATATTCCTCGTGCCATGTATTTATCCGAATTGGCCCTTGATTTTGCTGCCCGCGTGTTAAAACCTAAAGGCACATTTGTTGCAAAGCTTTTTCAAGGAGAAGGCTTTGATGCCTATATGCGAGAGGCAAGAAGTTTGTTTGATCAAGTTTTTATCCGAAAGCCTGAAGCCTCCCGAGCTCGATCCAATGAAGTGTATTTAGTAGGGAAAGGTTTCAAAGATAAGTAGAATTTTTGAACGGCTCGCATCTTTTAAGAAAATCAGTATATAATCAGCTCTTATGGCTGGAGCAACCTGTTAGAAAGAGGTTTTCACATTGAATGACATGATTAAAAATTTATTCCTTTGGCTTATCATCGTGATCATTTTGGTTTCCGTTTTTAGCAATTTCGGACCTCGTCATCCGGAAACCTCCCGCATGACTTATTCTGAATTTGTAAAAGAATTAAATCAGGGAACCATTTCAAACGTCACCATTGAAAACCAAAATATTTCTGGCACCACCAGTGCTAAAAAATCTTTTTCTACTTACATGCCCTTACAAGATCCTTCTCTTTTACCTGATTTGTTGAAAAAAGGAGTGAATGTAGAAGGCAAACCCCCAGAACAAAGTGGTTTATTATCTCGTATCTTCATCAGTTGGTTCCCCATGTTGCTCTTCATTGCAGTGTGGATTTTTTTCCTTCGCCAAATGCAAGGTGGCGGCGGCGGTGGCCGAGGTGCTATGTCCTTTGGACGATCTAGAGCTCGTTTATTAGGGGAAGATCAAGTGAAAGTCACCTTCGCCGATGTGGCGGGTGCAGATGAAGCAAAAGAAGAAGTGAAAGAATTAGTAGACTTCTTAAAAGATCCTGGAAAATTTCAACGATTGGGAGGTCGCATTCCCCGAGGAGTTTTACTCATGGGA
>Ga0233425_10000512_pt1 | contig 99438 bp, 95 predicted proteins | sample Watercolumn_Towu_2_FD_181712 | JGI IMG/M metagenome (GOLD analysis project Ga0233425, IMG submission 181712) | Freshwater microbial communities from Lake Towuti, South Sulawesi, Indonesia - Watercolumn_Towuti2014_140_MG | ecosystem: Environmental > Aquatic > Freshwater > Lake | place...
CACGGAATGGCGCGTGGCATTTCAACAATCCTGACGGCGGTCATCTTCGGCGCGCTCGGCTTTGGACTGGGCATCTACGCCGCGCCGACCGAAGGCGTCGCCAATCTCAAGGCCGCGATCGAGGGCCGCTTCAAACCGGCGGCTCCGACGGAAGAGGCGGCTCCGAGCGATGCAGCGGCGACGCCAGTCGAATCGGAGCCCGCACAACCCGACACGGCGGCGACCCCGGCGCCTGAAGCGCCTCCGGCCGAGCAGCCGGCAGTCGTCGAGACTCCGCCAGCAGAGAGCGCGCCTGCGCCCGCTCCTGCTCCCGCGGTTACCGAAGCGCCGCCTCCCGCTCCGGCGCCCGCGCCGGCGGCCACGCCTGTGGCTGCGCCTGATCCAGCGGCTGCGGAGCCCGCGCCAAAGCCGAAGCCCAAGCCCAAGCCGAAGGCTAAACCCAAGCCGAAGCCGGCCGCTCCGGAGGAGCCTGCGGCCGAACAGCCGGCGCAGCAATAAAGCGACTAACAGCGCGCCGCCGACGCACGAACCTAAGAGCAGGGACGCGTCGTGCGGCGGGCTGCCGTCTTCCGCTTCGAGACTGACATTGTGATGAGCGACGTTGCGCGCTTCGTCGGCGATATTCCCACGCACTACGACCGCAGCCTCGGCCCGGTGATTTTTGAAGATTACGCAGCGGACATTGCGCGTCGTGTCGCCGAGAGCGCTCCGACCGATGTGCTCGAAACGGCGGCCGGCACGGGAATCGTCACGCGCAAGCTGCGCGATGCGCTCGGCCCGCAGGCGCGACTGACCGCGACTGACCTCAATGAGCCGATGCTCGAAGTGGCGAAGTCGAAATTCAGCGCTGGAGAACAGGTGACGTTCCGCCCGGCCGATGCGACGGCTTTGCCTTTCGCAGACGGCGCTTTCGACATGATCGTCTGTCAGTTCGGGCTGATGTTCTTCCCCGACAAAGACCTTGCGCATCGCGAGGCGCGCCGCGCGCAGCGACGGGGCGGCCGCTATCTCTTCAGCGTCTGGGATTCGCCGCGCTACAATCCTTTCTCCCGATTAGGGCTCGAGGTGATCGAGCGCTTCTTTCCCGACGATCCGCCACAATTTTTGAGAGCGCCATTTTCATGCGCCGAGATCGACCCGATCAAAGAATCGCTGATCGACGCCGGCTTTATGGACATTACCGTTTCCGTTCAGTCGCGCGTCAAGGAAGTGGCTAACCCGGTGGATTTCGCCAAGGGCCTCGTTTTCGGCAGTCCGCTCTTCGAGCAGCTCCGCGAACGCGGCGGCGTTCGCGCCGACACGATTGTCGAGGCGCTGGCGGAAAGGTTTACGCAAGAGCTCGGCGAAAATCCCATGCGCCTGCCGATGCAGGCGATTCTCTACGAGGCGCGGGCGGCCTAGCGCAGCGCTACTGCGGCGCGGTCATCAGCTCGAGCACATGGCCGTCCGGGCTCTTGAAATAGACGCCGCGGCCGCCGTTCCAATCGTTGAGCTGCCCGTCCGTAAACCGGCCGGGCGCGCTACCAAAGGCTATGCCTTCGTCCTTCACGCGTCCGAAGATCTCGTCAAATTCTTTGTCGGTAACGTGGAACGCATAGTGGCTGGACCCGAAGCCTTCATCCTTATCGAACAGCAGGGTCAGCTCGCTGTTGATCTTCACTGGCGCGAAATGTCCCTTGGGACCGTCGTAGCGCAGGCCGAATATCCGCGCGAACCAGCGCGCCGCCGCGTCGTTGTCGCGCGCCGGCACAATAGTGTGATTGAGGATGATGCCCATCGATCAAGCTCCGCCTGTCTGCTGATGCGCTTTAAGATGGGAAGTCTTGGCGTCACAGTCACGGGCGTCGCGGCGTTCGCTCGCTTTTGAACCAGGAGACTGACAGCGCCCCATCCGCGTGTCGCACGCGAACGCCAAAGGCCGCGCTTTCGCGGTCAAGCGTATGCGCCAGCCATATGGCGTCTGCTGTCGACGCGCGTTCGAGGCGCAAGCGCCGCATGTGCAGCGGGACCAATCGAAGTCGGGTGAGCTCGCCGCTCGCCACATCAACATCTGCAAAATACATCAGCGAAAGATCGCCGCGATAGGTTTCATAACCGCTGATGCCTTCATAGTCGTTCAGGAAGTCTCCACAGCCATAAAGGACTAAACGGTCGCGATAGACCTCAAGTCCCTTCGGATGATGCGACGAATGTCCATGGATGATGGAGGCGTCGGCCTCTTCGATCAGCCGATGCGCGAATTGTCGATGGGCGTTTGAGACGCGATAGCCCCAGTTCGAGCCCCAGTGGATCGAAATCACCAGATTGTCGCCGGGCAGTGCAGCGTTTCTCGCCAACTCGCAGGCGAAGTCGATGTTTTCGGCGGAAAGGTCAGGCAGAAGATTGACTCCCGGCGAAGCGCGCGTCGCCGCCCAGTCGAGGGGCGTCCCGCTGTCGGGCAGGGCGAAGGACACAACGACCACGCGTCCCTTTTGAGGGATATCCAGGATGGCTGGTCGCCGCGCCTCGTCGATCGTGCATCCCGCGCCAGTGGCGGAAATGCCCAGACGCTCCAGCGTGTCGAGCGTCTCGATGAGGCCGGACGGCCCCCAATCGAGAACATGATTGTTCGCGAGCGAACAACAATCGATTCCGGCGACGCGTAGACATTCTGCGTTCTGCGGACTGACGCGATAATTGATCGCCTTGTGTTCGGCGGTCTCGCTGCGCGTCACGCTCGTTTCGAGATTGACGATGCGGACGTCAGGCGCGTGGTCGCGAAGCTCAGCGAGCGCGTCGCCCCAGATGTAGGAAAGATCGACGCCCCGCGGAATCGGCCCGGACGCCGTTTCGGCCAAGCGAACATATCCTTCGGCCGACGAAACATATTCCTCGTAGAGCTTGGGCGGGCAGGGCGAGGGAAGGATCTGATCGACGCCCCGGCCGATCATGACGTCGCCGCACAGGAAGAGCCTGACGGTCTGCGCGCCGTCTCGGCGTGGCGGCGCGCCGATCGTCATATCGTGGGCGGAAGATTCTCATCATCGTCGCCGCCGAGAAGCGAGATGATTTCTCCTGCGACGTCCTTAAGCGGCGCGCCGGCGCCGAAGACGTCCCGGTCGCCCGACATCCACATCGACGCTTCCTCGACATCGGCGATCGTCGGGCGCAAATCCATGATCGCCGACAGCGTCGCGTCGTCGACATCTCCGAGAATGTCGGTCACGTCCTTGATCGTCGCCAGTTGGCGGCCGTCGCCGCCCTGCGTGGAAGACTGCGTCAATGATGTCCTCCTCGGTTTGCTTACGCTCCGGCAGAGCTTTCGACGCGATTCGCAGCGAGCTTGAGGCGCGGCTTCGTGGCGAGCTTCGTCGAAGGGGTTAACTGATAGCTCCGCATGGCCAAAAATATAGCGCCGCGCTTCATAGCCGCGAAGGAGCCCGGGCTAAATATTTGTGTTTTTCAGCCGCAGAGCCATATTGCGGCATTGGCTCAAGCGCATCATCGAAAGCTTGGAACAGCCGGCGAACGACTGTGCTCGGACAATCAAGATAATGCTCCTTCCCGACTGAACCTGATGCTCATCGACACCCATTGCCACCTGGATTTTCCCGATTTCGCGCCCGAACTCGCGGAGACGATCGCGCGCGCCAAAGCGCGCGGCGTCGGCAGAATGATCACGATCTCGACGCATCTGTCGCGCTTCGATCGCGTGAAGGCGATTGCGGAGGCCTACCCGGACGTTTTCTGCACCGTAGGAACGCATCCACACCATTCGCATGAGGAAGCCGAGCCGACGGTTGAAACGCTCGTCACTCTGTCGCAGCATCCAAAATGCGTTGGATTGGGGGAAGCAGGTCTCGATTATCACTATGACCATGCGCCGCGCGACGTGGCGCAGCGCATTTTCCGCATTCACGTTCAAGCCGCCCGCGAAACAGCATTGCCGCTCGTCATCCACACCCGTGACGCCGACGAGGACTGCGCCGCCATTCTGAAAGACGAAATGGGGAAGGGGGCTTTCCCCGCCCTGCTCCATTGTTTCACGAGTGGTTTGGCGCTCGCCCGAACGGCGCTTGAGCTCGGTCTCTATATTTCTTTTTCCGGCGTCGTGACCTTCAAGAACGCCGGGTATCTGCGCGAGATCGCTCGCGACGTGCCGCTGGAGCGGATGTTGGTCGAAACCGACGCGCCTTTCCTTGCGCCAACACCCCATCGCGGCAGGCGCAACGAACCGGCGTTCGTCGTCGACACGGCGCGCGCGCTCGCCGAGATCAAGGGGATCAGCGCCGCCGAACTTGCAATCGCCACAACCGAAAACGCGCTGCGGCTCTTTTCCAAAATGCCGCCTCTGGACGCCGCCGCGTGAGCCTCAGGATCAGGATTCTCGGTTGCAGCTCGTCAGGCGGCGTGCCGCGCGTCGGGCAGGGTTGGGGGAAGTGCAATCCGGACAATCCGAAGAACCGGCGCCGTCGGTGCTCTATTCTCGTTTCGCGCGGGCCGGCCGAAGCGGCGACGCAGGTGCTTGTGGACACGGGTCCAGATCTGCGCGAACAGCTCATCGACGCTGATATCAAGCGGCTCGACGCGATCCTCTACACCCATCCGCACGCTGATCACACGCATGGCGTCGATGACGTGCGCGGCCTGGTCATTATGAGCGGACGACGCATTCCAGCCTATATGGACGAACCGACGTCGCGATCCTTCGCGAAGAAGTTCGACTATATCTTCAAGACGCCGCCCGGCAGCTTCTATCCACCGCTAATGACCGAACATCGGCTGCATCTGGGGCGCGATGTGACGGTCGACGGACCTGGCGGCACGATCGTCGCGACGCCTTTTCGCCTCGACCATGGCGACATGGACGCGCTCGGCTTTCGCTTCGACAATGTTGCCTATACGCCCGATCTTCACGCCATTCCGCCAGAGAGCGCGCAATATCTCGAAGGGCTCGATCTCTGGATCATCGACGCGCTACGTCATCAGCGACACGGCACGCATCTCTCCGTCAGCCAGGCGCTGGACTTCATCGCGCATTTCAAACCGAAGCGGGCCGTGCTGACGGATCTGCATGTCGATCTGGACTATGATGCGCTCGCCGCGATGCTGCCGGAAAATGTCACGCCGGCATTTGATGGAATGCTGCTCGAAGCCTGACGTGACGCGGCCGCTTCGCAGCGCATAGTTACGTTCCATAATATCGATTATGCGAATCACGGATGGGGCGTCTCGGCGACGCTCCTATCGCCGGACGGGCTTGCTCGATACGGGCCAGTATTTTCCCCATAAGCGGTAGGCCCCGCTGTCTTCACAGTGACGCTTTGCGTTGACAATGCGACGGGCGCGAAATCCGAAAGACTTCAAAATTTCACGGCGCGCTTCATCTAAGGTGCTGCAAACGCAAACATTCCACGCGTCGCGCAATAGAACGGCGGCGGTCAAACTATGGCGGCTGTTTGGATTTTTGGATCAGCCCATGGAATTCGCTGGCCTTCCGGGCCGAAGTTCTGGTAAAAGGCTCGCTGCGCGGGACTATATGGCATTCAAGAGGCACATCATCGTCGTTTTCGAACGCGCGCGTTTTCGCGACGCGAACGGGAACGCCTGGGCGCACAAGGTTGGCATAGCGGTCTTGCCGTTTTTGGCGGAGACGAGCAGGTAAACATGAGCAAAGGTAGAGATTTTCGGGGCCCCCGCAAACGCGGATTCGATGACGACGCCCCGTTTGGTTATGACGCCCCGCGGCCGAGCCGGCCGCCGCGTTCACCATTTGGAGGCGGCGGTTTTCCTGACGCGCCGCCGCCAATGTCGAATGAGCCTGCCGTCGACGCCATCGTGAAGTGGTTCAAGCCCGATAAGGGCTTCGGCTTCGTAGAACTCGCCAATGGCACCGGTGACGCCTTCCTCCATATCGGCGCCGTTCAGGCGGCGGGATATGACTCATTGCCGCCGGGCGCGAAATTGCAGGTGCAGGTCACGAGCTCGGTGAAAGGCCAGCAAGTGGCGCGCGTTCTCGAGGTCGATCTGGCCGGCGCCGCCGAGCGTGCGCCGCCGCCGCGCACCGGTGGCGGCGGCTTTGACAGCCCCCGGCCCCGTCGTCAGGCGCCCGATCCGTCGACCGCAGTGCCGGTTTCCGGCAAGGTCAAATGGTTCGACGAGACCAAGGGTTTTGGCTTTGTGCAGTCAAACGATGGCGGCAAGGACGTGTTCGTGCATATCTCGATCCTTGGTCCGTCCGGCGTGAACCGGCTTGCCGAAGGCCAGCCGGTCACGATGCAGGTTGTCGATACGGCGAAAGGCCGAGAAGCGCTGTCGATCACCCTGGATTGAGCCCGCGCTACGTCATCGACGCGCCGCGATCCTCCTTAGAGGGCCGCGGCGCTTTTCTTTGGGGAAGCTCATGTCGGCCCGACCGCGCGGCGACATCGCCCGGCTGATCGAAATCATGGCGGCGCTGCGCACGCCGGGTAGCGGCTGCCCCTGGGATCTCGAGCAGGATTTCTACTCGATCGCGCCCTACACTCTCGAAGAGGCGTACGAAGTCGCCGACGCCATCGAGCGCGACGACCTTGCCGATCTCAAGGATGAATTGGGCGATCTCCTGCTGCAGGTCGTGTTCCACGCCCGGATGGCGCAGGAGCTGAGCGCCTTCGCATTCCCGGACGTCGTCGACGCGATCTGCGACAAGCTTATTCGCCGCCATCCTCACGTGTTTGGCGACGGCCAGTCGCTCGACGCCGACGGCGTGACGGCGCAGTGGAGCGAGATCAAAGCGCGCGAGAAGGCGGCGAAGCAGGGGGCCCAGCCGGAGAGCCTGCTCGATGGCGTTCCGCTCGCCCTGCCCGCGCTGACACGCGCGCTAAAGCTTCAACAAAAGGCGTCCAAGGTCGGTTTCGACTGGGATGACGCGCAACAGGTGCTCAACAAGATTCGCGAAGAAACCGAGGAAGTCGCTGCGGAACTCGCCCTTCCCGGCGCGCAGGCTTCGCCGGCGCTCGAAGAGGAGATCGGCGATCTATTGTTCGTCGTCGCCAATCTTGCGCGCCACGCCAAAGTCGATCCCGAACAGGCGCTGCGCCGAGCCAACGCCAAATTCGAGCGGCGCTTCCGACATATCGAGCAACGCCTCGCCGAGGCAGGGCGTTCACCTGAAGCAGCGTCTCTCGACGAGATGGAGTCGTTGTGGGTTGAGGCAAAAGGCGCCGAGCGCAAGCCGCGCTGACGGGTTCCCGGCGCCTCGATTATGACGCGGCTCGCCGGCGCCATGCTTGCGTTTCACGCATCCTTTCGGCTTGCGGAAAGCGTCTCGCGAAACCGTCCGAACGCTCGGGATCGACGCGAACGACAAGGTGGACGCCGCCTTGCGGCAGCGCGTCGCGTTCGAGGACTTCGGTGTGCGCGTGAAGCCAGGCGAGCCCCTCGCCGTCAGCAGCGTCCAAATCGAGTTCAAACCGAATGCGGCCGGCCGCGAGCGTCGTTTCGATCCGCGCCAGCAGGTCGTCGAGCCCCTGCCCGGTCAAGGCCGACACCAGCGTTGGCCGGCGGTCAGCCGCGATCCCCCCTGCGGCGGCTTGAAGCGCCGACAGCCGTTCTGGATCGAGCGCGTCAATCTTGTTCCACACCTCAAGGATACGGCCCTCGGCTTCGCCTTTCAGACCGAGTTCGCCGAGGATCGCCTCGACGTCCTTCGCCTGCGCTTCCCAGTCTTCGTGCGAAACGTCGCGAATGTGGAGAACCACGTCGGCGAGCGTGACTTCTTCGAGCGTCGCCCGGAAGGCGGAGACGAGCATCGTCGGAAGATCCGAGATGAAGCCCACCGTATCGGAAAGTAGGATTCGCGCGCCATGCGGCAGTTTGATCTGGCGCAGCGTGGGATCGAGGGTCGCGAACAGCATGTCCCGCGCGAGCACCTCGGCGCGGGTCAGCCGATTGAAGAGCGTGGACTTCCCGGCGTTGGTATAGCCGACGAGCGCAACGACGGGATAAGGGACGTCGCGCCGCGTCTTGCGATGCAATGCGCGGGTCCGCTTCACCTTGTCGAGATCATGTTCGATGCGCCGCATCCGCTCTTCGATCAGGCGCCGATCGGTTTCGATCTGAGTTTCGCCGGGGCCGCCGAGAAAGCCAAAGCCGCCGCGCTGGCGTTCAAGGTGGGTCCAGGAGCGCACGAGCCGCGACTTCTGATAGGCGAGATGCGCAAGCTCCACCTGCAGCGCGCCCTCCTTGGTGCGGGCGCGCTCTCCGAAAATTTCGAGGATGAGCCCGGTCCTGTCGATGACCTTGGCGTCCCACGCCTTTTCGAGATTGCGCTGCTGCACGGGCGAAAGCTGGCAGTCCATGCTGACGAGCGTAGCGTCTTTCGCCCTGACGATCTCGGCGATCTCCTCGACCTTGCCCTTCCCAAGATAGCTTGCCGGTCGGACCTCGTTGAGCGATATGGCCGATTGGCCGACGACATCGAGATCGATCGCCTGCGCGAGCCCCACGGCCTCTGCGAGACGCGCCGTGGGGTCTCTCTCACGCGCCGCGCCGGCCTGGGCCAGATAGGGGCCAATGACCAACGCGCGCGTCCCGCCGCCGCCGTTCCGCGTCGCGCCGTTCCTTGCTTCCCTATCCGCCCTCAATCGCCCTACCGCTGTTTGTCGACCTGCGCTTCTTCATCGCCCGGCTCAAACATTTGTATGGGGTGTCCAGGCATGATCGTCGAGATGGCGTGCTTGTAGACGAGCTGAGAATGCCCGTCCCGGCGCAGCAACAGGCAAAAATTGTCAAACCAGGTGACGATGCCCTGGAGCTTGACGCCATTGACGAGGAAGATGGTAAGCGGGACTTTATTCTTCCGGACGAAATTCAAAAATGTATCTTGCAGATTTTGCGAACGCTCTGACGACATCGGCTGTCCTGTTCTGTTTTTTGAGCCGAGCGGAATGACGCCGCCCCCAAGGGATCGTTCTTCTTGTTTCGCCGCCATGTTCATTAGAACCTTTCAAAAGGCGAAGCGCAAGGTGCGAGTCATGCGGTCGGCCATGCCAATTCATGAAGGCGTGGCTTCGAAGACCACGCCAGCTCATATCAGGAACCTAAAGCGATACTTTAATAGTTTCGCCTATCTAAATGTTTTTATGACTCTACTGAGAGCGACTTAAGTTTTCGGTGTAAGGCCGAGCGCTCCATGCCGATGAACTCCGCCGTGCGGGATATATTCCCCGAGAAGCGGTTGAGCTGCGCGACGAGATATTCGCGTTCGAAAACTTCCCGCGCTTCGCGGAGCGGCAGGCTCATCAATTTCTCGCCACGCACGCCGGCGGGCGTCGCGGGAACGAGTTCGCCGACATCAGGCGGCAACATTTCAGCGGTGATCGTCGCGCCGGGATCGCCCGAGGTGAGGATCATCAGGCGCTCCACGTTGTTCTTCAACTGACGGATGTTGCCCGGCCAGTCATGCAATTGTAGAACCGCGAGCGCGTCCTCGGCGATCCGCCGCCGCGGCATGCCGGAGGCGAGCGACATGTTTTCCATAAAATAGTTGATGAGCGCAGGAATATCCTCGCGCCGCTCCGCCAGCGAGGGAATTCGGATTGGCACGACGGCGAGGCGGTGAAAGAGGTCCTCGCGCAGCGCGCCCTCCTCGATCGCCGAGGCGAGATCGCGCGCTGAGGACGAGATGATGCGCACATCGACGTGGACTTTGTTCGATCCGCCAACCCGCTGAAATGTCTGGTCGACCAGCACCCGCAGGATTTTCGCCTGCGTGTCCTTCGGCATGTCGGCGATTTCATCGAGGAACAGCGTTCCGCCATGCGCCTCCTCAAGCGCGCCGATCTTGCGCTCGCCATCGGCGCCTTCGCGTCCGAACAGCTCGATTTCCATGTTTTCCGGCGTGATGGTCGCCGAATTGATGACGACGAAGGGCCCCCCGGCGCGAGTCGAGGCCTCATGGATGCAGCGGGCGGCGAGTTCCTTGCCGCTTCCGGGCGCACCGGTGATCAGAACGCGCGAATTTACTGGCGCGACGCGGGCGATGAGCTGCTGCAGCTGATGGGCTGCCGGGGAATCGCCGACGATGCGGTCGAACGCCCCTGCACGTTGGCGCAACGCGGAAAGTTCTCGCCGCAGCTGATAGGCCTCAAGCGCGCGTTCGGCGACGAGCACCAGCCGGTCCGCCTTGAAGGGCTTCTCAATAAAATCATAAGCGCCGATCTTGATGGCGCTGACCGCGGTCTCGATGTTGCCGTGTCCTGAGATCATGACAACCGGCAAGCCCTTGTGCTGCTTCTGCACCAGTTCGAGCACTTGAAGGCCGTCCAGCCGCGATCCCTGCAGCCAGATGTCGAGAAAAACGAGATGTGGACGCCGGCTGGCGATCGCCGCGAGCGCCTCGTCGGAATCTTTGGCGGTTCGGACTCCATGCCCTTCGTCACTCAGAATTCCGGCGACGAGCTCCCTGATGTCCGCTTCATCGTCGACAATCAAAATATCAGTGGCCATTATGCCCCGCTCTGCCCCGCCTCGCTCGCATGCGCCGGCGCGTTGTCAGCCCCAACGCCAGCGCCGTGCGGCTCTTCCTTTGACGATGTCTCCGCGGCGAGGGGCACGATAAGCCTTACGCAGGCGCCCCGACCCGACGGCGCGTCCAGCAACTCCAGCCGGCCCCCGTGATCCTCGATGATCTTGGCGACGATCGGCAGGCCCAGTCCGGTGCCGTCCGACCGCGTGGTCATGTAAGGTTCGAGCAGGCGCTGCCGGTTCATCGCCGGGAAGCCCTTACCATTATCAATCACGTCGATTTCGGCCATGCGATCGCGCACATCCAATTTGATCTCGACTCGTCCCTTTTCCTGTGCGTCTTTTTCTTCCCGTGCGGCGATGCCTTCGACGGCGTTCTTAACGATATTGGTGAGCGCCTGCGACAGCAAGCGGCGATCGAATTGCGCGATGACCGGCGTTTCAGGCAATTCTTCGACGATATCGAGATCGGCGTTGCCGACGCGCATGAGGAAGGCCACCTGCCGGATGCATTCATTAAGATCGTCGCGCTCGGGACGCGCCTTCGGCATACGCGCAAAAGATGAAAACTCGTCGACCATGCGCTTGATGTCGTCGACCTGGCGAACAATCGTATCCGTGCATTGGTCGAAAACGTCGCGATCGTCCTGAATGACCTTGCCATATTTACGGCGAAGTCTCTCGGCCGAAAGCTGGATCGGCGTTAAGGGATTCTTAATTTCATGCGCGATGCGCCGCGCAACGTCCGCCCAGGCTGACGTGCGCTGCGCCATCACAAGATCGGTGATGTCGTCAAGCGTCACGACGTAAGTTGGATGTCCCTCTTCGGCGCGCGCCGAGGTGACGCGCACGTTCAAAGTGCGTTCGGCGACGCCGCGCTTGATGGTGATCTGGCTTTGCACCGCGCGCGGGAAGACTTCCGCCGCATCCTTCAGAATCGGGACGATTTCCGGCAAGACTGACCCGACATCGGCGCCCACCGTCGCCTGCCCCTTTGCGTCCGTAAGCGACAATTCCTCGGCGGAGCGGTTGAGAATGGTGACGACGCTCTCCGAGTCCACGCCCATGACCGCAACCGGAACGCCAGCGAGCACCGCCTCGGTGAATTCGCGGCGTTCGTCGTTGATGCGGTTAGCTTCGATCAGGCGGCTCTGCTGAAGATTGAGTTCGGTTGTCATCTTGTTGAAGACATCGCCGAGACGCGCCAATTCGCCGTGTTGCTTATCGACATTGACCCGAACGTCCAGATTGCCCGCCGAAACTTCATCGGTTGCGGCGATCAGGTCACGGATCGGCGTCACGAGCCTGTCGGCGAAATCGAGCCCGAACCAGATCGACGAGAGCAACATGATCGTCGTCAGAAAGGCGTACATCATCACGAAGGCGCGCTGCACCGCCGTGCGATAAGAGTCGAAGGCGTCGTAGCTGTTGATCAGGCTTTCAGCCTGTTTTGGGAATTCGACCGCTGTCGGATCGATCGGCCGGGTGACGTAAAGAAACGTGTCTTGAAAGGCGTTGAGCGCGCGCAATGCGACGAAGCTTTTGCCGTCGTCGATCACGAGACACAAAGGCTCCCCGCGCCGGGCGTCGTCGAACTCGGATTTCGGAGGCGCGATGATGATCGAGGCGGCGTTTTGCGCAACGTCGATACGGTCAAGAATCTCTCCGTTGGATTTCACCAGCGCGGCGACGGAGAAACCCAAGAAATAGGCTCGCGACTGAAAGATCTGATGAAAGTAAGGCCGGTCGGAGTTGTAGAGTATGGCTGCGCGATCGAGGTCGGACGCCGTGAGCTGCGCCTCCTGAAGCAGCGCCCGGCACTGGCTTTCACGAAACACGGCCGCCGCTTCGGCGGTATTGTGGACGAAGACCTTGACGCTGGACATGAAGGCCGGATTGAGCACGCGTTCGACCGTCAGCGAGCCGGCAATCGCCAGCAAAATCGCCGGCATCAAAGCGATAACCGAGAAGAAGCCGACCGTGCGCACATGAAGGCGCGCCGCCGCTTCGCCGCGCCGCCAGACGCGGTAAAGGCGCCAGGCCTTGACGAGCACCATGGCGAGCAGAACGCCGACGAAGACGCCATTGACGACGAGCAGCGGCAACACGCGGTCGTCGGTCGGCGACACTACGCCGAATTCCGCCACAACCAGAAATGTGGCCAAAGCGCAGCCGACGGCCCCGATCACGATGATCGGGCCGAACCACCTGCGAAACGGCGTGCTGCCTTTCGCCTTTAGCGGAGAAGTCGCGTCTCCGGTCAGGGCCATGGCGCCTGTATAGGCTCCGCCGGAGCCGCTTGCAATTAAACGGCGCGGTAAGCGGTTACCGCGGCGAACGCATTAGTCGGATATCGAGATCGTTAACTTTTTTGCGCAGCGTATTGCGATTCAATCCGAGCAGTTCAGCCGCCTTGATCTGATTGCCGCGCGTCGCCGCAAGGGCGGCTGACACAAGCGGAATTTCAATCTCGCGGATGATGCGGTGATAAAGACCGGGTGGCGGCAGCTGATCGCCATAGTCGCGGAAGAGTTTGGCGAGATGGAGCTCGACCGATGTCGAAAGCGTCTGTCCGTCAGGGAACTCCTGTGACGGCGCGGTTCCAGCGCTTTTCTCTGGCTCGGCCTGCCGAATCTCATGTTCCAGTTCGACCTGCACGAGCTGATCGGAGATAACCTCTTGCGGATGCAGGGCGGCGAGCCTGCGGATCAAATTCTCCAGTTCGCGGATATTGCCCGGCCAGCGATATTTCTTCATCCGGTCGAGCGCGGCCTGCTCGATATATTTTTGCGGCAGTCCTTCACTCGCGGCCACCTTGAAGAAGTGATGGACGAGATCTGGAATGTCCTCGACGCGCTCGCGCAGCGGCGGCAGCCGAAGCGGCACGACGTTCAGGCGGAAATAGAGATCCTCGCGGAACAGGCCCTGCTGAATGAGGATGCGCAGATCCTTGTTCGTCGCGGCGATGATCCGGACATTGGTCTTGATCGGCGTGCGTCCGCCGACGGTCGTATATTCGCCCTGCTGCAGCACGCGCAGCAGCCTTGTCTGCGCCTCCATCGGCATGTCGCCGATTTCGTCGAGAAACAGCGTGCCGCCCTCCGCCTGCTCGAAGCGGCCGGCCGAGCGCTGGTTGGCGCCGGTGAAGGCGCCTTTCTCATGGCCGAAAAGCTCGCTCTCGATCAGATCGCGCGGAATCGCCGCCATATTGACGGCGACGAAGGGGCCTTTCTTGCGCTTGCCATAGTCATGCAGAGCGCGGGCGACGAGTTCCTTGCCTGTGCCTGACTCGCCATTGATCATCACCGTCAGGTCGGTCTGCATCAAGCGCGCGAGCGAGCGATAGATTTCCTGCATCGCCGGGGAGCGGCCGACGAGCGGCATACCCTCGATTTCGTCATGACCATTGTCTTCGGGGTGCTTGCGCGGCTCCGCCATCGCGCGCCCGACGATGCCGACAAGCTCCTTCAGATCGAAGGGCTTGGGCAGATAGTCGTATGCGCCCCGCTCCGACGCGCGAATGGCGGTCATGAATGTGTTCTGCGCGCTCATGACGATGATGGGGAGCTCGGGACGAAGCTTCTTGATGCGCGGCAGAAGCTCGAAAGCGTTCTCGTCAGGCATCACGACGTCGGTGACGACGAGGTCGCCCTCGCCCGACTGCACCCAGCGCCAAAGCGTCGCCGCCGCCCCCGTGGTGCGCACCTCATAGCCGGCGCGTGAAAGCGCCTGCGCGACGACCGTGCGGATCGAAGCGTCGTCGTCGGCGACCAGAATCTCTCCTCGCGTCATTGATGGGTTCTCCCGCCGTTGCGAGATGTCATGCACGCCGTTCCTCGCGTTGATCGGGCTGTTTCACCCTGTACATCGGCATCAGCACCCGAAACGTCGTGCGTCTGGGGAGGGAGTCGCACTCCACGATGCCGCCGTGGTCGTTGACGATCTTCGCAACCAGTGCAAGTCCGAGGCCAGTTCCTGTCGACTTCGTCGTGACAAAGGGATCGAAGAGGTGGGCCGCGATGTCTTCGGGAACGCCGGGGCCGTTGTCGCGCACGCAGAATTCGAGCGGCAGGCCGATGGGGCTCTTCTCGCCCATGGCTCGGAGGCTGACGCCAGGCCGGAAGGCGGTCGAAAGCTCGATCTCTCCATCGACGGCTTCGCCGACCGCCTCTGCAGCGTTCTTCACGAGATTGAGGAAGGCCTGCACCAGTTGGTCGCGATTGGCGTAAACCGGCGGCAGCGACGGGTCGTAGTTCTCGACGAAGCGGATGTTTCGCGCAAATCCGCTTTGCGCGACGCGCTTCACGTGGTCGAGCACGGAGTGAATATTGACCTGCTCACGCTTCAGCGGACGCGCGTCGGAGAAAACCTCCATCCGGTCGACGAGACGCACAATCCGATCGGTTTCGTCGCAAATCAGCCTCGTCAGCGCGCGATCCTGATCGCCGAGCGAGGATTCGAGCAGTTGCGCGGCGCCACGAATGCCCGAAAGCGGATTTTTGATTTCATGCGCCAGCATCGAAGCGAGCCCTGAAACCGAGCGGACAGCGCCGCGATGCGTCAGTTGCCTGTCTATTTTATCGGCAATTGTTCGCTCCTGCAGCATGACCAGCACGAGTCCGTCGCCCTCTGCAAGCGGCGCGCAGTGAACATCAACGCGTCGGTCGGCGTCCTGGCCGGGCCGTCCGAGATCGACCTTGTATTCGTTGATGGTCGCGCCGCGTTCGCGGACCTGCTCGATGAGCGCGGTGAGCGGCGATCCGAACGGCAGCAGCCGATCGAGCGACTGGCCGATGAGCAAAGGCTTGCCGAGTTCGAAAAAGACCTCGGCGGCGGCGTTGGCGTCCTCGATGACGCCGTCGCGCGCGACCGTCAGGATCGGGTTCGGCAAGGCCTCAAGCATGCAGGATCGGCCAGCCTCATTGATGACCTTAAGCGGCTCATAGCTGCTGCAATGCGCGCCATTCCGGCGGGGACGATCGGTGATGCTCATGCCGCGGCGCCCTGCTCTGCTGATTGTCCTTTCAGGAAGATCAGCTCGATCAGCCGCTCCGCCTCATCGGTCGATTCAGTCGTGACCAGCGCGCGACGCGCATGGGCGGGCGTCGCTTTCCCAAGGCGATCGACATAGGCGGCGAGATGCTTGCGCGCATGCCTAAGGCCGGCCGACGCGCCCATCGAGCGAACCAGGCCTTCAAGATGTTCGCGCACAATTTCCGCGCGCTGCGCCGCGGTCGGAGGCATGCGCCGCTTCCCGCTCCTCAGAAAATGCGCGATATCGCCCACGATCCAGGGCTGCCCCATCGCCGCCCGACCGATCATGACTCCGTCGGCGCCGGAATTTTCCAGCATGTCGACCGCGTCGTCTTCGCCGGCGCAGTCGCCATTGGCGATCACCGGAATTCGCACTGCCGCTTTAACCGCCGCGATCGCCCGCCAGTCGGCCCGGCCTGAATAAAACTGCTGACGGGTGCGTCCATGCACGGTGATCATCGCCGCGCCTTCAGCTTCCGCGCGCCGCGCCAGCCCCGCCGCGTTGCGGCTCGAATCGTCCCAACCCAGCCGCACCTTCACGCTGAGCGGCACGCATATTGCCTCTCGAGCTGCAGAGATCAGCCGCGCCGCCTGATCGAGATCGCGCATCAGCGCGGCGCCCGCGAGGCCTCCGGTGACGCGCTTGCAAGGACAGCCCATGTTGATGTCGATCCAGTCAGCCCCGGCCGCTTCGGCGCATCTGGCGGCGGCAGCCATTTCTTCCGGCTCGCGCGCGGCGATCTGAATGACGCGCGGCCCCTCGCCGGCCCGTTCGAGTCGCATCGAGGTTTCGCGATCGCGACTGGCGACGCCAGCGGCCGTCACCATCTCGCTCACCGTCGCCGACGCCCCAAGGCGCGAAGCGATGCGGCGCATCGTGGGGTCCGTTACGCCGGCCATCGGCGCGAGCAGCGCGCGACCGGTCAGCGTAACTCCGCCAATGCTCAGAGGCGCAGCGTCGAAGCCAGCGCCTAGATTTTCGGCAGCAGTCATCTTGCCCATAGCATAAGCAGTTCCCTTCGCACTTGCAACATAGCATTTCCCTTCCGCGCCGCCATTTGACGCCGCTGGCGAAAACCGACAGAGAGCGGCCATGGGCGCCGCTCCGGACCATTCTTCCATCGCTATCCTCGTCGTCGCCGGCGGACGCGGCTCACGGGCAGGCGACGGCCCGCCAAAACAATACCGATCGGTCGCCGGAAAGACGTTGCTCGCCCGCACGCTGCATGGGCTGCATATGGCCATGCCCGAGGCTACCCTAAAGGTCGTCATCCATAAGGACGACCTTGACCATTATGCTGCAAGCGCGGCGGAGCTTCCGCCACTCGATCGTGAGCGCCTTTCGCCCCCGGCCTTTGGCGGCGCAAGCCGACAAGAAAGCGTCAGGAATGGGCTGGAGGCGCTCGCCGTGGCGGGCGCTCCCGACGTCGTGTTGATCCATGACGCTGCGCGCCCTTTCACGGACGCGGCGCTGGTCGCCCGCGCCATAGAGGCCGCCTCGATTCATGGGGCCGCCGCGCCCGGCGTGCCGCTCGCAGATACCGTGAAGGAGGTCGACGACGCTGGAATCGTGGTGGCGACGCCTGACCGCGCGAAGCTGTGCGCTGTGCAGACTCCGCAGTCGTTTCGCTTCGATCTCATATTGAAGGCGCATCGCGCCGCGGCTGCCGGCGGGCGCGACTATACCGACGACGCCATGGTCGCGGAGGCGGCCGGCGTGAAGGTGCATATTTTCGAAGGCGACGCCGCCAATTTCAAACTCACGACGCAACAGGATTTCAATCGCGCCATGGAGCTGCTGAAGCGACCCGCATTTGCCGATCTGTCCGACATTCGCATGGGCCAGGGCTACGATGTCCATGCATTCGGACCCGGCGACGCGGTCTGGCTCGGCGGCGTGGCGATCCCGCATACGCATGGCCTCGCCGGCCATTCCGACGCCGACGTGCTGTCCCATGCGATCACCGACGCCATTCTTGGCGCCATCGCCGAGGGCGACATCGGCGCCCATTTCCCGCCGTCCGATCCGCAGTGGAAGGGCGCGTCGTCGTCGATCTTTCTGGCGCGCGCCTGCGAACTGGTGCGCGCGCGTGGCGGCGCGATCGCCAACGTCGACGCCACGATCATCTGCGAAGCGCCGAAGATCGGCCCGCACCGTGAGCGCATTCGCGAGAAACTCGCGGAGACGATGGGCGTCGAAATTGGCCGCGTTGCGATCAAGGCGACGACGACCGAAAGGCTGGGATTTACCGGCCGGCAGGAGGGCATAGCGGCGCTGGCGATCGCTACCGTGCGCCTGCCGGGATAGTGTAATCGACTCCTTGGATGTCATTCCCGACGCGCGCTTCGCGCGCGATGGGGGCAACTGTGTTTTTGTGTTTGAGCGCCTTAAGGGTCGTCATTGCGAGGAGCGCAGCGACGAAGCAATCCAGAGTCGCGCGGATTCTGGATTGCTTCGCCTCTGGCTCGCAATGACGGCTCGGACCCGCGACCTGCTATAAAGCCGGCTCACAAAGCCGAGGCCAGCCATGATCCGCGTGACCGAACGAATAGCGCTCCGCGATTGGGAGATCGTGGAGGAATTCGCGCGCGCCTCCGGTCCTGGCGGCCAGAATGTGCAGAAGGTCGAAACGGCGGTGCGGCTGCGTTTCGATGCTCGCAATTCGCCCAGTCTGACTGACGATGTGAAGGCGCGGCTCGCACGCCTCGCCGGACGGCGTCTGACCAAGGAAGGCGTGATCCTGATCGAGGCGCGTCGCCATCGCACGCAGGAACGCAATCGGGCGGACGCGCTCGAACGTCTCGTAACGCTGATCCGTGCCGCCGCCGAACCTCCCCCGCCGCCGCGCAAGAAAACCCGGCCGACGCTCGGCTCGAAGTTGAGGCGGCTCGCCGGCAAGAAGCAGCGCGGCGACGTGAAGGCGCTGCGCGGCAAGCCAACGCATGATTTATGAGATGCGTAACGAAATTTATGAGATACGTAATGGATAAAAATACGGCATACGTAAAAGCTAATGCGCTGCTCGACAAAGCCCGCGCCGAAGGCCTGTGGCTGGCGACGGCCGAATCCTGCACCGGCGGGCTGATCGCCGCGGCGCTCACCGAAATCGCCGGCGCTTCAGACGTGTTCGACCGCGGCTTCGTCACCTACTCCAACGCCGCCAAATGCGAGATGCTGGGCGTTCCCAAGGAACTGATCGCAGCGCATGGCGCCGTGAGCGCAGAGGCCGCGCGCGCGATGGCGCAGGGCGCGATCGATCGATCTCTCGCCGACGTCGCGGTTGCAGTCACGGGCATCGCCGGGCCCGGCGGCGGTTCGACGGAAAAGCCAGTGGGGCTCGTTCATTTCGCCTGCGCCCGCCGCGGCGGCGAAGTCGACCATATCGAGCGGCGCTATGGGCCGCTCTCGCGCGCCGAAATCCGCGCCGCCTCCGTCGCGCAAGCGCTGGACATGATGATCGAAGCCGTCAACGCCGTTCAGCGGCGGCCGTAAACCTCGTCGGCGCGTTTGGCGAAGGCGTCCGCATATTTGTGAAACGCTCTGTCGAACATGGCGCCCATCAGCAGGCCCAGCGCCGCGCTCTTGAATTCATAGGCGATGAAAAAATCGACCGTTGATTTGGGCGCGGCCTCGCTCGCTCCCGGCTCGTCGCGAAAGGTCCAGCGATTGTCGAGCTTCCGAAACGGTCCTTCGGTACACTCAACCCTGATCTCCAATTTGTTGGAGTCGCAGCAGACGCGGCTGACATAGCGCTCGCAGATCGCTTTGAAGCCGACCTGCATCTCGACGAACAACAGCTCGACCCCCGGCGCGATTTCCGACCGGCGGCGGATTCGGATGGCCTCGCAGAGCGGCACAAACTTCGGATAGGATTCGACGTCACGGACCAGCGCGAACATTTCTCGGGCGCTGTGGGGCACATGACGACGGTTGCGGAAACTCTTCATGAGCCGAAGCTTCTAATTCATTGACGGCGGCGGCAAAAGCCGACCTTACACACGGCCGGAACAATCGCGCCGGAGAGCAGTTCTGTCGACGAGTTCTGGCGGCTCCTGATAGGCGCTGCATTGCAGGGAGGAAACAATGGCGGATAAATCGAATTTCTCGGCCGACGAATGGAAGAAAGTTTTGGAATCGCCGCTGCTTGCCGGCTTTGCGGTCAGCGCCGGGGACCCCAGCGGCTTCATCGGGACGTTGCAGGAGGGGTTCGCCAGCGCCAAGGCTTTGGCCGCCGCCAAGTCGGATCCGAACGCGGATGCGCTGATAAAGGCGGTCGTCAACGATCTCTTAACGCCGGAGGGACGCATGGCCGCCCGCGACGGCGTGAAGGGCGTGGTGGACGGCGCCAAGGTGGACGAATTCAAGGACCGTGCGCTTGGCGAGTTGCGCCGCACCGCCTCGATTCTCGATTCCAAGGCGCCCAATGAGTCGAAGGCCTTCAAGAACTGGCTCAACCATATCGCCAATCTGGTGGCTGAGGCCGGCGTCGAAGGCGGCTTTTTGGGCTTCGGCGGCGTGAAGGTCACCGACGCCGAACGCGCCACTCTGGCTGAAATTTCAACTGCGCTTGGGGCGTAATCCGCCGTCCCCTGCGAAGATCATTGCAAAATTCGGCCGAGGACAAGCCCCCTCCCTGTCCCTCCCCCGCTTCGCAAACCGGGTGCTCCCGGTTTGCGCGTCTATGCCGAAGTCGGCAATAGCCGACTTCGGTTGGGAGAGGGGACGCTAGCGGGCCGCGTTAGCGAAATCCCGATGCAGCGCCGACTCTACTCCCTCTCCCGCGAAGCGGGGGAGGGTTGGGGTGGGGGCCGCCGGCGCGCCTCGCGCAGCTTGGCGAAATCTTCGCCCGCGTGATGCGACGAGCGGGTCAGCGGCGATGACGCGACATAAAGAAAGCCCTTGGCGTAGGCGAGCGTCTTATAGGAGTCGAACTCCTCTGGCGTCACGAAGCGGTCAATGGCGTGGTGTTTGCGCGTCGGCTGGAGATATTGGCCGATCGTGATGAAGTCGACGTCGGCGGAACGCATGTCGTCCATCACCTGCATCACTTCGATGCGGCTCTCCCCAAGCCCGACCATGATGCCGGATTTGGTGAAAAGCGACGGATTCAGCTCCTTGGCGCGCTGAAGCAACCGCAGCGAGTGGAAATAGCGCGCGCCCGGCCGCACAGTGACATAGAGCGACGGCACGGTCTCAAGATTATGGTTGAAGACGTCGGGGCCCGATTCGACCACCCGCTCCAGCGCTCCTGGCTTTCTCAGGAAGTCTGGGGTCAGGACCTCGATTGTCGTTTGCGGACACGCCGACCGGATGGCGGCGATGGTTTCGGCGAAATGACCCGCGCCGCCGTCATCGAGATCGTCCCGATCGACCGAAGTGACGACGACATGCGAAAGGCCGAGGGCGCGTGTAGCTTCCGCCACCCTCCCCGGCTCGGTCGGATCGAGCGGCGTCGGCAGACCGGTGGCGACATTGCAGAAGGCGCAGGCGCGCGTGCAGATCTCGCCCATGATCATAAAGGTCGCGTGCTTCTTCTCCCAGCATTCGCCGATGTTGGGACAGGCGGCTTCCTGACAGACTGTTGCAAGGCCAGCGTCCTTTAGGAGCCCGCTCGTCTCCGCCCATGCTTTTGAGCCTGGCGCTTTTACCCTAATCCATGGCGGCTTGCGCAGGATGGGCGCGTCGGGCCTGCCCGCTTTTTCGGGATGACGGATAGGCGACGCCCCCCGTTTCTTCCGGGGATCGTCGTTCAAGAGATCGAGAACGGTCAAAGGCGGAGAGACTCCTCTCCCACCAAGCTAGGCGCATCAATGACGAACGGCAATGTGGGCCGGGCCATGGAAATGCCTCAGCGCGCGCCAGGCGAGGCAGAACAGCGCCGCGCCGATCGCGCCGGCGATCAATACGGCGTCGGCGCAGCGTTGGCCGACGCCGGCGCCAACCGCGAACTCGGCGGCAAGCCACGCCCCCGTGACGGCCGCGAGCAGTAAAGCGCCTGAGCGGACGTCCACACGCGAGAACTTCATCGCGCACCACCCGATCGCGCCGCCTATGAACAGCAGGGCGAGGAATTGCGCATTGGGCGCGCCGATGAGGGCGGCCGCAGTAGAGAGCGTCGCGTCCATGGAGGTCTCCCGCGAGTAGGGAAAGGTTGCAACTTTGCGCTAATGGCCGCTCAACGAACTTGGCGGCCATTTGTTCCAAACGCTCCACAGGAAAAAGTTCGGACTGAGCGAGTTGGCGCTGATGTAACATAAAAATATTATTAGTTACATTAACTTATAACTTAAAGTTATAGCTTAAGTTGAAATCTCGTCAAAGATACTCGACCTCCAACACGCCGGGTATGGCGCGCAGCGCCCCCGCGACTTCCGGATTGACCGAATAGCCCCCAGGCAAGCGAATTTCGATCTCCTCCTGTCCCGCTTCGCGCTTCAGGAGGATCGACACCTCGCCTTCGCCTCGTCCGCTCAATCTGGTCTTGATTCTGTCGAGTGGACCCTCATCTCCGACGACGACGCGCAGGCCCTTCTGTGCGCGCGCCGCTGCGGCGGCCAAAGGTTCGACGGTGACGATGCGTGCGCGAACGTCCTCGCCCTCGACTGCCGCAGACAGGGTGATGAGCAGCGCCGCGCCCTTCTCCAAAAGGTCGCCATATTGCGTAAGCCCTTCCTGGAAGAGGATCGCCTCATATTGGCCGCTGACGTCCGAGAGCTGCACGATGCCCATTTTGGAGCCGGACTTGGTCCGCTTCTCGGCCCGGTCCAAAACCACGGCGGCGAGACGGCCCGCGGTCGCGCCGCGCTTAACGGAGGCGGCGAATTCGCTCCAGCGCGATACGCGCAGCTTAGGCAAAAGCCCAGCGTAAGCGTCGAGCGGATGGCCCGAGAGGAAGAAGCCAGCGGCTTCATACTCGCGCCGCAATGTCTCCGCCGCTGGCCAGGGTGGCGTTTTTGGAACCGCGAGATCAGCCGGCTCGGCTTCGCCGAATAGCGCGTTTTGTCCGACCTGCCGATCATCGGCATGCCGGTTGGCGGCGGCCAGCATCGGCTCGATCGCGGCGAAGGCTTTGGCGCGATTGGGCTCTATCTCATCAAAGGCGCCGCAGGCGGCGAGGCTTTCGAGCGTCTTTTTATTCACTTCACGGGGATTCAGTCTTCTCGCGACATCGGCGAGACTGGCAAAGCGTCGGTCTCCCCGCGAGCGCACCAGCGACTCGGCCTGCGCTTCGCCAACGCCCTTGATCGCAGAGAGCGCATATCGGATCGCGAGCCTCCCATCGGCCCCGCGCGCAACGTCGAAATCGACTCCCGAATGATTGATCGACGGCGGTTCGACGGCGATGCCTATTCGCCGCGCTTCGTCTCGAAACTCGGAGAGCTTGTCGGTCTGGCTCTTGTCGAAGGTCATCGAGGCGGCGAGGAACTCCGCCGGATAATGCGTCTTGAACCAACCGGTCTGGTAAGCGATCAGCGCATAGGCCGCCGCATGGCTCTTGTTGAAGCCATAGTCGGCGAATTTCGCCAGCAGGTCGAAGATTTCATTGGCCTTCTGCTTCGTGAGCCCCCGCTCCACCGCTCCGCTGACGAAGCGGTCGCGCTGAGCGTCCATCTCCGCCTTGATCTTCTTGCCCATGGCGCGACGCAGATTATCGGCCTCGCCCAGCGAGTAGCCGGAGAGGACCTGAGCGATCTGCATCACCTGCTCCTGGTAGATGATGACGCCGAAGGTCTCCTTCAGAATGGGCTCGATCGCCGGATGAATATAGTCGGGCTCTTCGTCTCCGAGTTTGACCGCACAATAGGTGGGGATATTGGCCATCGGGCCGGGGCGATAGAGCGCCACGAGCGCGATGATGTCCTCGAAGCGGTCGGCGTGCATTTCGACAAGCGCCTTGCGCATGCCGGCGCTTTCCAACTGGAACACCCCGACCGTCTCGCCGCGGCCAAGCAACGCATAGGTCGCCGGATCGTCGAGCGGGACTTTTGCGAGATCGAAATCGGGATCTCGACGGCGCGCCAGCGCGCTCGCCGTCGCAAGCACGGTGAGCGTCTTCAAACCCAGAAAGTCGAATTTGATCAGTCCCGCCGGCTCGACCCACTTCATGTTGAACTGCGTCGCCGGCATATCGGACTTGGGATCGCGATAAAGTGGCGTCACCTCATGCAGCGGCCGATCGCCGATGACGACGCCGGCGGCGTGGGTCGAGGCGTTGGAATACAACCCTTCAAGCGAGCCGGCGATTTTGAAGAGACGCCTGACGCGCTCGTCCTCTTCAACGGCTTCGCGCAACTTCTGTTCGCTTGCCAGCGCCTCGGCGAGCGTGACGGGCTTCGCAGGATTTTGCGGAACGAGCTTGGCGAGCTTATCGACCTGCCCAAGCGGCATTTCGAGCACGCGGCCGACGCTGCGCAGGACCCCGCGCGCCAAAAACGAGCCGAAGGTGATGATCTGCGCGACGCGGTCCGCGCCATAGCGGCGCCTCACATAGTCGATCACCTCGCCGCGCCGCGTCTGGCAGAAATCGATGTCGAAGTCCGGCATCGAGTTGCGCTCGGGGTTCAGGAAGCGCTCGAAAAAGAGGCCGAAGCGGACGGGATCGAGGTCGGTGATGGTGAGCGCATAGGCGACAAGCGAACCTGCCCCCGAACCGCGGCCGGGGCCGACAGGGATTCCCTGCAACTTCGCGAATTTGATGAAGTCCGAGACGATGAGGAAGTAACCTGGAAAGCGCATCTTCTCGATGACGGAAAGTTCGAAGTGGAGCCGCGCGGCATATTCTTCCCGCGTCCGGCCCTCCGCCGGCCCATGGGCGGCGAGGCGCTGCCCCAGTCCTTCGGTCGCCTGACAGCGCAGCTCTTGCGCCTCGATCTCGTCGAGAGAATGCGCGTCTCGCGTCTCCTGAATGAAGCGCGGCATGATCGGCTTGCGGGTCTGCGGCCTGAAGGCGACGCGGCGGGCAATCTCCAGCGTGTTGGCGGTCGCCTCTTCGAGATCGGCGAAAAGCGCGCACATTTCCGCACGGGTTTTGAAATAATGCTCCGGAGAAACGCGCCGCCGCTCATCGGCGCTCGTCACGGCGCCTTCGGCGATGCACAGCAGCGCATCATGGGCTTCGAAATCGGCGGGCTGCGCGAAGTAGGGCTCATTTGTCGCAACAAGCGGCAGGCCGCGGCGATAGGCGAGATCGAGCAGTTGCGGCTCAACCTCCCGTTCGGATGGCAAATTGTGGCGCTGAATTTCGACATAAAGCCGGTCGCCATACAGGCGTTCGAGCGCGGCGAGGCGCGTGCGCGCTTGCTCCGGCCTACCCTCCGCCAGGGCGCGGTCTAACGCGCCATCCGGTCCCCCCGTCAGCGCAATCAACTCGTCCGCGTCGGCGCTAAGCGCGTCAAGCGAAAGATGCGGCTCGTCGCCTTGCTCGGTGTCGAGAAAGGCGCGCGAGGCGAGTCGCATGAGATTGCAGTAGCCCGTCTCGGTCTTGGCGAGGAGAACGATATTGGCGAAGCGATCGTCTCTCGCCGCGCCTGCCCCGCCCTTGCCATCGCCGAAATCGACGCGAAGCTGCGCGCCGGCGATCGGCTGAATTCCCGCCTTCGCGGCCTTTTCCGAAAATTCGAGCGCGGCGAAGAGATTATTGGTGTCGGTTACGGCGAGCGCCGGCTGTTGATCGCGCGCCGCCAGGTCGATGAGCTTGCCAAGCGTCAGCGCGCCCTCACGCAGCGAATAGGCGGTGTGGACATGCAGATGAATGAAGCCGGCTTCAGCGGCTGACATATTCTGGCGCCTAGGGGTGAGCCGTGCGGATTCGAAATGAATTTTACAGTTTCGCGTCTCTTAGCGAAACTCCGCGCGCGGCCTCTTCCCCAGATTGCGCAAGAAGCAGCGCCCCGCCTGATGGTTCAGGCCGGGGCCAGCATAAGCTCCCGCCTAAAACGTGAAACGGCGAACGTCCACGCCATATTCGTTGAGGAGCCTGTGCATCGCGGGAGAAAGGCGGACCACGCGAAAGGCTTTTTGATTAGAGCTGCAATCGTTTCTCAGCCCGACATATTTGGCGTGGAGCGCGTTTGCTTCGCTCTCGCCGACGCTCGAACGAACCTGATCGATCACCATGCTCACTTCCGAGCCGTCGTAAGTGCGGACCAGGGAACATCCGACTCGCAAATCCTCCGCAGACGCCGGAGACAAGGAGACGCTCAAAACAAAAGCGCCAAACAACGCGCCGGCAAAAGCCGGCTTTTTGTGACTCACGTGATTGCTCCTGAGGTAAAGTCGCCCGTTCCCGCTCGCTGGACAAAAGGTCTCAGCGAAAAGCGGCGAAACTGCGTTCAGCCGAAAGCCCGGCGGAGGCTCCGCCTCCCCGGGCTCAAAATCCTAGCCGCGTCGGACGAACGCTCTTAGCGCCTATTACTCGGCGGGGCTGTAGGCTTTCGCCGCCGACTCGATCGGCTTGAAAACTTCCTTGGCGATCGAGGTATAGAGCTCGCCAATCTTCGTCGCCTCGGCGAGGAAGTCCTCATAAGCGCTCTTGGCGTAGTCCGACTGAAGCTGTAAGGCTTCGTCCAACTTCTTGACCGCAATCAGCTTCTCAGCCAGAACGCGGCTCTTCTCGAAGGATTTCTTGGAATAGTCGGTGGTCTCGGCGGCAATGCTCTGCCAGCCCTTCGTCACCGCAGCGGCGGCGGCGGAAACGGCCTCAAACTGCTCTTTTCCGATCTTCTGAACGTTATCGAAGTTAGCTACCATGGGTTCGCCCTCATGACTTTGGCGCAAAGCGCCCAATGCGGCGCTATCGCCCGCTGACGATTGATTTATATGCAATGCACAAAATAAAGTCAATCGAAATGTTGCGATGCAAAATAGCCATCGCCAGCGTTTACGTTTAACTCCCAAGTAACTGCAATCCCATAGTGTGCCCAATTGTCGCTCTCCGCGCCTAAGGGCAGCGGGGCGCGTCATAGAGCGGGCGAAGTTAAGAGGCGTTTATGCTGAGATCGAGTTTGTTGGACCGCGTCGCGCGGCCCCGCTCCCTCGCGGCCATCTTTGCGACGAGTGCTGTCCTAATTGGCGCGACGACAATCCCCGCTGAAGCGCATCGCCATGGTTGGGGCGCGCATCACCGCGCAGATTACCGCGACTATGTCCGCCATCGTGGCGATGGCGAGGAGCGTCGCTCCGCCGCGCGAACACGAGCCAATGCGGGCAACGACGACATCATCGGCGAGCATCGCGGCTTTTCGGCAATCGTGGTCGACGCTAACAGCGGCCATACGCTGTTTGCCCGTTCGGAGCACGAACTGCGTCATCCCGCCTCGGTCACGAAAGTGATGACGCTTTACCTTTTGTTCGAGCAACTCGAAAAAGGGCGGCTGCGCCTGGATTCGCCGCTCGTGATTTCGCAGCACGCCGCGGCGCAGGCGCCCTCAAAGCTGGGCCTGCGGCCCGGCCAGACGATCACCGTCGACAATGCGATCAAGGCGGTGGTCACCAAATCCGCTAACGACATTGCCTGCGCGGTCGCAGAAAACGTTGCGGGCGACGAACATAGTTTCGCGCAGATGATGACGCGCAAGGCCCGTGCGCTTGGCATGCGGAACACGAACTATGAGAACGCCTCCGGCCTTCCCGATCCAAATCAGGTGACGACGGCCTACGACCTCGCGGTGCTCGGACGCGCCATTCAGGATCGCTTCCCCCGCTACTATCGGTATTTCTCGACGCCGAGCTTCGCATACAACGGCGAGCTGCACCGAAATCACAATCATCTGCTCGGCCAGGTCGAGGGCATGGACGGCATCAAGACCGGCTATACCCGCGCGTCCGGCTTTAATCTTCTAACCTCGGTACGCCGTCGCGGCCATCACATCGTAGCTGTGGTGATGGGCGGTCGGACCGCCTACGCCCGGGATCGCGTGATGGCGGGGCTGATCGAGGAAAACATCGATGGCGGCGCTCCTGTGAGAACCGCTGCGGCGATCACGGAGGACGCGCGCACGATCGAGACGCAAGAGCGAGTCGCCCACGAACAGGCGCAGCGCGCCGAGCGCGCCGCCGAGCGCGCCCAGCAGGTCGCCACGGAGCGACTTGCCTATGCCGAGCCTCAGGAAGAGCTCGCCGCGGAGGAGCCCGCGCCTTTCGCCCGCCCTCAGGCCAGCCTTCGCCCGCCGGCGGCGATCCCGCAACAGGATAGCGCCGAGCGACCCACTGTTCGGCCCGCCTTCGTCTCTGGAGGTCAGAAGCGCACGGCCGATGCGAGCGACGCCGAACGCAAGGGCGTCTCGCCGAGCGCTCACGGGCGCGGCGCAACGCCTGTCGCCGCGCGCGATGGATCGACGACAAGCGGCGCGCGCAAGATCGACGTCACCGTCGTATCCACAACGCCTTCAGCCATACGGAACGAGCCCAAATCGCAGACCGCCGCTAAGGCCGACGCCGCTCGTCCTGCTCGCCCCGGATGGATGATCCAGGTGGGCGCCACCGAAGACCAGGAAAAAGCCAACCAGCTGCTCATTCGCGCGCGCAGCCAACTTCAGGGCTTTCCCGCCAACGCCAAGGCATTCACCGAGAAAGTGCAAAAGGGATCTGAGACGCTCTACCGGGCGCGTTTCGCCGGGCTTGATGAAGATGTGGCGCAATCGGCATGCAAGGCGCTCAAGCGCTCCGGCTTCGCCTGCTTCACGACAAAGAACTGAACAAGCGACATGTCCACCACCTGGGACCACGATTACGGCGGCGAGCGGCGCGCTTCAGTGCTGATGACGCCGCATCAGGACGTCCTTGGCTTCATTTACCCGGGCCGCCAGATCCGTCGTCCCGCCAAGATCTGGATGAAGCTTTTTCATCAGATCGCGGTGAGCGCGCGCAATGTCCGCCGCCGCGGCGCCACGCTTGAGACCGAGAATTTCGTAAGCCTCGTCTTCCGAAATCGCGCCAGGACGACGCGCGTTGCCCTCGCCCGAGCGGAAACTCCCAGAGTCCGCGTGTGCATCGCTTGTCGAACGCCATCCGGAAAATCGGCGGTCAAGATAAGCCTCTAGAAGCTTTGCGCCATCAGGATCGTCGCGCCGGCAAACGCTGTAGAGTTCGAGCAAGGCGGGCCGCGTCAATGAATCAAGAGGCGCGCCCTCATGCTGGCCGGCCAGGACGACGCCACGGATCGCACCGGTGGAGTGGTCGAGCTCCATCTCGATCATTGCCGATCGGACCCGCGATACGCCGCCGGCGCCGGCATTGCGGAAACCGCGAAGCGGACTTCCGCCGATCCCGATGAGCCACACGCCGAAGCCTAAAAGCGCCATGCCGAGGTCGAGGCGCCCGCGCGCAAGAAGCAGCCCGCCGAGCGCCATGGCAAGAAATCCGCCGCCGCGCTTGAGAATGACCGCCAATAGCGCCGGCGACGTCTTGGTATAGGCATTGAGCGCCAAGATTGTCAGGACCAGGGCGATCAGTCCGATCAATATGGGCATCCTCTTATCCTCAACCGATCTGAGACAGAAGCAGGCGCGCCGCGCCCTCGCCTTCGCCAGCGCGCCGCTCCAATTCCAGTCTCCCGCCGACGGCGTAGGCCGCCGCGGCGGCGAGCAACTCGGCCAGGCGGCGGGGCGCCGTGGCGTCGAACGTCGCATAGGCCCCGCCCGTCAGGCGCGCAATCTCGCGATAGGCATGCTGCGCGGTCGCGTCCTGGCCTTCCTGAAACATGAACGTCTTGACGCCCAGCAGCCCTAGCTCTCCGGCCGCAGCCGCCAGAGAGTCGACCCGCTCCTCCATGGCGTCGCCAATATAGACGAGCGCCCCGACGCGCGCCGCGCGCGACTCGTCGAGAGCATGACGCAGAACCTTGCCGATCTGCGTGCGTCCTCCCCGGCAGGAGATTCGCGACATCAGCGCGCCGAGCCCCTCCCCTCCGGAGACAAAACGAGACGCGCGGCATTCTCCAAAACCGCGGAAATAGACGAGCTGAACGTCAAGTCCGCCCTGCGCGGCGGTCGTGCGAAACATCTCGCCCTGAATGGATTGCGCCATGTTCCAGGTCGGCTGTCTGCTCATTGTCGCGTCGAGCGCGAAAATCAGCCTGCCGCGCGAGGCGGACTCCGTGACGCCGCGCGCCTTCTCCAGGAAGGCTTCGATCGAGCCCGACTGCGCGGAGCCCTGAGCGGCTGGCGGTTTAGGTGAATGATCGCCCACTGTGGTTCACGTCGATTTCTTTGACGCTCTATTTAAAATCGGCCGCGCGCTCTGATAAACAAGAGGCTCACCGCGCCAGCTAAAACATAGGCTTTTTCTGAGCGCCCGGCGAGGATTCGATGGCCCTTCCAAACGAAGAATCTGAAGTATTGAGCGGCGCCCCGCTGACGGCTGCGTCCGGATGGACGCGCATTGCGGCGCTTCCTGCCGAGGACAGCGCGCGCGTCCAGTCCCTGATGCAGGCCTTCGCCGAAGAACTGATGCACAGCGGCGTTCGCGTCGGCGGCGTAACTCAGACGCGCGGCGCAGATTCTTCCGGCCGATCGGGAATCATGCTGCGCGACGTCGCGACCGGCGCCTTCTATCCGATCTCCCAAGACCTTGGTCCCGGTTCGGTCGCCTGCAATCTCGACACGAGCGAACTGGCGCTCGCCTGCGCGGCGATCGAGCGTTCGGCGCGGGGCGGCGCGCAATTGATCATCATCAGCAAGTTCTCCAAACAGGAGGCTGGCCGCGGCGGACTCTGCGACGCGTTTCGAGCGGCAATGACGGCGCGCGTCCCGGTGATCGCGGCAGTGTCCCCACACTATCGCGAGGAGTGGCGCGCCTTCGCCGGGCCGCTCGCGGAAGACGTCGCGCCTGAACGTCAGGCGCTGGCGGAATGGTGGGAGAAACTCCGGCGGACTATCTGACTGGCGGCGCATACATCAGTCCGCCTTTGGTCCACAATGCGTTCAGCCGCCGCTCCATGGCGAAGGGCGCCCCCTGCCCGAGATTGCGTTCGAAAACGTCGGCGTAATTGCCGACATGCTTGATGATGCGATAGGCCCAGTCCTGAGAGAGACCGAGATCGTCGCCATGTGCGCCGTCGACGCCGAGCAGTCGACGGATTTGCGGATTCTCGGAGGTTAAGGCGGCGTCGGCGTTCGCCTTCGATACTTCCAGCTCCTCGGCGTCGATCATCGCAAAAAGCGTCCAGCGGACAATGTTGAGCCATTGATCGTCGCCTTGCCGCACGAGCGGACCGCGCGGCGCCTTGGAGAGGAGGTCGGGCAGCACGGCGTGGTCCGCGGGGGCTGTCAGCGCTGTTCGAACGCCATGCAGCGTCGAAACGTCGGCCGTTAGCGCCTCGCATTTTCCCTCGTCATAGGCCTTTGCCGCTTCCTCCATGCTTGGAAACAGCTTGGGATCATATTTCGTCTTGTGGGCCCGGAAAAAATCGGCGACCTCAAGTTCATAGGGCGTGCCCTGCTCAATGCAGATCGATGCGCCGTCGAGGTCTTGGACCGACGCGAAGCTGCGCTGCCGGCGCACCAAAAACCCCTGACCATCGTGGAGCAACACGCCTGCGTAGATGAGCTTCTGGCCTGTGTCGCGGGCCTGGGTCCACGGCGAAGCGCTGGCGAGCAGGTCTACGGCGCCTGCTTGCAATGCGGCCACCCGCTCTTTTGACGAGAGTTCGATAAGGCGCCCCTTTGCGGGATCGTCGAGAACGGCGCTCGCCACGGCGCGGCAGAAATCGACGTCAAAGCCGCGCCATTCTCCGGTCCCGTCGCGTTGCGCGAAGCCCGGCGCATCGGTCACGCCACAGGTCACATAGCCGCGCTTTATGACCTGACCGAGCGTTGGTCCGACATCCGTTTGCGCCCGCGCGTCGAAAGCGATGAACCCGCCGGCGAAAACCGCAACGAGGGCGATAACTTGGCGGCGCATCATAGCGGGCTCGGCATCCGGCGGCGGATATACTACGGTCGCGCGGCGCGCGCGCGAAGGCGACTCGTCAGAGGCTGCATGTCCGAAGAAAAGCGAAAAACAAAGAGTAAATTAAGGCCCGCCACTCTTGTGACGCAAGCCGGCCGCGCGCCCTTCGATCATTTCGGCTTCGTCAATCCGCCTATTTATCGCGGCTCGACAGTGCTGTTTCCGACGGTCGCCGCCCTCGAGGGGCTACGCCAGCCATACACTTACGGCACCAAGGGAACGCCAACCACTCGCGCGCTCGAACAGGCCTGGAGCGAGATCGCCGGCGCCGCCGATACGGTGCTGACGCCCTCCGGCCTCGCGGCGATCGGGTTGGCGCTTCTGACCGCGACGCACGCCGGCGCGCATGCGCTCATTGTCGATTCCGCCTATCAGCCGACGCGGATCTTCTGCGATAGCCTTCTTACGCGCTTCGGCGTGAAGGTCGAATATTACGATCCCCTGATCGGCGGCGGCATCGCGGCCTTGATGAAGCCGGAGACGACTGCGGTGCTCGTTGAATCGCCGGGTTCGCAAAGCATGGAAGTCCAAGACATTCCCGCGATCGCCGCCGCCGCCCACGCCCACGGCGCCTGCGTGATCGCCGACAACACCTGGGCGACGCCTCTTTTCTTTCCGCCGCATGAGCTCGGCTGCGATCTCGCGATCGACGCCGGCACGAAATATCTTTCTGGCCACGCCGATCTCCTCATGGGCCTTATTTCCGCCAATTCGCAATGGGCGAAGCGCCTGCGGACGACCTTCAACGCTTTCAGCATGGGCTCCAGTCCAGACGACGCCTCGCTTGCGTTGCGTGGCCTGCGCACTTTGGCCTTGCGCCTGCGCGAACAGGAGCGCGCCGCACTCGATATCGCGCAGTGGCTCGAAGCCCGGCCCGAAGTTTCGCGCGTGCTGCACCCTGCCCTTCCGACGCATCCTGGACATGAGTTGTGGAAACGGGACTTTAGCGGCGCCGCTGGCGTTTTTTCCGTGATCCTTAAGCCAGCGACAAAGAAAGCGGTCGCCGCTCTTGTTGACGGATTGGAATTGTTTGGAATCGGCTTTTCATGGGGCGGCTATGAAAGCCTTGTCCTACCTTTCGATTGCTCTTCATACAGGACAGCGACCCGATGGACGCCGGAAGGACCGGCGCTGCGCTTCTCGATCGGACTGGAAGACGTCACCGATCTGAAAGCGGACCTCGAGGCGGGGTTCGCTCGGCTCAACGCCTCTTGAAGGCGGCTCGCTCACGGTGCATTTCAACGCTGGGTTCCTTTCTCGCGAAGTTTTTGAGGATTAGAAGCATGAAGGTCGCCGTTTCCGGGTTTGCCGCTTATGCGGTTGTCTGCGGCTTTTGGCTGGGGGGCGTGGGGCCAGCGCTGGCGGCCAGCGGCCAGGACTTTCCGAACGCCACTTGCGCCTGCAAGGGCTGCGGCCAAAACAAGTCGGATCTTACAGGCAAGTGCCCCGACGTCTGCAAGGACAAGACAGTCTACAACCTGGGAGACAAGGCCACCCCTGCGCCAGCGGCTAAGGGCAAAAAGGACAAGAGCGCCAAAGCCTCCGAACCGACAGAATTGTGCAAGGCGGCGCGCATGAAGTTGCCGAAAGGCTGGATACGCGCCGATCCTCCAGCGGCCAAATCGCGCTAGCGTAAGTATTTTCAAAGATGCTCGCTTCGAGCGGCGGCGAAGAAGCGCGGTTCTCATGACAAAAAGCCCGCCCAAGCAGCTTGGGCGGGCAAGGTTTTCATACGCGCGCGCGAAGAGCGCGTAACGACGCTTGCAAGATCAGAGTGCGGCTCCCGCCTGGAACCTCGGAATCACCGGGCCGCCGACTTCAGCCTTTTGACGCTCGCCCGACGGGCTGAAGAAGAACAGCAGTCCGCCGAACTGGCTGTCAGTGTCATAAGCGAGATCCGACAGGCGCTCGATGTCAAAGCGGGCGTCTTGCACGATCACTTCCATGTCGCGAGTCTCGCCCGGCGCAATCGGATTGGGATCGCTCACGGAAAGTCCGCGGTCGGCAAGGAGATAGTCGGGGAAGTCGGGCCTTGACGTGAAGACTTCCGGATTGAGGAAGCGCAGACCGGCGGACGTGAATTCGCCAAGCCTGACCGGCTCCTTGCCATTGTTGGCGACCTTCACCCTGATGCGCAGTTCGCGGCCAGGCACAGTGTAAGACCCGCCTTTGAACTGAACGGCGACAGTCGACCGCGGTTCATCGATCGGGGAAATGCCCGTCAGCAAGCCGGCCTGCATCGGCAGCGTGCGCGGGAACTCCTTGTTGGCCGCGGCATAGAAGACGATCACAGCCAACAGAACGGCGGCAAGCGTGATCGCGCCGATCCGCTTCTCGTCTTGGCCGATCAGCTGTGCGCCCTTGCCGGCCTTGACCTGCCAATACCGGACAATGATCCCCTTGGTCATGAACCAATAGAGAATCCAAGCGGCGGCGGCGGCCATCCAGAAGAAGTGATAGATATAGGTCCAAGTGATCCCATAGGTCTCGAGATCGATCGTGGAGCCTTCAAGGAGCGTCACCGGATTGGTGAAATCCTTCATGTCGCCCTTGATGGTGATCCATTGGCCTGGACCGACGATGGGACCGCCGTCCTTGACGTTGATCTGGACATGGACGTGATAGCGGCCTTGGCGTCGCGCTTTCAGGACGATCTTATATTCATAGTCCTTGCCCACATCCATGGAGAAGGTGCGCGGCACCGGCACTTCGCCGACGTAGGCGCTCTTGCGAATCAGAACCGGCCCGGGTTCGCCGACGTTAAGAAAGGACTCGCCGGGTTTGGCGACGGCTTGCGGCCAACCGGAGAACACATGCACCTTGCCAGTGAGCTCCATCTCGTCGTTGACGTTGAGTTCAGTCTTCGACCATTTGACGTCGTACCAGTTGAGCGTGCGCATGCGCAGGAACGCCTGCTGCGAACGTTCGCCATGCGCGGCGGCGGGCGTCGCCGCCGGCAAGGTTGTTATCGCGCCAGCGACCGCTAATCCGAAGATCCAAAGGCGAACGGCGCGCGCCGTCACGCATCTGGCCAACGATTGGATATTCAAGCTTTTCATTTGGAGCTACTCCCTTGAATTCTCTTTCGCCGCCGGAGCCGGGACCGGCTCCGGTCTGATGGTTCGTTCGCGTTCTAGACTTCTTCGATTTCGAGATATTTCGTCGTCGAGAACCATTTGCCCATGTTCCACCAAAGGAAGTAGACGAGCATCGAGATGAAGCCGGAGAAGAAGGCCGCGACCGGCACAACGTCCTTACCGAAGGTGCGCAGCGTGCCGCGCTCGACCATGCGGATATATTCCGGCGTGCCGGTGCGGACGTAGTTGAAGCCGATGAGGTCGGCGAGCGTGAGCAGCACGCCGTCGATTTCAGCGGCCTGATGATATTGCGCCAAGACGGGCCAATTGATCGGATAGAACAACAGGCCCCAGCCAAGGCCGCCGACGACCGCCGTGATGAGCCAGCTGCCCGAGATCATCAGCACGATATCCAGCCAGAAGCCCATGGGAATGAGCGCAGATGGGAAAACGAGGTTGATCGGGAAGAAGGTCCAGCCCCAGAAGTTGTCGTAGCGGTTGATCCACTCGCCAACGAGCAGGGCCAACACCACGGTCGTGGCGCCGATCGGCAGCCGGAACCTCGTCCAGAAGAAGGACTGCGAGGCGGCGGCGAAGCACATGGCGACAATCGGCGCCACCGTCGGCCACATGCGGCGGTCCTTAAAGTCGATCCAGAAGTCCCAGTCGCCGGCGAGCAGCATGTAGTGGATGTGGAAAGAGCCGAGCAGCACGGCGAATAGGATCACCAGAAGGATCCAATCCGTCAGGATGACGCAGCCGAGAAACTCTTCTTTCGATTTCCAGGTCTTGCCAGCCGGCGAGCCTGTTTCAGTTGATGCCGACATATTTTCCTCTCTTAAGATTGATCTGTTGAAGGGAAGCGGCGGCTCACCCGGCTCCGCCTTGTGACTGGCGGCCGCTTTCCTGTTTTTTTGTTGCGTTGATGAGCGGAGTTCGCGCGCAGCTTTACAGCGCGAGCGCGTCCTTCTCGTACTCTTTGCTGAGTTCAATCACGCGGTCGAGCACCTGACGCGCCACGCCAAAAACGGCGAGCGCAAACCAGCCGAAGAACACGAAGCCCCAGTGCAGCGGCGCCGTGAACAGCTCTTCCATGAACCAGAAGGTGTGTCCCCACTCATTCAGGCCGATGTTCGGGAAGATCATGAACGGCCCGGCAAAGAACATCAGGAAAGCGAGCGAGATTCTCTTCGCGAACTGCGGAATGCGCGTGTGCGCATACATGAAGGCGCCCCAGCCGCAGATGATGTAGATCGGATAGCTGAGGTAGAACTCCAGGATGTGGCTCGGCGTGAAGTCGGTGTCGCGAATGACCGTCTGGTGCCAGGTGCCGTCCTGCTCGGTGAAGTAGGAGGCTCCCCAGTAGACCGAGAAGGCGTAAACCGCGAGCCAGCCGATCAGCGTCAAGATGCGGCGCATCTCTTCTCGCGGCGCGACGGCGTCGATATTGCGATCGCGCGTCTTCCACAGATAACCGCCGATGCCGCAGAAGGCGACGAACTCAAGCGGCAGCTCCGTCCACATCAAGTTCATCCAATAGGTCTGGAATTCGGGCGCGAAAGAGTCGAGGCCGGCCTTCCATCCGAAATATTGCTCATAGATGCGGATGCCGACGTAGAACACCAGCATGACGCCCATGGTGATATAGGCGGGCTTGTAGTTCACGATCGTATCGACTTCGCTGGCCCGTGCGGCGCCGGCGGCTTTTTCTGTCGTCAGATTCATCAATGCCTCTCCTCTTTGGGTTCGAGACGTTTGCCGTCTCGGTTGGCGCTGGGCCTCCCGTTGCTGTGATTCTCGTCGCGCGGCGGGCTGATCGCCGCCGCCTTGGAGCGGCCGTGATCGCTTGGCGCGTTGACCGCTCGCGACGTGCAAACCACGTCGCAGCGGCATTCACAGCTGGAAAGACGTTATCATGTGAGTATCAAGAACAATATAGTATTCATCGTGCGACAATTTGTGCTTAACGCTGTTTAGAGTTACTTAAATTGCTTCAAATCTTGAGACTATGTTTTGTATGTAACTTGATACCTCAGTCACTCTGCAATGTTAAGCCACGTTTAGATGTATTATAATATGAAACGACACCATTTTAGAATGATATCAAACACTATATAGTCAAAATTGCGACATGTTGACGCAAGTAATACCTATTGTGCGGAGAATTGAATCGGTGAAGATCGAGTCAGCGCTGATCGGCAGCGTTCCACGGCAGTCCACACGAGAGGAACGGATGAAAACTTTGCACTCGATCAATGAACTCGGCTGGGTCGCCTTTTGGGTCGCCTTCTGCGTGTTTCTCTTTGCGATCTTTATTCCAACCGTGAACAGAGCGCTCAATTTTTAACCGTAACGCGATTCGTCCTCTTCCCTCCCCCAGGCGCCCGATCGTCCCGACTCGATCTCCCCGAGTCGGGACGATCTCTATCCAAGGCGCAGAACCCGGAAGGGAAGCTAAAAGACAAGGTCAATATGGCGTCCTATTGCTCGACAGTGTCACTCATGCTTTTTTGGACTGTCGCGATGCGCGCCCGCTGTCGGGAGGCCCAAGGAAGCAGCGTTAAAGACGCGATGCGCGCGAGGTGAATCGCTCCCAGGAAGAGACGGCTGGAGCGCGCCCATTCGGATTGGCTTCCCGTGCATTTACAAGAAACAGGCGGCGCCTCTGTAACTCTGGCCACGCTATGTCTGAACTTAAGCGTGAGCAGGAGCCCGTTGACGCTACTCAGAGAATGACAGTCGCCAAAAAGAGCAACAAAAGAGCGAATAAATGAGCGGCAACTTTGAAGAAGACCATCGTCTGAAATCCCACAAGCGGCGGGAAGATTCTCTCCGCCAGCTTCTGACGGAAACCATGGATAAACCTTCGCGGGAGATCGTCGAGGAGCTAAAAAAAGACTTGGGCGTCAGCCGCGCGACCGCTTATCGCATGATGAAAACCTTTCGTACGTGCGGCGCCGTCACCGCTCCTTGGACACGGCCTGTGGGAAGGCCGAAAGGAGCCCGTTGTCTCGATCCTCGCCGCGAGCAGCTTATTCAAGAGGCGATTAAGGGCTACTATTCGCACGCGCTTCGGCCGAGATTCCGGGCACTGGTCGAGGACGTTCAACGACGCTGCAACGAAGAGCTGTTGCCCAATTGGCGCACCATTCGCAAGCGCCTTCGAGATTTCGAGGGCCGCAATCGTGGCGCATCCAGCGGCGTAAATTGACTGGACAATGGCTCAAATGCGGTTGAGCGACATCCTGCAACGGCCGTTGCAGATCGTTTACTTCGATCACGTGAAAATCGACGACTATGTCGTCGACGAGCGGACTGGCGAAACGGGAAGCCCGTGGCTGACTTTGGCGATCGACGCCAGCACGCGCATGGTTGCGGGCTTTCATCTTTCGCTCGCTCCACCCTCTCGCGTTTCGCTCAGCCTGTGTCTGCTGCATGCCGTTTGCGACAAAGCGCGCTGGATGAATGAGCGCGGTCTCTCCGGCGATTGGCCAGCGGCCGGTCTCCCTGAGACGATCGCCATTGACCCGCAAAGCATTTTTGGTTTTCGCCAACTGGCGCGCGCCTGTCGCGATCAGGGGATTGCGACTGCATCGGCGTCGATCAATTCAAGCGTTTTCGGCGCGCGGGCCACGCATATGTTCGGCGGCCGGTTTGGCAAAGCGACAATCGCCAGAGCGCATGACGTGAGTTGGACGCCGAGAGCGCCACGCCATTTGCGCAGCGCAGTCGCGCGAGACATTCGTGAAGTGGAACACGATGTAGCCGACGGCCTCATCAATGATTACCATCAGCGTCCCCTCAAAGACACGGGACGCACGCCGCTCGACGGCTGGCGAATGACTGAGGCGGCTGCGCCATTGCGAGCGCCGCAAGATTGCATGCGATTCCGACTTTCCTTTCTCCCTGACGCCTTGTGCGCCCTCACTTCGAGCGGCGTTAGCGTGTTCGGAGAAATCTTCTGGTCGCCGACGCTTGGCGAACTGCATCGAGAAGGACGCGCCCGCGTGGCGGTTAAGTTCGATCCGCGAGATCTTTCGCGGATTTTCGTGCAGGAGATTGGCGGTCAGTTTGTGGAAGCGCAGAACATCGCAGGGATGAGCCGCGCCGACGACGAGGCCTGCCGCCGCGGTTGTAAATTATTTGGCACTTCGCGCCGATGCGCTTGCGCAAGGGAAGACTGCCGCTCTCCTTGTTGCGCCGAAATCGATCGCGCTGGAAGTCGGCAGGCGTTGCGCCCCTATTCGTGATCCTCTCAAAATCGTTCAGTCAGTCGCTCTATGTTTTCTGCTGTGACAGCCCCCCGCAGAAAGCGACCATCAAATCGCGCAATTCGGGCTCTTCGACGAGCTCGGCGGCGACCGAGCATTCGAACCAGCGCGTGGCGCGCTGCTTTTTCTCAGCCCATTGATTGCGTTGCTTTTGCACGCGCATAGAAAACACTTCGACGCGGCAGTCGACGCTCGCGCCGCTGCTGAGGCGTTTTTCGTAGCCGAAGTCTCCGAGCTTCGTTTTGTCCACTTTGCCGATTAGCCCGGCCTCCTGCACGGCCTCGATCGCCGCGACGATATGCGGTTTGCGGCCTTTCATCGGCCAGCCCTTTGGAATCACCCAGCGCTTCGTGTCGCGTGAAGTGACCAGCATGATCTCCACACGCCCCTCATTGAGTCGCCAGGGCAACGCCGCATATTGCGTGCGCGGCGTAGACGCGGCGCCCTCGCGCTTCTTTTTTGGTTTCGGCGTTTTCATGCCGCGAACCTCGCGAGCACATAGAATGTCGCGGCGAAAAAAGCCGCCATAGGCATGGTGATGACCCAGGCGACGACGATGTCCTTAGCGACGTTCCAGCGGACCGCCGCAATCCGTCGCGACGCCCCCACGCCAATGATCGCGCCGGTGATCGTGTGCGTCGTCGACACCGGAATTCCCAACCCCGTCGCCAGGAACAGGGTTATGGCTCCGCCAGTCTCCGCGCAGAACCCTTGCATAGGCGTCAACCGAGTGATCCGCGACCCCATTGTTCGCACGATTCGCCATCCGCCGAATAAGGTTCCAAGACCCATAGCGGCCTGACAGGCGATGACGACCCAAAAAGGAACGTAGAATTCGCGGCCGAGCGCGCCATGCGCGTAAAGAAGCACGGCGATCACGCCCATTGTTTTCTGCGCATCATTGCCGCCGTGACCCAGCGAATAAAGGGAGGCGGAGGCGAATTGCAGAATTCGGAACAGCGCATCGACGCCGCCAGGAGTCCGCCGCACAAAAATCCATGAGACGAGCAGAATTAGCGCGAGCGCCAACACGAAGCCGAGCGCCGGCGACAAAACGATCGCGGCTGCCGTCTTGAGGAGCCCGTTCCAGACGATCGCCGACGCGCCGACCTTGGCGACGCCAGCGCCCACGAGTCCACCAACGAGCGCGTGCGAACTAGAGGATGGGATGCCCAATCCCCAGGTGATCAGATTCCAAATGATCGCGCCCATGAGCGCGCCGAAGATGACGAAATCGTCCACGATATCGGGCGAGACGATGCCCGCGCCGACGGTTTGCGCCACATGAAGCCCGAAAAACAGAAAGGCGATGAAATTAAAAAATGCGGCCCAGACCACGGCGTATTGCGGACGAAGAACGCGCGTCGAAACAATGGTCGCGATGGAATTGGCGGCGTCGTGCAAACCGTTCAGGAAGTCGAAGATTAATGCGACCGCGATGAGCCCCAGGAGGAGAGACGAAAAGTTCTGCAAGCGTCTTCCTTAAGTATGTTCAATGACAATGCCGGCGACTCGATCGGCGACGTCCTCAAATCCGTCGACGACTTTTTCGAGATGGCCGTAGATCTCGGCACCTACAATGAACGCCATCGTATCTTTGTGGCGGTGCGCCTGAAACAGCTCCTTTAATCCTTGGTCGTGGATGGCGTCGGCCTCGTCCTCAATGCGCGTGATTTCTTCGCTGAAAGCGTTCAGCCTACCGGCGTTCTGGCGCATCGTCCGCAGTAAGGGTATAGCGCTGCGCGTGAGCTCCGCCGACTGGACGATAATATCGCCCATGCGGCGCATGGCGGGTTCAAAATCGCGTGTCTCGTAGAGCAGCGTCGCCTTAGCCGTCTGGTGCATCTGGTCGATCGTATCATCCATCGCCGTGATCAGGTCGCGGATGTCGCTGCGATCGAACGGCGTGATGAATGTGCGGCGAACCGCCAGATGCGCCTCGCGCGTGATGGCGTCGGCCTCGTGTTCCTGACGGCTGATTTCATGGCTGCAGACGAGCACGCGGTCGCCGCCATTCAGCAGTTCACGCAAGGCGCGCGAGCCGGCGACAAGCGTCTCCGCGTGGCGCTCGAAAAGATCGAAGAAGCGCTCCTCTCTCGGCATGAGCGCCTGAAACCAAGACAGCATGGCGCTCTCGCCCTCCCGAATCTTAGTCACAAAACTGTCATAAACCAGCGCGGCACATAACCGGGCGAGCGCGGGCTGTAAAGCGTCGAGACGCCGTGGCCGAGATTATTTTGGACGTCTCTGCGTCTTGTTGAATGCGAGAGCGTCTTCCTCGGATGGGGAAAAGCGCGCATCGACAGGCGTAAATTTGCGCGGCAGCAATTCTTTAAGCCGCATCCTGATCTGGCGGGGGGCGTGAATGACGCTTACCAGGCTGGAGCCGCTATAAACGAACGCGCCCTTCTCCCCCACGACGATGTCGCCAGGGCGCAGAGTTGGATCCTTCAGGGAGAGCCGAAGGTAATAATCGTGAGATTCCGCCGGATCGTTGCAAGAGCATCCGGGCGCCAACTTCTCGCGAAAGCTGAACGCCGTCGAAAGCGCCGTATAGCGCTCCCCTTTGGCGTTGCGCGCCTCCTCGATGCTCGGTCCCTCGTAGAGTTGGACCCGCGTCGCCGGACAAGCAAACTGGCAGGACTGCTGACCCGAGATCACCGAAGATCTGATCAGGGGAAAATAATAGCCGTCGCAGGCGCGCACGCAGTAGCCGCCGCCGGACATCGAGTCTGTGTCGGCGCGCAAAGGCTCGGGATCGGCATAACGGACAGGCCGCCTTGGCGCTCGCGCGCGCGGACGCATCACGCGCCAGGAAGGCCGGGAAGGATACCCGTAATAAGGCTGACTAGGCCCGAAGAGAAAGTCGAAAAAACCCTGAGCCAGGGAGTCGGACGGCGAAAAAAGCAGGACGGCGACAGCCAGCGCGCTGGCGATGACTCGCGGACCTTGGGGGTAAAGCCGCATTCGCCTGTCCCCGTCGACTAACTTCGACTGGCGACCCCGGCAGGATTCGAACCTGCGACCTACTGCTTCGAAGGCAGTTGCTCTATCCGGCTGAGCTACGGAGCCGTCGAATGCGCAGCTTACGCCGCGGACCGTATCACCTCGGCCAACGCGGCGCCAGACGACGCCCCGACAGGGTAGTCATATATGGCGACCCCGGCAGGATTCGAACCTGCGACCTACTGCTTAGAAGGCAGTTGCTCTATCCGGCTGAGCTACGGGGCCGAAAGAGACTCAGTGAGTCCAGAGTCCGATGCGGCTGGTTTTGAAATTGTCTGAATAGGATACGCCGCGGCGCGCCGCGAGATTGGGCTTCGGCTCCTCGACGCGATAGGCGAGGCCGTTACGCTCGGCGTAGGCGATCGCCTCCTCCTTGGTCGCGAAATTGAGCCTGACCTGCTGGCGCATGTCAGCGGAGCTCGTCCAACCCATAAGGGGCTCGATGCTGCGTGGAAGCTCCGGCTCAAAGTCGAGCCGCCACATGTCCGAACCAGGGCCGGATTGAGTGGCGCTCGGCGCGGGAAGGTAGATGCGTGCAGTCATAGGGCCTCATTATTGACGCTGCGCTCGAGGCGCTTCGTGAGAGAGCGGCGCGGCGGCGTTCGCGCTGGTCGGGGCAGCAGGATTCGAACCTGCGACCTGAAGTACCCAAAACTTCCGCGCTACCAGGCTGCGCCATACCCCGTCGGACAAGCCGCGCCTACGGCGGCCCTGCCCTCGCTCGAATTTCGCTACCACGCAAGCCCTCACAAGGGAAGCGGACTAGGGGCCAAACATGCGATGCCGCACCTTGTCTCCGGGTACGAGCGCGATGCGCCGGGCGGCTCCGGCGTTCAACTCCAGCACTGCGGAGGCCGGCTCAGGCGACGTTATGATCCGCTCGGACAGGGGTTCGGTATCGGTGGCGACCCCCACGACGCGGCCGTCGCGTCCGATGAAAACCATATCAAGTGGAATATAAGTGTTCTTCATCCACATCGAGACTGGCCGTTCGGCCCCGAAGTCGAACAGCATGCCGTGATTCTCCGGCATCGACTTGCGTAACATCAAACCGCGGGCGCGGGCCTTTGGCGTGTCGGCGATTTCGACATGGAAGTCGTGCTCGCCCGTCGCCGTCGTGATGCGCGCGATTTCAGTGGCGGGATCGGCGTGCGCGACTGTCGACGCAGAGAGCGCCAGCAAGAAGGAGATGATCAGTAGGCGGAAGAATTGCGCGGCACTCACCAGGAATCCTTCTAAAGAGCTTTGCGCGCAGCGGTTAGTGCGAAGGGGCGCTTTTCGCCTCCAGCGGCCGCACTTCGGTCGCCATCAGGCCCTTTGGGCCTCCGCCGTAACGCACGAGCACGCTATCGCCTGGCTTAAGTTCGGTCATACCGTAGCGGCGCACTGTCTCCATATGCAGGAAAATGTCTTCGGTGCCTTCGCCTCGCGTGAGAAATCCAAATCCCTTCACGCGATTGAACCATTTGACGATCGCAATTTCATAGCCGCTCGTCGGAACGACCTGGGTGTGAGTGCGCCCCCCAGACGACTGCGAAGGATGCACCGCGGTCGACTCGTCCATCGTCACGACCCGAAAAACCTGCATGCCCTTCGCGCGTTTCTGGGCTTCGCAGACAATGCGCGCGCCCTCGAACGCGGTCTGCAGTCCGCTGCGCCGGAGAATCGTGACATGTAGAAGTATGTCCGCGGCGCCGTCGTCGGGGACCACAAAACCGTAGCCCTTCGCGACATCGAACCATTTTATGTAGCCCGCGACTTCGACCAATTCGAGAACGGATTCATCCGATTCAGTCGCGCTCGCTGTCAAATCATCCTGAAAAGTCACTTTAGCGCCCACCGACCAACTCCTATGCTGATCCAGAGCATTCGACTGGCGCGCGTCGGCGATTTTCTAAAAAACCGAATCGCAACGCATCGCTCATGAATCACTTTTAGCAAGATATCATTCGTGGCGCGTCATCCAACATACAAATTTTATCTACGTCCGAATGTCTGTGGATATGCGCGCGGATGCGCAGATGTATCGAAACGATTGTCGCCCAATCTGAATCGATGCGCGCGCGTCTCCGAGCGCGGCGATATTGCACAAAAAATGGTGGCTCCGTAACGGAAGATATTCAGGCCGCCCACAAATCTTTTGGGGTCTGTGGCCTACGCGCCACATCGAGGGCCATTTGACAAAAGCGGTTGGGACGCGCAATCGGATTTGGCGAGCCTAGCGGGCCCTGCCGCCTGCCCGCCATCCCCGGTTGGAGCGCCGCCAATGACCACTTCATCGACTGCGCCAGCGAGTGCGCCCATGACTGTTCACGCTCCGGACCGTAGCCCTACGTGCATCGATCCACGCTACGACCTCGCCGCCCTGGTTTCGGCCCGCGAAAGCGAGCGCTTTTCGTTGCACGCGAAGCATCTCAACGAAATGTGGGTGCGCGTTCTGAAGACGATTGGCTATGACGTAGGCTTCACGCGAGGCGTTGGTCCCTATCTCTGGGACCGGAAGGGCGATCGCTATCTCGATCTCCTCAGCGGCTGGGGCGTTTTCGCGCTCGGACGCAACCATCCGGCGGTGCGCGACGCTCTCGTGAGCGTGCTCGACGGCGAACTCGCCAATCTCGTGCAACTTGACGTTTCAGTCCTCGCTGGCGTTCTCGCTGAAAAATTGCTCGCCTACGCGCCTTGGCTGGACAAGGTGTTTTTCGCCAATTCGGGCGCCGAGTCTGTAGAAGCCGCGATCAAATTCGCGCGCGCGGCGACGGGGCGTCCCGGCATCTTGCATTGCGCGCATTCCTTTCACGGCCTGACCTATGGCTCGCTGTCGATGAACGGCGACGATATTTTCAAGAAGGGTTTCGGACCTCTTTTGCCAAATGCCCGTGAGGTGGCGTTCGACGATCTCGACGCTCTCGAGCGCGCATTGGCCGGGCGCGACATAGCCGCCTTCTTCGTGGAGCCCATTCAGGGCAAAGGCGTCAACCTTCCTCAAGAAGACTATCTTCTCGGCGCGCAGGCGCTCTGCCGAAAATACGGGACCCTGTTCGTCGCCGACGAGATCCAGACAGGGTTGGGCCGGACGGGGCGCTTCTTCGCCATCGATCATTACCCCGGCGTCGAACCCGACATGATCGTCGTCGCCAAGGCGCTTTCCGGCGGTCATGTGCCGGTCGGCGCGGTGCTGACCCGCAAGTGGATCTTCGACAAGGTTTTCGACCGCATGGACCGCGCGGTCGTGCATGGCTCGACCTTCAGCAAGAATGATCTCGCCATGGCGGCGGGCATCGCCACGCTGGACGCGCTTGAAAATGAGCGGGTGATCGAGAATGCGGCGAAGCGGGGCGAGCGTCTTCTCGCGTCATTCCAGAGGATGGCGGGCGGCTATGAGCTTGTCGCCGATGTGCGCGGGAAGGGCCTCATGATCGGCGTCGAATTCGGACCGCCGAAGTCTCTCAAGCTCAAGGCCGCGTGGAATCTGCTGGAGACCGTCAATTCGGGCTTGTTCTGCCAGCTCATCTCGATCCCGCTGTTTCGCGATCACAAGGTGCTGACGCAAGTGGCCGGACACGGCAATCACACGATCAAACTGCTGCCGCCGCTGACGATTTCCGACGAGGATTGCGACTGGATCGAGCAGTCGTTCGACGCCGTCATCGCGGACGCGCACAAGGCACCTTCCGCCGTCTGGTCGCTTGGCAAGACCCTGGCGGAACACGCCATAAAGGCCCGAATGAGCGGCTGACCTTAACCGGCGCTGCGCCCCTTGGCGCAGCTCACGCCGCAGGCGAAAGATGCTTCTCCACCTCGCGCGAGTAGTCCTCGATCAGGGTGCGCGAAAGCGCTCCCGGCGTGAAGCGATACACGCCAATCTCTGAAACTGGCGTCACTTCGGCGCCCGTGCCGCAGATGAAGCACTCCGAGAAGGAAGCCATCTCCTCCGGCATGATCCGCCGCTCGATGACGTCAATCCCGCGTCTACGCGCCAAGTCGATTACGGTGCGCCTTGTAATGCCATCAAGGAAACAGTCGGCAATCGGCGTATGCAACGCGCCGTCCTGGACAAAGAAGACGTTCGCGCCGGTACATTCGGCGACGCGGCCAAGCCAGTCGTACATGAGCGCGTCGGCAAAGCCGCGGCGCTCCGCGCGGTGCTTGGAGATAGTGCAGATCATGTAAAGCCCGGCCGCTTTCGCCATGGAGGGCGCCGTCAGCGGGTCGGGTCGCCGATATTCGGCGATGTCGAGCTTGATGCCCCGCATCTTGGTCTCGACATCGAACATGCTCGGCCAATCCCAAACGGCGATCGCGACGTTGATCGTCGAATTTTGCGCCGCGACCGCCATCATCTCGCTGCCGCGCCAGGCGACCGGGCGCACGTAGCAATTCGACATGCCATTGGCTTTTACGGTCTCATGCTTTGCTGCGTCGAGTTCTTCGACGCTGTAGGGAATCTCAAAATCGAGAATGCGGGCGGAGTTCTGGAACCGTTCGGAATGCTCGCGCGATTTGAAGACTACGCCGCCGTAAGCGCGCTCGCCCTCGAATACGCAAGAGGCATAATGCAGACCGTGCGAGAGAACATGCAACTTCGCTTCGCGCCACGGCACAAGCGCGCCATTATACCAGATGAATCCGTCGCGCTGATCGAAGGGCGGAAGCGACATGGCGAGCTCCGGGAAGATGCGGTCGGATAGGCCAAACAAGCCGCTGCGACGCGCTGTCAGCACTAGCCAGCAGCCAGATTTATGTCAATATAGTTGACGTAAATAGCTCGCGGAAAACGTAAGGCAACGACAAGCGTGAACGATCTCTCGACGAGGAAAATAACCGAACTGGCCGAGACCGTCGCCTGGCGGAGCGCCGCCACGGAAATGGCGGCGACGACCACGAGCGACGAAGGCGCTCTCGAGCTCGTAGAGCTATTTTTCTTCGCCTATCGCGATTTCGTGGGAGATGCCGATCGGTTGCTTGAAAACTACGGTTTCGGACGGGCGCATCACCGCGTGCTCCATTTCGTCAGCCGTCGGCCCGGCCTGGCGATCGCCGCCTTGCTCGAGATATTGAGGATCACCAAGCAGAGCCTCAACCGCGTCTTAAAGCAACTTCTTGAGGCCGGTTTCGTCGAGGCGCGTGAAGGCGTCTTGGACCGGCGTCAGCGCCTTCTCTACCCGACGCCGCAGGGCGCCAAGCTTGCGCGCGACCTCGCGGCGCTGCAAACGGCGCGTTTCCTGAAAGTCATGGACGAGTTGCCGCCGGCGGCGCGCGGCGCAGCCTCCGAATTCCTGTTCGCAATGATCGATTCCGATGAGCGCGAACGCGTCCGAGCGCATCTTGCTTGCGCGAAAGCTGCAGGCGCCGCGCCGTGACTGCTTCTCTGCAGCGCACCGCTGCGCCCGGCGCAAAAGCGGCGCATATTCTCGTCGTAGACGATGACCGGCGCATTCGCACTCTGCTGTCGCGCTTTCTGATGAACGAGGGCTATCTTGTCAGCGCAGCGGCCGATGCGAAGGAAGCGAGCGCCAGACTGCGCGATATCGCATTCGATCTTATCGTGCTCGATGTCATGATGCCGGGCGAAAGCGGCGCCGCCTTCGCGGCGCGATTGCGCAAGGGCGCCGAACCGCTGCGTTCCGCGCCTATTCTAATGTTGACGGCGCTTACCGAGACCGCGGACCGCGTCGAAGGCCTTGAGGCCGGCGCGGACGATTATCTCGCAAAGCCTTTCGATCCCCGGGAATTGTCGCTGCGCATCGCAAGCATCTTGCGGCGGGCGCGGCGCGCGAATCCAGAGGAGCCAAAGCGCTTTGGGGACTTCGTCTTTGATCCCGAACGCGGCGAATTGCTGCGCGGCGACGCGCCGGTTCGGCTGACGACGCGGGAGCGGGATTTGTTGCGGATGCTGACCGAAAGCGGCGGCGCCATCGTTTCGCGCCAAATTTTGGCGCAACGTGACCCTGAACGAAACGCGAGCGAGCGCAGCGTCGATGTCGAGATCGCCCGGCTCAGGCGTAAAATCGAAATCGATCCGAATGCGCCACGCTATCTTCAGACAGTGCGCGGCCAGGGCTACCGCCTGCTCGTCGAGCCGCTGCGCGCCAACCTCTGAAATGATAGAGTCGTCAGGATGACCGTCGTCTTACCGGAAGTTCTCGCCGCGCCCCGCAATCTGTGGCGGCGCTTCGCCAACTGGCTGCATGATCGCATGCCAAGGGGACTTTACGCGCGCGCGTTGCTGATCGTGATCCTCCCGGTCGTGCTTCTTCAGTCCGCGGTCGCCTACGTCTTTATGGAGCGGTATTGGGAAGTCGTGACCTACCGCCTCTCCGCGGGAATGGCGCGGCAAGTGGCGGCAATCGTCGATATTTACGAGACATTTCCGGACGATCAGGAACACACGCAGCTACGCCGCATCGCGGCCGACGATCTCAATATGGAGATTACTGTTCTGCCGAAGGGGGCCCTGCCTGCGCCCGCGCCCAAGTCGTCACTGTTCTCGCTGCTCGACAAGGCGCTTTCGAGAGAGCTTTCACGACGGCTCAAGAAGCCTTTTTGGATCAACACCGGCCTTGCCCGCAATCTGATCGAGATTCGCGTCGCGCTGGATGACAAAACGCTGAAAATGCGCGCCTCGCGCACGCACGCATACGCCTCAAACTCGTATATTTTCTTCATGTGGATGGCGATCGCCTCAGTGATCATCCTTGCCATCGCCACTTCGTTTCTGCGCAATCAGATCAGGCCAATCCTCCGTCTCGCCCGCGCAGCTGAAGAATTTGGCAAGGGGCGCAACGTCGCATTCAGTCCGCGCGGGGCGCGCGAGGTCCGTCAGGCCGGCGCAGCCTTTCTCGACATGAAGCGCCGATTTGAGCGCGCAATCGAGCAGCGTACGACGATGCTCAACGGCGTTTCGCACGATCTGCGAACGATCATTACGCGATTCAAGCTTTCGCTCGCCCTGATGGGCGACTCGAACGAAGCCGTCGAAATGCGCAAGGACGTGGAGGAAATGGAGCGCATGGTCGAGGCCTATCTTGCCTTCGCGCGCGGCGATGGCGATGAGGCCTCCTCCCCTACGGACATCGAAGCCATCCTCGATGAATTGAAGTCGGCTGTCGAGAAGCGGGGCATCGCGGCGGCCATCAAGATCGAGGGCGATCCGAAAATCATCGCGCGGCCCGCGGCGATCAAGCGGTTGCTTGCAAATCTCGTCAGCAATGCGCAGCGCTATGGAAAGCGGATCGAACTTTCGGCGGCCAACGACGGCAAAACGATGACCGTGAGTGTTGACGACGACGGACCTGGCATCCCCCCCGAGCGTCGCGAAGACGCATTCCGGCCCTTCTACCGACTCGACGAGTCGCGCAATCAGAACGAGGCAAATTCCGGTCTGGGCCTCGCCATCGCACGTGACATCGCCCGCTTACATGGCGGCGACATTATGCTGGACAAGAGCCCGCTCGGCGGCTTGCGCGCGAAGGTCAGCTTGCCAATCTAGCGATCGGTCACGCCCGCGGGTGCGAATGGCCGCCGTCGTCGTCGTAATCGCGGTAGTCGCGACCCCGCCGATTCCGCCAGCCGAACAGGCTTTGTGCGAAGGAATAGAAGGGCCGCGTCAGCCTTGCGAAATCCTCCGCGCGATCAACGTAACGTTCGCCGCGCGTGAGCTCGCGATCGAGCGTCGACAAGGCGTCATGGATGTCGCCGGCGAACCAATCTTCGAGCACGCGGCTCCAGGCCAACGCCAGCCCCTGCAGCTTGAGCGAGCCGACCGGGCCCTCGCTATCGATGTCCGCGGCCTCCAACATAAAGCGCATTGAATTGACTGTTTCGCGGTTAAGCGCTGCGGCGGTGAGCGGGTCGCGCGACGCCCAGCGCGCCACGCTCGCCAGCGCATCCCGGTGAGGCTCGAGCGCATCGAGCCGATGCCGCAGTACGTCGTACAGTCGTTCGCGCGCAGGTTCGTGCGAAGCCTCCTTTGGCAGCGCATCGAGAATCTCCCGGTCGATGCGCCGAGAGAACGCGCCGATGATCGCGCCTTTTGAGGGAAAAAGCTCCCGCAGATCGGCAAGCGAAATGCCGGCTTCATGAGCGATATCCGTGAGCGTCACATCGCTGAATTCCCGCCGCGTGGCGAGCCGGAGCGTCGCGTCGATCACTCGGTCGCGGGGGCTGCCGCCGCTGTTCATGTCCATCTCCAATTCCTGAGGAATTTCTTAGCGAGTATTCTATTGTCGCGCGGCTGCGGGACAAGACGCGCCTTTCAACCGGAAAGTTCCCCTGCCCGGCGTTTCGCTATAGCTACCGCGCGGCGCATCAAGGGAGCGAGACCATCCGCCGACTCCAGGACCTCCAGCGCCGCCGCTGTCGTGCCGCCCGGAGACGTCACTCGACGACGCAATTCGTCAGGACTGGTTTCAGGCTGTTGCCGCATAAGTTCGCCGGCGCCTTCGACGGTTGCGCGTGCAAGGCGCGCCGCGAGCGCAGCAGGCAGCCCGGCTTCGACCCCGGCTGCGGCAAGACATTCCGCAAAGTAGAAGACATAGGCCGGACCCGAACCGGAAACAGCTGTCACCGCATCAATTAGCGCTTCGTCGTCGACCCATTCGACGGCCCCGACGGCGCGAAGCAGCGCGTCGGCGACCACGCGCTGAGCGCCGCTTGTCGCCGCACTCGAACAAGCCCCAGTGATGCCTCGGCCGATCGCGGCGGGCGTATTAGGCATCGCGCGCACGATGGCTTGGGTCGGCAAATGCGCGGCGACGTCCGCAAGGCGCTTGCCGGCAAGGATCGACACGACAACGGTTTCGGGCGCGACGAAGCGCTTTGCCGCTGCGGCGCCCGACTCGAGCGCTTGCGGCTTCACAGCGAGAACCACGGCGTCGCACAGTTCGGCAGCGCCGTTCAGCGCATAGCCATGTTCCGCGCATAATTTCTGCAGCCGCTCCGACGGCTGCGGCTCGACGATTGAAACGGAACCCAACAGGCCCTGCGCGGCCCAACCCTCGAGCAACGCCAGGCCCATGTTCCCGGCGCCGATCAGGGCGACGGACTTTCCCCGCAGCCCGGCCTCGTCGGTCACGCTTCGCCTTTCGTCTCAAAGTTGGCGGTGGCGAGCGCCTCCTTGGCGTTCTTTCCAGCCCATAGAACGAATTGGAAGGCTTGGTAATGCCGCTCGCACGCCTGCAGCGCATTGTCGAGCAGGGCGGCGCATTGCGTCGCCGACGGCTGCGCCCCGCCCGTTAAGATCAGCCCATGGCGGTGCATCGCGACGCCCTCCTTCGGCCAGAAATCGAAATGCCCGATCCACATTTGCTCGTTGATCGCATTAACGAGCGACATCAGTTCGCCGCGCCTGCGCTCCGGCGCCTTGAGGTCGAAGGCGCAACTCACATGCAGCGTTTCAAGATGCGGCAGCCAAGTGAAGGCGACGTGATACTCCGTCCAAGCTCCAGCGACGGAAATAGAAATCTCGTCTTCGTCGTCCCGATCGAAAGACCAGTCATTGGTGGCCGCCAGTTGCTCCACGACATCCACTGGATGTTCAGCGCGTTCCGTTTCATTTTCTGTTGCGATCAGCATGTGCCAACCTTTTTTTAAATGTCAGCATGACGCGGCGAGTAAGACAGGCGACGATGCGTCGTGGAGCTTTGCTTGAGGCGCCTCCTTTTCAAGCGATTGATTCGAAGTCGAATCACCTCTTGCAGTCACTATACTCCACACAAGAATGATGACGCGAAAAAAGCGACGCCCTGACCTTGTTGGCGCAGACTTGCGGGATTCGCGCGTCGACGTCCACGGCGCAGCGGACTCTTCCACAGGGACTCGCTTCAAAAAAATAGCTTTGGATAAAGCGACGAGTCGCTGATACGCCGCGCGCAAAGAAAAGCCTCGCCCGCTCAGTCGCGGACGAGGCTAGCTTTTTTTGAGCCCGCTTCTCCTAGCGAGTCATCATCACCGGAGATCCGACGCTCACGCGATTGTAAAGGTCGGAGACATCCTCGTTCAACATTCGGATGCAGCCGTAGGAGGCGGCAGTGCCGATCGATGCGCGCATCTTGGCCGTCGTGCCGTGAATCGCCACCTCGCCATGACTAAGGGTCAGCGCGCGCACGCCCATCGGATTGCGCGGCGAGCCGCCCCGAATGAAATTTGGCAGCTCAGGGTGGTCGGCTTTCACCACGGCTGGCGGAACCCAGTCCGGATTCACATATTTTCCCTCGATGGATGTCTCGCCCGACCATTCTTTGCCGCGCTTGGGAACGGCCACGGGATAGCTGATGGCGACGCCGGTATCGACGACATAGAAGAGCCGGCGCTGACCGGCGCTGATGACGATGGTCCCGGGGGCGACGCTTGGCGAAAAGGCCACGATGTTGCGCGCCGTCGCAGTCTGTGGAAGCGCGGTCAGCGCCATTCCGCCGACCGCCGCGGTTACGAGTAATTTGAACAACCCCGCCGGCTTTGCGCTGCGGGATCGACGCGAAAGAGCAAACAGGTTACGCATGACGCTCACACCCTACTTACTGAAGCCTCGGCAGCGACTCTTCGAATAGACGCATTCTAACTTTCGCCATGATCTTGTCGAAATGTTCCACATTTTCAGGTTAGGGTTTAACGTTAAGAAATGTCGTGAATTTCTAACCTAACGACCCCTCGCTTAAGACCATTGCGTCGTAATTGCGCCATCCTTTCGTCGAATTTCATGCGCGTTGCGCACTTGCTAAGCTATCTGGCGCAGGCCTGGTCGTAAGGAATGAGCGAGACAGTGGGACCGCCAAAAATTTTTGATCGCGCGCTGCTGCGCAGGCGGCTCAGTCGGGCGTTAACCAAGGGCGCGCCGGATTTTCTGATGGCGCGCGCGGCAGACGACCTGCTCGATCGTCTGCTGACGGTGAAGCGCGAATTCCCGCATTCTCTCGATCTTGGTTCGCCGAGCGCGCATTTCTCGGAAGCTGTCGTGGCGAGCGGCCGTGCGCCGCCCTTGCGCGCCAGCGGTTACAGCGGCGATGTCATCGCTGACGAAGAAGCTCCGCCTTTTGCGCCGAGCTCCTTCGATCTGATCGTCTCCGGCATGGCGCTGCAATGGGTCAATGACCTGCCCGGCGTGCTCGCGCAGGCGCGACGCATGCTCGCGCCGGATGGGCTGTTCCTCGCCTGCCTCGTTGGCGGCGCCAGTCTTGTGGAGCTTCGCGCCGCCCTCGCGCAGGCCGAAGAAGAGATCACCGGCGGCGCGAGTCCGCGCGTATCGCCTTTCGTCGACGTGCGCGACATGGGCGCCTTGTTGCAGCGCGCCGGCTTCGCTCTGCCGGTCGCCGACGTCGACAGCTTTATCCTGCGCTATGATTCGATGTTCGAACTGATGGAAGATCTGCGCGCCATGGGCGCCGCCAACGTTCTGGCAAAGCGCGCGCGTAAACCATTGCGGCGCGACGTTGTTGCGCGCGCCGCGCAGATTTACGCCGAGCGCTTCTCGGACGCAGACGGACGCGTGCGCGCAAGCTTCGAGATCGTCTGGGCGTCGGGCTGGGCGCCGCATGAGAGCCAGCAGAGGCCGGCGAAGCGTGGCTCTGCAACAATGCGCCTCGAAGACGCGATGAAATCCGCCCGCGAGAGCTAGCGCGTGACCTCAACGTCGACGCTGCGGGTTTGAACCGGCGCGGGCTCCCAAGGCCGCTGATAGACGAAGACGATCTCGGCATGTCCAGGCGCGAGCGCCTGAATCTTCCAATGGCGCATTCCGGGGCTACCCATCATTCCCCGTCGCCCCCTGCTCTGGCCGCCATCCGATATCGACAGGATTTCGAGATTGCGGCTTGCGCTCTGATCGATGCGCCAGGAATAGCCGGTCGTCACATTCTCCTGCAGCGAGAAAATCGTGCTGGCGCCAGGCGTAAGCTTGATGGCCTCGCCGGCTTGCGCCGGAAGCGCGATGAAAATGCCGAACAGCAGCAGTCGCGACAACAGACGCTTCATGACGTGTCCCCCTTTCCGCTCTCTGTGTGATGCGGCGGCGAGCAAATATTCAATACACGCCGGGAATGAGCCGGGCGGTATGCGCGCGATAGGCCTCATAGGCCGCGCCGAACTCGGAACTCAATAAGCGCTCCTCGGCGTTCATCCGCGCGAAAAGCGGCGGGATATTCAGCAGCGCGAGAAGCACGCCGACCGCGGTGTTGAACGCCAATCCCTAGCCGAGCGCCGTGATCAGCAGGCCGAGATAGCTCGGATGCCAGATGCGGCTGTAGAGACCGGTGGTCACCAGTTCATGGCCGGGCTGGATGGCGACAAGGCCGCTGAAGCGGCCCCCGAGCACGGCGACCGGCCAGAGCCGCAAGGCGCCGCCCGCCGCGACCAGTACGACCCCGAGCCATCGGATGGCGTCGCCGTCCAATATCCACACTCCCTCCCGATCGGCCCAGGCGGGCAGATAGGCGCCGAGCAGACCGATGATCAGAAAGGCCGCGATGACCCATCGATTGCCGCGGTCCTCGCGCAGGCCGGAGCTCAAGTTGCCGCCGACGAAGAGCGACGCGATTCCGAGCGCGAGCGTGACGACGATGAGCGCCGTCCGCGCCGCGTTGGAAAAGAAAGCGTCAATCCCGCCGCCGCCGATGATCGCGAGCGCGAGATAAAGGCCGACGGACAGCGCGACGGAGAACGCGCGGATCAGCAGCGAACGCATAGAAACTTTGCTCCAACCTGCCGGATCATGACCGAGTGATCGCAGTCGCAGGCGATGGAGCGACGATGCAGCTTATTTGCGGCGCTTCGAAGTCGCTTGGGCGCGCGAGGAGAACCAGACCGATGACTTTAACTGTCCGGGGCATTTTCCGCATGTGACACGCCCCTTCGTGTTGACGTAAGCGCAAAGCCCGCGCGAGAGGCAGTCGTCTGTCGTCACCGGACGTGCGTACGCGGCAGAAGAGATAATGGCGCCGAAAATGCCAGCGGCGATAGCTAGGAGTCGGAAATTTAGCATAACAACCTCTTCAAATAGGGGATCGAACGCAGCGCTAAGTAGCGCAACCAGCAATCTGTGGAAGCGGGCATGTATCCTCGCAAGCCCCTTTGCCCTCCAGGTGATCTAGTTCCCTCCAAGTGATCTAGTTATTGAAAGTGGACCATTCATTGGTCGATTGGAGCAGCTGCTAATGAAGATTTCCGTAACCGAAGCCAAGGGGCAGCTTGCCGAGCTTGTCCGGCGCGCCGAAGCCGGGGAGGAAATCATACTCACCCGACATGGCCAGCCGGCGGCGCGGCTCGTGCCGGAAAAAGCCGCTTTAGACCGCAAAGCGCGTCGCAAATTGCTCGAAGCGGTCCGCGCTTCCGGCGCGTCGAAAGCGGCAGCAGGCCCAGACGCCGCGCGCGCACGGCCGAGCCTCAAGGAATTGCTTCTCGCGCCTGCGCCGCGCGGCGAACTTGTCGTCCCCGAGCGAGGGCGCCGGCGCGCATTTGCGCCTCCTAAATAGCAGCCATCGTATTGACGATGTGGATACAGCGGCATATTCTTCGGAGATGCCAAGCGGGCGCTCCTCATCTTCACACAGCCGCGACGCCGCAACCGTTGCGGAGCGCTCGTCGGCGTCTGCCGTCAAGGGCAGCATCAATCTGCGGATCGAAGCCAATACCCGCCAGCTCATCGACGACGCGGCGGCGGTTCTCGGCAAGACGCGCACTGAGTTCATGATCGACAGCGCGCGGCGTGAGGCGATCGATGTGCTGCTCGATCAGCGGCTCTTTTCGCTCGAATCCGACCGCTATGACGCCTTCATGCAGGCGCTCGACAATCCACCTGCGGCGGGGCCGAAACTCAAATCGCTGTTGCGCCGCGCTCCGGCATGGAAGAAATAGCGCGCGCCGCGCTTTCGGCGCCCGCACCGCTGACCGCCGAACACGAGCTTTCGCAGTTTGACTGCGGCGCGCCCGCGCTGAACGAGTGGCTGCGTCATCGCGCCCTGAAAAACGAAAGCCGTTTCTCGCGAACCTATGTCGTCTGCGCAGGCCAGCGTGTCGCCGGCTATTACTGCATCTCGGCCGGCTCGGTCGAGCGTGCCGCCGCGCCAGGCAAGCTCCGCCGCAACGTCCCCGACGCGATCCCCGTCTCTGTCATCGGGCGTCTTGCGGTGAGCCGGGAACATGCTGGCAAGGGCCTCGGCGCCGACCTTCTTGCGGACGCTCTTCGCCGCATTGCGGTCGCTTCGCAGAGCATCGGCATTGGCGCGGCGCTGGTGCACGCCAAGGACGATGCGGCGAAGCGGTTTTATTTGAGATGCGCGGAGTTCATCGAATATCCGGCCGATAGCCGGATTTTGTTTTTGCCAATTGAGACGGTGGTGACGGCGTTTGGCTAGACTGGCGCTCGACACTTTGCATCGAGTTCTCGCATTTCAGTGATTATTTCGCTGAGATACCGTTCCACCCCTCTGAAAATCAAATCGAACTGATCCTGCTGTTCGGTCGAGAAATCTTGCCCGGTGATGATTTCTCGAAGCTGCCCGATGCCATGAAGGGTAATCCTAAAACTCGAAGAGTTCACCCCGTCGTCAAACCCTGCTGCCGCCAACTTCTCTTGAAGTTCCTTCAGAGCTGTCTCAATCATGCCAGCGTGGCATTCCGCTTGAACCCGTCTGTCTTCATTTTCCAACGAGCACCACAGCCGGCGCAAGAGATAGTCAAAGCCGTTTTCGAAGACCTCAGCAAAAGACTGCGTCGATAGCGCCTCGCGGAATGCACGTTCTCTAGCGTCCATCTCATTCTCGATTTCGGTCATTTGCACCAATAGCCTTTCTCTATTTACATCCAAAAAGCGCCGGACATCGATCGTAATCTTCTCAAATGAGTCTTCGTAATAAACAGCGCCAGTAAACTTCTCTTCTGTAATCTCATGCGGGATAATAATTGCCGATGAAATGCGACCATCCTTGACTCCCGCCTCGGCCGGATGGCCGCAAAGTCGATTTCGCGCGTCACGGATCATTTTAAGACCCACATCGCTTTCGGGCTTCCAACGCATTCCAAGCGATTTTGATAGGATGGCCACCGCATCCTGTTGTACGTAGAGTACCTGCAAAAAGCCGTAACAGATGAGAAGCTGCGATGCAGGAGCCGCCTTGATGCCACCACTGAAAGCGTGTTCCCCAATGTTGGTGTCAAGCAGCGCGTCAGTCGCACCAAAAAATTGATTTTTTTGTCTTTGAGGAAGCCGCGCAAATACAAAATAGTTATGCGCCTTTTCGTGAATGCGAAACCTTATCGCTGAATACGAATCTGCGATGAGCTGTCCAGTTGAAGAGCAGACCATATTTCCGCTACTCCCACTCGATCGTCCCCGGCGGCTTCGACGTCACGTCATAGACCACGCGATTGACGCCCTTCACTTCATTGATGATGCGCGTCGCGGCGCGGCCCAAAAAACTCATGTCGAAGGGGTAGAAATCCGCCGTCATGCCGTCGCTCGACGTCACCGCGCGCAGCGCGACGACATAATCATAAGTGCGGCCGTCGCCCATCACGCCGACGCTGCGCACCGGCAGCAGCGCCGCGAAGGCCTGCCAGATTTCGTCATACAATCCCGCCTTGCGGATTTCGTCGAGATAGACGGCGTCGGCCTTGCGTAAAATCGCAAGCTTCTCGCGCGTGACGACGCCTGGGCAGCGGATCGCGAGTCCCGGACCCGGAAAGGGATGGCGCCCGACGAAGGCTTCCGGCAGTCCGAGTTCGCGGCCGAGAGCGCGCACTTCGTCCTTGAAGAGTTCGCGCAACGGCTCGACGAGCCGCATGTTCATGCGCTCCGGCAATCCGCCGACATTATGATGCGATTTGATCGTCACCGACGGGCCGCCGGTGAAGGAGACGCTCTCGATCACATCTGGATAGAGCGTGCCCTGCGCGAGAAACTGCGGCGCGCCGCGCCCATCCTGCGCGATCTTCTTCGCCTCGGCCTCGAATGTCTCGATGAAAAGCCGGCCTATGGTCTTGCGCTTCGTCTCGGGATCGTCGACGCCTTCAAGCGCGCCGAGGAACAGCCCCTCCGCTTCGACGTGATGCAGCGGAATATTGTAGTGATCGCGGAAAAGCCGGACGACTTCTTCCGCTTCGCCCTGCCGCAGCAGGCCGTGATCGACGAAGACGCAGGTTAGCGCATCGCCGATCGCTTCATGAATAAGCACCGCCGTGACGGCGCTGTCGACCCCGCCGGAAAGACCGCAGAGCACGCGCCCATCGCCAACCTGGCGTCGGATCGCCGCGATTGCTTCGCCGCGGAACGCCGCCATCGTCCAGTCGGATTTGAGCCCAGCGACCTTGTGCACGAAATTCGATAAGAGCTTGGCGCCGTCGGGCGTATGCACGACTTCGAGATGGAACTGCACGCCGTAATAGCGGCGCCGTTCGTCCGCGATCGCGGCGAAAGGCGCGTTTTCCGAAGCCGCGATGACGCGGAAGCCTTCCGGCAGCTTCGTCACGCGGTCGCCATGGCTCATCCAGACGGGAAAGCTGCCGCCCTTCTCCCACACACCGTCGAGAAGCGCGCTTTGCTCCAGCGCCGTCACATCGGCGCGGCCGAATTCGCGGTGATGGCCGCCTTCGACGGTGCCGCCGAGCTGAGTCGCCATCGTCTGCTCGCCGTAGCAGATGCCGAGCACGGGAACGCCAGAGTCGAAGATGCTCTGCGGCGCACGGGGCGAACCTTCTTCCGTGACCGAGCATGGGCCGCCGGACAGGATCACCGCCTTAGGACGGATGTCGGCGAAGGCGCGCTCGGCGTTCTGGTACGGCGCGATCTCGCAATAGACCCCCGCCTCGCGCACGCGCCGCGCGATGAGCTGCGTCACCTGCGAGCCGAAATCGACGATCAGCACCTTGTCGTGGCGATCGGCGATATCGTGATGGTAGGCGTCGGCGGCGGTGGCCATGGGCAAACCTGATTGAACCGCAGTTCACCGTCATGGCCGGGCTTGTCCCGGCCATCCACGCCGGGCTGCGGAATGTCGGCATGGATGCCCGCGACAAGCGCGGGCATGACGCGGGTTGGAGCGCTCGGACTGGTCTTAAGAGACGGGCGCCAAGCGCGCAACTCAGCGCCGACCCAGCACGCACACATAAAACCCGTCCGTGCCACTCGTCGCCGGCGACAGGCGAATGCCGGGGCCATGCGGCGAGGCGAAGCGCGCGAGGTCGGGCAGTCCCGCCTGTTCGGCCATTTCAGCGGCCGAGCGCGCCGTGAAATCAGGATTGGCCGCGAGAAAGGCTGCGACCTGATCCTCGTTTTCCTCGCGCAGCGCCGAACAAGTGACGTAAGCGAGCCGCCCGCCGGGCTTCACGAAGCGCGAAGCCTTCGCCAGGAGTTCGCGCTGCTCCTTCAATCTCAGGTCCAGTGCTCCCGGCGCGAGCCGCCATTTGGCGTCAGGATGGCGCCGCCAGGCGCCGACGCCCGTGCAGGGCGCGTCGATCAGCACGAGATCGCAGCGCCCTTCGAGATCGGCGAGCATGTCCGTCGGGCCGCGCGGCGCGCGCACCTGGACATTGCGCGCCCCTGCCCGCTCCAGCCGTTCATGGATCGGCGCGAGCCGGCGGCCGTCCGAGTCATGGGCGTAAATCTGACCGCGGTTATGCATCTGCGCCGCGAGCGCCAGCGTCTTGCCGCCGCCGCCCGCGCAAAGATCGAGAACCTGCTCGCCGGGCGCGGCGGCGCAGAGCAGCGCGGCGAGTTGCGAGGCTTCGTCCTGAAGCTCGACAAAGCCCTTCACATAGGCGGTCTCGGCCGTCAGCGCCGGCCCCCGGCCCTGCCCCACGTCGATGCGCAGACCGATCGGCGACAAAGGCGTCGACGCTGGAGCGAGATGCGCGAGCTTTTCGAGCGCCTGCTCGCGCGAACCTTTCAGAATATTGACCCGCAGATCGACCGGCGCGCGTGACGCAAGCGCCGCGCCCTCTTCAGCCGCGCGCGCGCCGAAGGCCGCCTCAAAACGCGGCGCGAGCCATTCAGGATAGTCGCCGCGCACATGGGCCGGCGCGGCGTCGAGCGCGGCCGTTTCCAGCCTTTCGCGCTCGTCGTCGGAAAGCGGCGCCGGCGCATGACCTGCGCCCGAACAGAGCGCCGCGATCGCTTCGGCGTTAAGGCCGCGCGCTTCGCGCAACGCGCCGAGCATGATTGCGCGCGGCGCCTCCGAGCCCATGACAAAAGCCGCGGAAGCGCGCTTCCTCAGCGCGTCGAAGACGAGGCTGGCGATGGCGGCGCGATCCTTGGAGCCGGCGAAGCGATGCGCAACGCCCCAGTCCTTTAGCGCCTCGGAGGCCGGCCGTCGGCGCTTCGCAAGATCGTCGAGCACTTCAATCGCGGCGGAGACATGGGCGGCGGGAGTCATTATGAGTCGAGGAGCTTTCCGACGAGCGCGTCGATTTCTTGTGCTGCGCCCGCCTCGCTCAGCGCGTCACGCACGAGCTTTCGCGCGCGCTGGAATTTGACACCTTCTGGAAGCGCGACAACTGCGGCGATTTTCTCGGCCTTGGCCGCGGCTTTAGCGAGAGCCGCATGAGTTTCGTTTTTGGCGTCGTAGCGGGGAATGGGAAGATTGAAGATCACTTTGTCGAAATGACGCGCGCCCCATTGGCCGCGTGCTTGCCAATGCGCCGCACGGGCGCGAGTGGTTTCGCTGTTGAGAATTGCGGCGAGGTAACGCGCTTCGCCTTCGCTCGCTGGAGCGGCCCAATAAAGCATGTGGTCTATAGCAAACTTTGGATCGCGGACGATGGCTGCTGCAAGCAGCGTCCCCGCCTTGGCATAAACCACTCTCAACTTTGGCGTCGGAAATTGCGCACCTAACTCATTGTGATAGTTCCAACGGCCCGTCAGCGTCATTTTTTCGCTTTCAGCGTTTTGCCTCCACATTCTTTCCGCCTTGCGCATCCAGTCACTGAGACCGTCGAAGCCGCGGTTGAGCGCAGCTTCGGCATCAAGCACAGCGCCATTCTCATCAACCGGAATCACCGCCTCCAGAGGCCCCCATATGTGATAAGGCAGAATGCTTTCGCCGAGCAGCACGGGCCGTAAAAACTCGATTTCGACCTTGCCTTCAATACCGGGCAAATCCTTCCAGGGCTTTTTCTCTTGATTAGAGCGGCGACTCATGACGGCGGGGGCTGACATGTCGTGGCCTAGCCGCCCCATCTGCTTACGCTCGACAAAACAGAGCTTGCGAGGATACAGCGTCGCACCATCTCGAAATTGTGTTCGATAGCCCGAGCCGCCAGAAAAAACCCCTTCGACGGGACGCGGCGCTTTCTCGATGACAGCAAACGTCCTTTGTTGAATTAGCCTATCGACCAGCGCCTCCGGTGCGTCGCGCATTGGCAGCGTGCCGGAGTAACGGCGCACCGATTCTGGCACCGGCTTAGAGGTGGCGCGCCTCCGCCCAAACAATACACATGACGGCACTTCAAATAATGGACTGACGTCACTGTCCATCACCCAGCCTTCATCCCATTGGATGCAAGCAGGGTCGAATGAGCCGCTACGCAAGCGTTCATGTTGGCCGCGAGTGTATACCTCCAACGGCAGGACGAACCCGAGGCGTCCGCCGCTCCGCAAATACAGCGATACCGTTCGTGCTGTGAACAACGCACAAAGATTGTTTTGCGTGCCGAATTTGCCGCCCACATGAACGCGCGAGCCCTTGGCCAGCTCCTTGAAGCGCTTTTGCAAATCCTGGCTCATATGGCGATAGGCGACCCAGGGCGGATTGCCGACGACGACATGCGCCCAGCCGCCGCCAGCCGAATAGGCGAGCGGCCGCGAGAGATTGCGCGCCACATAGGCCCAGACCGAGTCGCGACCCTCCCGACGCAATTTGTCGAATGTCACATAGGTCTTGCCGAGATCGCGGATCGCCAATTGCTGTTCCTCCGTCACATCGGCCCGGTAGTGCTGCTCAGTAATGCGATACAGCACCTTCTCGATCTGCTCGCGCGTCATGCCCTGTTCGGAGCCTGTCCGCATGCGCTCGATCGCCTTGTCGAACAGCGCCGGATCGCGACAGAACGTGTCGGGAAAATCGAGTTGTTCGCGCCCGTTTACGTCCTTTTCGCCGCTCTTTCCGTCGCCTGCGCGGGGCGGCGGCACGCGGATGGTCAGCTCCTTTCCGGCCAGCAATTGTGAGATCGACAATTGCATGGCGTCGCCGAGATAGACCGGCACATAAATTGAGCCCGCTCGCTGTGCGAGCGCAGGCGCCAAGGCGAGCAGATAGGTTACGCGCGCGATAATCACCGCCACCGGATGGATATCCATGCCGGCGATGTGTTGGGAGATTTCAGAGGCGCGTTGCTTCGGGTCGAGGCCTGCGTCCGCGGCCTCCACAAGAAACAGTCGGATCGCGTGGAACAAGAATGTTCCCGAACCGCATGCAGGATCGAGAACCCTCTGCTCCAAAGGCCGATCTACACTTGCCTTGACAACCTTCGCTGCAAGCCAATCCGGCGTGTAATATTCGCCTAGTCCGTGGCGCTCGTCCCGGTCGATTAGCGACTCATAGAGAATTTTCAGAATGTCGGTGTGGACCTCGGCGAGGCGGAAGCGACGCACATGCGTCATGATCCGCCGTAAGAGCGCCTCGCCAGATTTGTCGGCGACAACCCAATCGAAAAAATCGCTCTCAACCGCGCCATTGATGCCGGCAGCGACAAAAGCATCTCCAGCGAGCAGCCGCTTTGGATCGTCTTCGCGCAAGCCCATTACCGCGAGGGCAACGCATTTCGCAACGATGACTAAAAATGTGTGCTGTCGCCACAGCTCTTCGTTCTCTATTTCGCGCCCATAAACGAGCTTCAGCAGCTCAGCCCATAACTGGCGCTTCAAATAGACGGCAGGATCAGCCTTCAGGTGCGCCCAGAGCGCCGCAAGCTCTGTATCGGCGCGGCGAAAGGCTAGCGAGTCGCGCCCTAACTCGGCCCGGATTGTGAGGGCATCCGGCGGCAAAGAGCTTTTGAGCGCCACGACTCCATCAAGCCATGCGAGAAACTGTTCGGCCCGCTCTGGATCGAGCTGCGTTTCCTTGATTTTTTCAAGCTCGCCGCCGACGAGTTCGAAGGCGGCCCATCTCAATCCGTCAGACGCGAGACCCACGAATTTCTCGCCCTCCTCCCTTTCGCGGTCGGCAAGGTAGTCGGGCATTTTGCGGGCGACATCGGGCCATTCGCGCGCCAAATCCGATTTTGCTTCAAAAACCGTGCGGCCGATCAAGGCGTCGAGCCGGCCCCGCACCTCTGGCACGCGCCGCTCGAATTCGAGTGCGCCAAGTTCCACGCCGAATTCGGACACCAGCAATTCGCGAAAGTCTGCCTTGACCTCATCGTGACCAGGACGAGAGGCGAGGTGGCGGAGCAATGCGTCGGTTTTTTTTGTCACGAATCGTTTGGTCCCGGACAGCGCCGAGGAAATCTTACATTCAATCGAACTTCCCGGCCGCGCGGTGCATCGCATGGATGCGTCGGATCGTGCCGGTCGCAGAGCGATAGACGATCGTCTCGGTATCGATCGTCGTCTGGCCGAGCGACACCCCGCCGACAAGCGGCCCTGCGGTCACCCCCGTCACGCAGACGACGACGTCGCCGGCCGCCATATCGCCGACCGAATATTTGCGGCGCGGATCCAAAAGGCCGAAACGCTGCGCCTGCGCGATTTGATCACGAGTTTCGAGCGCCAGCCGGCCCTGCATCTGGCCGCCGGCGCAACGCAAGACGCAGGCGGCGAGCACGCCCTCCGCAGCGCCGCCGCGGCCAAGATACATGTCGACGCCGGTTTCCGAAGGATGGGTGGTGAGAATGATCGCCGCCACGTCGCCGTCGGTGATGAGGCGCACGCAGGCGCCCGCATTGCGGCACTTCTTGATGATTTCGGCGTGGCGCGGCCGGTCGAGAATGCTCACAGTGATTTCACTCGGCCGCACGCCCTTGGCGATCGCGAGCGCTCTGACATTGTCGCCGGGGTCGCGATCAAGATCGATCGCGCCCTCGGGATATCCGGGACCGATGGCGATCTTGTCCATGTAAACGTCGGGCGCATGCAGGAGCGAGCCGGCCGGCGCCATAGCGGCGACGGAGATCGATCCCGGCATATCCTTGGCGCAAAGCGTCGATCCTTCGAGAGCGGCTACGCCAAGATCAACGCGAGGCCCCACGCCCGCGCCGATTTCTTCGCCAACATAAAGCAGCGGCGCTGCGTCCTCATCGCCCTCGCCGATCACGATGCGCCCGCGCACGGGAAGCCGCGACAACTCCTCGCGCATCGCTTCAGCGGCGGCGAGGTCGGCGGCCATTTCATCGCCGCGTCCGCGCAGGCGGGCGGCGGCGACGGCGGCGCGCTCGGAGGCGCGCGCGAGCTCCAGCGTCAAATAGCGGTCGATCTGCGACGCGTCGGTTTCTGGCTGTTGCGTCATGTCGCGCTACTCGCGTTCAATGCGGATGACCTGCGCCCGCGAGACGATGACGCCATCCTGATAGATCATGTCCAGCGCTTCGCGCACGAGATGTTCGCTCGTCGCATGGGTGATGAGGATGACGTCGACGATGTCGCCTGGCGCGCCTCGCGCGCCGCGCTGCACGATGCTTTCGAGCGATATGCGGCGCTCCGCCATGCGCGTCGCGATCTTGGCGAAGGCGCCGGCGACGTCGCGCACCGACATGCGGATGTAATAGCCGCCTTCGTGGCGTTGCATCGGCGTGCGCTTGAGCTCGGCGAGCTTCGCCGTCGGCAAGCCGAAGGGCGCCGAACGCACGCCCTTCGCGATGTCGGCGATATCGGCGACGACGGCCGATGCCGTCGCGTCGCCGCCGGCGCCAGGCCCCACAAGCGTAAGTTCATGCACCGCATCGGCATCAATGGTGACGGCGTTCAAAACGCCCATCACCTGGGCGATGGCGGATTTCTTGCCAACCATGGTCGGATGCACGCGCTGCTCCACGCCGTCGGCGGTGCGCTGCGCGACGCCGAGCAGTTTGATGCGGTAGCCGAGCTCGGCCGCCGCGTCGATGTCGGCGAGCGTCACGCGCTCGATGCCTTCAATATCGATGGCGTCGGCGGCGATCCGCGTGCCGAAGGCCAGTGAAGTGAGGATCGCAAGCTTATGGGCAGTGTCGAAACCGCCGATGTCGAAGGTTGGATCGGCCTCCGCGTAGCCGAGCCTTTGCGCCTCCTTCAGACAGTCCTCGAAGGAGAGCTGCTCCTGCTCCATCCGCGAGAGGATGTAATTGCAGGTGCCGTTGAGAATGCCATAGACGCGCTCGATCGAATTGCCGGCGAGCCCCTCGCGCAGCGTCTTGACGATCGGAATGCCGCCGGCGACTGACGCCTCGAAAGCGAGCGCCACATGTTTCTCCTCCGCGAGCGCCGCGAGGTGCAGGCCGTGGGCGGCGAGCAAGGCCTTGTTGGCGGTGACGACCGGCTTGCCGTGCGCCAGCGCCGTCTCGACGCTGGCCCGCGCCGGCCCTTCAGAGCCGCCGATCAACTCAACGAAAAGGTCGATCGACGGCGAGGCGGCGAGCTTGACCGGATCATTAAAAAATTTAGCGCCAGAAAGGTCGGCGCGCCGCTCCTTAGCGGCGTCGCGCGCCGAAACGCCCGCCACAACGATCCGCCGTCCTGTCCTGGCCGTCAGCGCCTCGGCCTGCCGATGGAGCAAACGTGCGACCGCCGCGCCGACGGTGCCGAGCCCCGCGATGCCGACGCGCAAGATCTCCGACATTGCAACCTTTCCGGGAAAATAACGGGCGATCAAAGCCCATAAGACGTCGCGCCTTGTGCCTGATTTAGCGCCTTCGATCAAGGAATCGGAGACGCCGCAAACATCATTAGGCGTCGGCCAAAGCCGCCAATCTATAGTCAAGCCGGCGCGACGGGCGCTCCTAGCAAGCCGCGCCTAATGCGGCACGTCCGACCAGATCTTGCGCTTCGTGTAATAAAGCAGCCCGACGAAGACGAGCAGGAAAGCGATCACGCCGAGTCCGATCCGCTTGCGGGATTCAAGATGCGGCTCGGCGACCCACATCATGAACGCCGCAACATCCTTGGCGTATTGGTCGATCGTCTGCGGCGCGCCGTCGTCGTACGTCACCACGCCATCCGAAAGGGGCGGCGGCATGCCGATGCGCCGCCCCGGCATATAGGGATCGTAGAACTGGCCTTCCGGCAGTTTCACGTCGGGCGGCGTATTCTCATAGCCTTCCATGAGCGAGACGATGTAGTCGACGCCGTGCTCCTGATAGGAAAAGCCCGGCAACGCGTCGAACAGAAAAAGCGGAAAACCGCGCGAATAGCCGCGCGCCTTGGCGAGAACCGACATGTCCGGCGGATAATTGCCGGCAAGCGCGGCGCGCGCCGCCTGTTCATTGGCGAAAGGCGGCGGAAAGCGATCGCTCGGACGCCCCGGCCGATCGTAATATTCGCCCGACTCGTTCGGCCCGTCCTTGATCTTGTAGCTCGCGGCGAGCGCTTCGACTTCCTTCTCGGAAAACTCCGGCCCTCCGGGCTGCGAAAGATTGCGGAAGGCGAGCATTTTGATCGAATGGCAGGAGGAGCAAACCTCCTTGTAGACCTTGAAGCCTCGCCGCAGCTGCGCCTTGTCGTAACGGCCGAAAGCGCCGGCGAAGCTCCAATCAAAGCGCTTGGGCTTCTCCTCGTGCCGCGCGCTCTCGTGCCGCGCTTCCTTTTCCTTTGCGGCAGGCGCGGCGACCTGATCATTTTCAGACGGCGGCGCCTCCTGCTGCGCCCACACGGGCGCGACTAACGCCATCGTCGCGACGATCCCGAAGGCGGCGAGCGACCAGCCCTTCGTTGACGAAACTGACCGACGTGATCTTGCATGCGCCTCAGACATGGGAGGTTTCCCCATGCGCGATCGAAGCCTCGATCGACTCAGGCGCCGGCTCCGGCCGCTCGATCTTGCCTATCACCGGCAAAATGACGAGGAAGTGCAAGAAATAATACGCCGAGAACAGACGCGCGAACCATAGGTAAGCGCCTTCGGCAGGCTGCGCGCCGAGATAGCCGAGCCCTATGCACACGGCGAGAAACACCCAGAACTCTTTTCGAAACAGCGGCCGATACAGGGCGGATTTGACCTTCGACGTGTCGAGCCATGGCAGCGCCGCGGTGATCAAAATCGACGAGAAGAGCGCGATGACGCCGAGCAGCTTGTTCGGGATCGCCCGCAGGATCGCATAGAATGGAAGGAAGTACCACTCCGGCACGATGTGCGGCGGCGTCACGAGCGGATTGGCTTCGATGTAATTGTCTGGGTGGCCGAGATAGTTCGGCACAAAAAACGTCAGCCACGCGTAGACGACGAGAAAAGCCGCGATGCCCACCCCGTCCTTCAAGGTCGCATAGGGCGTGAAAGGAACGGTGTCCCTCTTGATGTTTTTCACTTCCACGCCCGAGGGATTGTTCTGGCCGGTCACGTGAAGCGCCCAAACGTGAAGAGCCACGATCGCGACGATGATGAACGGCACCAGATAGTGCAAGGCATAGAAACGGTTGAGCGTCGGATTGTCGACCGAATAGCCGCCAAGGAGCCATGTGGTGATCGATGGGCCGACGACGGGAATGGCGGAGAAAAGATTGGTGATGACCGTCGCCGCCCAGAACGACATTTGTCCCCAAGGCAAGACATAGCCGAGAAATCCTGTCGCCATCATCAGCATGAAGATGATGACGCCGAGAATCCACAACACTTCGCGCGGCTCCTTGTAGGAGCCGTAATACATGCCGCGGAAGATGTGGATATAGACGGCAAGAAAGAACATCGACGCGCCATTGGCGTGTGCGTAGCGCAGCATCGTTCCCCAATTCACGTCGCGCATGATTTTCTCGACGGAATCGAAGGCGAGCGTCGTTTCCGCAGTGTAATGCATCGCCAAAACGACGCCTGTCGCGATCTGCGCGACGAGCATGAAACTCAAAATCGCGCCAAACACCCACATGTAGTTGAGGTTCTTTGGCGTCGGATAGGCGATGAAAGAATCATGAATAAAACTCAAAATCGGAAGCCGACGCTCCAACCAGCGAGCAAAGCCGCTTTTAGGCGTGTATTGGGAATGTCCTTCCATGGGCTTTCTGCTCTCGGAATTTCGCGCGGGAAAATTGAAAGGCGCTTCCGCCTTGGTTAGCCGATCTTAATTTTGTTATCGGCGATGAAGGCGTAAGGCGGCACTTCCAGATTCGTCGGCGCCGGGCCGCTGCGAATCCTTCCCGACAGGTCGTAGACCGAGCCATGGCAGGGACAGAACCAGCCGTTGTATTCGCCTTCCTTGCCGGTCGGAATGCAGCCGAGATGCGTGCAGACGCCGATGACGACAAGCCACTCCGGCTTTTGAACGCGCTTGGAGTCGGGCTCCGGGTCGGGAAGGTCCGCCAGAGGAACGTCCTCAGCCGCCTTGATTTCGGCAGGCGTCCGGTGGCGCACGAAAACCGGCTTGCCGCGCCACTTCACCGTGACGATCTGGCCCTCCGGAACCGCAGAAAGGTCCACTTCCGTTGAGGCCAGAGCGAGGGTGGACGCGTCCGGATTCATCTGCGCGATCAGCGGCCAGACCATGCCGGCTGCGGCGCCCGCCGCGGCGGCGCCCGTCGCGATATAGAGAATATCCCGCCGGCTCGGCTCCGCCGGTTTCGCGGCGGCATCTTTGCTTGTCACGCTCGAACCTCTCCCAACGCTCTCAAGTCTTCGCGGCTGAGGCGGCGGCTGCGCCTAAGGCGATCCGTTTTACGCGAATCTCCGCCGCTGTCCACAAGCCGCGACTGGGAAATTTGGCTATCCCAACTGCGACACAAGACCATGGCGCCCTTCGCGGCGATATGCCGCAAATTCGCCATTTCCTCCGACTGCAACGCTCAAATGGCTCCTCTTACGCTTGCACTGTATCAGCCCGACATTCCTCAGAACGCCGGGACCATGTTGCGAACCTGCGCTTGCCTTGGCGTCTCGGCGGCGATCATCGGGCCCGCTGGATTTCCCACGAGCGACCGTGACTTCCGCCGGGCCGGCATGGACTACCTCGACCAGGTGACAATCGACCGACATGCGTCTTTCACGGCCTTTCAAGATTGGCGCGCCGCTTGCCGCCAAGCGGGCAAGCCGCGCCGCCTGCTGCTGCTCTCGACGCACGCGACGGCCTCCTATCTCGATTGCGCCTATCGTGAGGGCGACATTCTGCTCGTCGGCCGGGAATCCGCGGGCGCGCCGGAAGAGGTCCACGCCGCCGCCGATCTGGCGATGCGCATACCGATGCGTACCGGCATGCGCTCACTAAACGTCGCCGTGGCCGCAGCGATGGTCATGGGCGAGGCGCTGCGGCAGCTGCGCGCGCGCTGAACAGGTGCGCCGCCGCACAGCGCATCGCAAAACATCCCTTCTAGTCTGCGATCGTCGCCGCATATTAAGGCGATATTCATTTATTTCGGGAGGGCGGTATGACCCACCAGACAATTCGCATTTCGCTCATGCTTTGGGAGCGCCTGCTCAAATCCTTTAATGCGGCGCTGTTGACCGCGCTTCTTGGCGTCGGCCTTTATGCGCTCGTGACCAATTTCTCAGAAGTTCGCGACGCTCTCGGCAAGTTCTTCCTGAAGGTCACGCAAATTGAGCGCTTCGAAGCGTTCAGTGTGAAGGCCGCCTTCAAGGTCGATCAGATCGCCCAGTCATCGCAGATCTATCAGGCTCTGCCAGCGGAAATGAAGGACATGCTGCCCGACGACATCCGGTCGCTCCGCGCGAACTGGGTGGAGCGGCTTCTCTACGTCGGCGACCAGGGAAAGCTGTGCGACTTCGAGTTCGCCGATCAGAAAATGATCGAAGATTACAATTCGGACCGGCATTTGTCGGCCGACGGGCTCATCACGATGAAGGACTCGCGCGAGGTCAAAGCGCAGGTGCTCGAAGACATGCGCCAGGCGAAAGCGAAGAATCGTGAGTGGCGGAATGGCGAGCCGCGCTCCTGCTATGTCACCGAGCTCACTGAGCGGGGCAGAAACGTCAAGACGGCGCTCGTGCAGTTCCTGCGCGCCGGCTTCGCGGCGGCGACTGCGCCAGCCGCGCGGAGCGACACGAGGGTCGCCGATATGGCGCGATAGACGCCCTGCTGAATTGACAAGGCGCGGCGCCGGCTGGAATGAAGCGGCGACAAGGAGCCGTCGATGAACGCCGCGCCGGATCAGCTTGAAGCCCGCAAGGACGCCGCGCGCGCCTGGTTCGAATCTCTGCAGCTGCGCATCATCGCCGCTTTCGAAGCGCTGGAGGACGAAGCGCCTGGACCATTCGCGCCTGGCTCCGATGCGCCTGGGCGGTTTGTTCTCACTTCGTGGAGTCGAACGGATCACAGCGGCGCGACTTTAGAAAGCGCCGCTCGAAACATCGGCGGCGCGCCGGGCGGCGGCGGACGCATGGGCATGATTAGAGGCCGCGTGTTCGAAAAGGCCGGCGTGCACTGCTCGACGGTGTTCGGAACCTTCGCCCCCGAATTCGCCAAACAGATTCCTGGCGCGGCGGAAGACCCCCGCTTTTTTGCCACAGGCATTTCACTCATTGCGCACCCCTGGAACCCGAATGTTCCCGCCGTGCATATGAACACGCGTTTCGTCGTGACGACGAAAGCATGGTTTGGCGGCGGCGCCGATCTGACGCCGGTGCTTGATGCGCGCCGCACGCAGGACGATCCCGACACGATCGCCTTTCACGCGGCGATGCGCGGCGCCTGCGAGCGCCATAAGGTCGCCGACTACGCGCGTTTTAAACAATGGTGCGACGACTATTTCTTTCTCGCCCACCGCAATGAGCCGCGCGGAATCGGCGGCATTTTTTATGATTATTTCAATAGCGCCGGAGACGAGAGAAATTCCGCATGGGACGAGGATTTCGCCTTTACGCGCGACGTCGGCGAAAGCTTTATCGAGATTTATCCCGAACTGGTGCGGCGCAATTTCGCCAAGCCGTGGAGCGAGGCGCAGCGCGACGAGCAACTCGTGCGGCGCGGCCGCTATGTCGAATATAATCTGCTCTACGACCGCGGCACGATCTTCGGGCTAAAGACGGGCGGCAATGTCGACTCGATCCTCTCCTCCATGCCGCCTTTAGTGAAGTGGCCGTAATCGGATCGGGGCAGGCGGGATTGAGTTGGGTATTTTGTGGAATTTCAGACTTTCTTGAACCACTTGGATAGGTGGCGAAATTACGATGCAATCGATGTCGCTTAGCCGAATCATGAGTCTGAGCTTTCTCTGGGCGCGTCGACAGATGAGGCAATGGCTGCGCCTGCGATTCGAAGCTCTGGGCCGGGCTAAGGCTCTTTTTTGGCAACGATTCTATTTCGCACGGTATCGCTTTCAAGTCTGGCGTCTCCGACACGGTGAAATTGCGGGGACAATCTTGCTGATTCTCCTTGTGGCCGTCAGCGCGCTCGGGATTCCGGCGTTGCAAGAGCACCTCGAACCCCTGTTGGCCGAAGGCAGCCAGTTGCAAATGCTACGCACGCTGCTCCAGACACTCGGAGGTGCACTGCTCGGAGCCACAGCTATTGTCACATCGCTCGTGCTGTTCTCAATGCAGGTCAACGTTGAGCGCATGCCGCATGGCCTGTTCCAAAGGCTCAGCACTGACCGGCTCTTGCTCAGCGCCTTTGCAGCAGCCTTCCTGCTTGCAGTGATCGTCGCAGGCCTCTCATTAATTCCCGATAGCGAGAATATCGGCATCGCAATATTCGTTGCATCTTGGTCAATCGCGCTGATCCTGGTTCTATTTCTCACGGGTTATAGACGAGCGCTCGTGCTCATCAATCCGACCCGTCAACTAGGACTCGTGATTGACAGAACGCGCCGAGAGTTTCGAGCTTGGGTGCGAAGCGCTAAGCGCGCTGCCCCCCTTCTTACTGATCCGAGCCCCGGACCCAGCGAATACGAAGAGCCTTTCGATTCGCAACACGACGTTGCGCGGCTCCTCTACTTCCAAGCGAATAGCCACTGGACCAGTGGTGCTCAACAGGCAGTCCGCTATGCCGTCTCATTTGCTCGCCGGTACGCCGAGCAAGGTGACCATGAAGTTAGCGCAGCGGCGATTCGCGCGATGGTCGCAATTAATGCCGCTTACGTGGAAGCTAAGGGAAAGACTTTTTTTGCCGACCAGCTCTTGTTCGACAACCCGTATACTACTGATGGCTTCATCAACGACACACTCGAGCATCTTCGGCAGACCGCTCGGATCGGGATTTCACGTGGAGACGAACAGCAGATCGAACAAACGCTAAAAGCTTTTGCGGCGTTGGTCTCTGTATATTCCGGAATTGACTACAGCATTCCCCATGCCACGAAGACCCACGCTCACCTTGCTGCCGGTTATCTATCGCAGGAAGTCGAGCGTACCGTGCCGCACAACATGGCCGACGTTCTAATGACGGGCGCGCAATTGATGGGTCAATGCGCAGGCGTCCTCCTCATGGTCGAAGGTCCGACCGCTATCCAGACGCTGGTGGAAAAACTCGGTGCCCTCGCATGTTGTGGCGTGGTAAAAGAGGACTACCGTCCGGTCACATCCGCCTGTGTTGAACAGATTGCGGGCCTCAGCTTTGACCTACTCCGGACTCGATCTCACGACGTGCGATTTTTGGCCAAAGAAATCCGCGGCACCATGTCTCTTCTTGTAAAAGTGTTTCTGACGACTCCGGACACGCCTCTGATGAGCACCCATAGTCTGTATCTCGGTCCATATTATTCGGCCACCAATTCACAAGCACTGTGCGAGCGTCTTGCACGGCTCGTAAACGCAATCTCCGATGCGAACGCGGACGATGAGAACGCGCGACAGGCCATACACAACATCGAACAATGGGCTGACGGGATATATGAGACAGAAAAGGAACTCCTTCTTGAAGCGATCAAACGGAGATCGCACTTCACGTTCGACATGATCCACTGGATCAGTTCACTAACGAGCATGCTACTCGCCGTATCAAATGCTCCAGCGTGCGATCGCGTCCTCAAGGATAAATTGCGTAAGCACGCGCTTTGGTTGATCTCGGTCTTTTCTTTTATGCCTGATGAACCGGACGCGATAACATTCATCGAAAACTTCCAAATGACGGAGACGTTGTTCGATGCAGCCCTCGATGCACATCAGCGTGACTGTAAAAGCATTGCACTGAAGATCACCGATCTTCTTGCGTCGTGGATGTTCAAGGCGGGACCACATCGATCCGGATGGGCGATCCTCGAACGGTCCATCTATGGTTTAGCTGTGCTCGCGCTACTGGCTGAGTCCGACGGAGCTATTCCGAAGCTCAAGGCTCTCATTACGAAAGGCCTCAGCGACGGCGGTCTACCAGATTCAGAAGAGCGAGACCGCGCCGCACTTAATGTACGTGGGCGCGCCAAAAGTCTATCCAGGCCGGGCCACTGGAGTTCATCAATTGAAAGGGAGCTGGCGACGATGGATCGCGACAAACTGAAACCGCTTCTTGAGGAACTTGCCGATCTGATTTCCCCGGGCACTGCAGGACAGGCCGCCGACCAACATTTTTTCTAATACGTCAGCAACCTAGGCATCCGACTGCGGCGGGGTCGATTTCAATAGGCACGCCTAAGCCGATTCGTAGGAGAGCATGGCCGTGGTCCGCGGGAACTGCCTCATCCAAACGTCCATCGCCGGTTGAGCGCGAAGGTGACGAACATCGCCAGCACGGTGGTGACGATTTGCGCCGGAAGGTAGGGCGCTTCCCAGCGATCGACGAAAAGGCTCATCAACACATAGGTGACGCAGAAGCCCGCGAAAGCGACGAGCGCAAAGCGCCAGGTCGCCTCAGTGTGCGGACGGTCGCTCGCAAAGGTGTGGCGGCGGTTTAAGAGATAGGCCACGACGCCGCCGACCACATAGCCGCAAAGCGTCGCGGGGACGGCGCGCCATCCGGCGCCTTCGACCAATGCGATGAGAACGGCATAGTGCGCGAGCGTCGCGCCGACGCCGACTGAAGCATACGTCGCAAGCTGGCGCGTCGTCGACATGCTTAGCGCCGCATCGCGGCGTAGTGGCGCGCGATTTCCCGCATCTCTGCGTCGGAGAGCTGGCGACTCATGAAGCGCATCTCCTTGTGCGGCCGCGCGCCGGAGCGAAAAGCTTTAATCTGGTTGAAGAGATAAAGCTCCTGCTGTCCTGCGAGATGCGGAACGTCGGCGCTTTTCGCGATCCCATCGACGCCGTGACATGCGGCGCATTGCGCCAAAACTTCGGAGAGATCGCCGGCCTGCGCGCGCTCTACGTTAGGGAAAAGCAAAATCGACAATAGCAAGCTGGTCGCGGTTCGCATCGGAGTCATTGCGAGGTTTCTTACGGACCAAGATGGTAGCGCAATTCGGCTGGGGCGGGATTTCAGCGCATGAGCGCCGGTGGGCGCGGAACCGGATGGCCGTCCGCCGGCGCCCCGCCCCTTCACATAACCGTCAATCTCGTCTAGACAGTCGGCGACTTTCGAGCCGGGCGCGCCCGCTCGCCACCCGCATCTCCCCGAGAATGGCGGGCAAGTTCGGGACGCGTTCCGGTCCAGGGGCCGGAATCGCGGCCCTTTTTTATGCGCGCTCGCCAACAGGAGCGCCGACGGGCGAAGGTTTCCTCATGCTTCGAGACGCGCCTATCGGCGCTCCCCAGCATGAGGTCTAGGAATTCGCGCGCTCGCTCCGGGCGGCCAACAGGATCACATGCCGAAAAGAACCGACATTTCGACAATCATGATCATCGGCGCCGGCCCTATCGTCATCGGCCAGGCGTGCGAATTCGATTATTCGGGCACTCAGGCGTGCAAGGCGCTTAAGGCGGAAGGCTATCGAATCGTTCTGGTCAACTCCAATCCGGCGACGATTATGACCGATCCGGACATGGCGGACCGCACCTATATCGAGCCCATCACCCCGGATATCGTCGCCAAGATCATCGAGAAGGAACGCTATGCGGCGCCGGGCGGCTTCGCGCTGCTGCCAACAATGGGCGGACAGACCGCGCTCAATTGCGCGCTCAGCCTCGAAAAAATGGGCGTGCTGAAAAATTTCGACGTCGAGATGATCGGCGCTACGGCGCACGCGATCGACAAGGCCGAGGATCGCGAACTGTTTCGGGAAGCGATGACCAAGATCGGTCTCGAGACGCCGAGGTCGCATCACGTCAAGACGCTCGCCGCAGCGCTCGAGGCGCTCGACGACATCGGCCTGCCCGCGATTATCCGTCCGTCTTTCACGTTAGGGGGCACCGGCGGCGGCATCGCCTACAACAAGGCTGAGTTCATCGAGATCGTCGAGCGCGGCATCGACGCCTCGCCGACGAATGAAGTGCTGGTCGAAGAGAGCGTTCTCGGCTGGAAGGAATATGAGATGGAGGTCGTCCGCGATAAGGCGGACAATTGCATCATCATCTGCTCGATCGAGAACGTCGATCCGATGGGCGTGCATACCGGCGACAGCATTACCGTGGCGCCGGCGCTGACGCTCACCGACAAGGAATATCAGATCATGCGCGACGCCTCGATCGCGGTGTTGCGCGAGATCGGCGTCGAGACCGGCGGGTCAAACGTGCAATTCGCGGTCGATCCGAAAAACGGCCGCATGATCGTCATCGAGATGAATCCGCGCGTGTCGCGCTCCTCGGCGCTGGCCTCGAAAGCGACCGGCTTTCCGATCGCCAAAGTCGCAGCGCGGCTCGCGGTGGGCTACACGCTCGACGAGATCGCCAACGATATTACCGGCGGCGCGACGCCGGCCTCCTTCGAGCCGACGATCGATTATATCGTCACCAAGATTCCGCGCTTCGCCTTCGAGAAATTTCCGGGCTCAGAGCCGATTTTGACGACCGCCATGAAGTCGGTCGGCGAAGCGATGGCGATCGGCCGCAATTTCGCCGAGTCGCTGCAAAAGGCGCTGCGCTCTCTGGAGACCGGATTGTCCGGCCTCGACGAGCTCGAAATCGACGGCCTCGGCAAGGGCGACGACATGAATGTGCTGCGCGGCGCGCTCGGCACGCCGACGCCCGACCGGCTGCTCGTCGTCGGCCAGGCGCTGCGGCTCGGCATGACGACGGAAGCAATTCACGAGGCAAGCAACATCGATATGTGGTTCATCGAGCGCATCGCGGAGATCATCGCGCTCGAAAACAAAGTGAAGACATACGGCTTGCCCGAGGACGCCGAGAATTTCCGTAAGCTCAAATTCGCCGGCTTCTCCGATTGCCGCCTCGCGACGCTCGCCGGCCTCGAAGAAGAAGCCGTGCGCGACATGCGCCATCGTCTCGGCGTGCGTCCCGTCTACAAGCGCATCGATACTTGCGCGGCGGAATTCGCCTCGCCCACAGCCTATATGTATTCGACCTATGAGACGCCGTTCATCGGCGTTCCAGCGAATGAGGCGCATCCCTCGGACAGGAAGAAGATCGTCATTCTGGGCGGCGGCCCGAATCGTATCGGGCAAGGAATCGAATTCGACTATTGCTGCTGTCACGCCTGCTTCGCGCTCGCCGAAGCCGGTTTCGAGACAATCATGATCAATTGCAATCCGGAGACGGTGTCGACCGATTACGACACCTCCGACCGCCTCTATTTCGAACCGCTGACGAATGAAGACGTCGCCGAAATTCTCGATGTCGAGAAGTCTAACGGCGCGCTCGTCGGCGTCATCGTGCAGTATGGCGGGCAAACGCCGCTGAAGCTTGCGCATGGCCTCGAGCAGGCCGGCGCGCCAATTCTCGGCACGCCGGTCGATTCGATCGACCTCGCCGAGGACCGGGACCGCTTCAAGCGGCTTCTCGATAGGTTGGGATTGAAGCAGCCCAAGAATGGCATCGCCTATTCAGTGGAGCAGTCGCGCATCGTCGTGCAGGAGCTCGGGCTGCCGCTCGTCGTGCGTCCGAGCTATGTGCTTGGCGGTCGCGCCATGGCGATCATCCGCGACCAAAGCGATCTCGATGATTATCTTCTTGGCACGCTGCCAAGCCTTGTGCCGTCAGAGATCAAGGCGCGCTACCCCAACGACAAGACCGGGCAGATCAACACAGTGCTCGGCAAGAATCCGCTGCTTTTCGACCGCTATCTGACCGACGCGATCGAGGTTGACGTGGACTGTCTCGCCGACGGCGACGATGCCGTGATCGCAGGCGTCATGGAACATATCGAAGAGGCGGGCATTCATTCGGGCGATTCAGCCTGCTCGCTGCCGCCGCGTTCGCTCGCGCCCGAGACAATCTCGGCGCTCGAGGCGCAGACGACAAGCCTTGCCATGGCGCTCGGCGTGGTCGGCCTGATGAATGTGCAGTTCGCGCTCAAAGACGGCGAGATTTACGTGCTCGAAGTCAATCCCCGCGCGTCTCGCACCGTCCCTTTCGTGGCCAAGGTCATCGGCAGGCCGATCGCGAAGATCGCGGCTCAAATCATGGCCGGCGCCAAACTCACCGACTTTGATCCGCTTCAGACAAGGCCGGAGCATGTCGGGGTGAAGGAAGCCGTCTTTCCCTTTGCGCGATTCCCCGGGGTCGACACTGTCCTTGGCCCCGAAATGCGCTCGACGGGCGAAGTCATGGGACTCGACAGCTCCTTTGACGCCGCTTTCGTCAAGAGCCAGCTCGCGGGTGGCGCCAAGGCGCCCAGAGAAGGGGTCGTTTTTGTCTCCGTCAAGGACGCGGACAAGGGCCGCATCATCCCCGCCGTTCGCCTGTTGAAGGAAGTCGGCTTCTCCGTCGTCGCCACTGGCGGCACGGCGCGCTATCTCGTCGAGCGCGGAATCGCCGCCCAAAAACTGAACAAGGTCTCGGAAGGGCGGCCGCATATTGTCGATGCGATCAAGAACGGCTCGATCGCGCTTGTTTTTAATACGACTGAGGGAGCGCAGGCGCTCGCGGACTCGCGCTCCTTGCGCCGCGCCGCGCTTCTGCATAAGGTTCCCTATTATACGACCCTGGCGGGAGCGGTCGCGGCGGCCCAGGGGATACGCGCCTATGTGTCGGGGGACCTTAAGGTCCGGGCGCTGCAGGATTATTTTCCGCCGACAGCGACCAACTGAAAATTGGAGAGTTTCGCGCCGCAATCGGCGGAGGCGTTAACCTTTGCCTCGATTGGACGGCTTAAGCTTTGAGGCGTCCTAAGATGATTTGGCGGGCGCCGACTATTGCCGCCGAGCGCCGCGTGATTGGCGAAACTCAAGAAAAGGCAGAAAGCTACAGCAATGGTGGACAAGGTGCCCATGACCGCCAGCGGCTATGCCGCGCTCACCGAAGAATTGCGCCGCAGGCAGCAGGAAGATCGTCCGCGCATCATTCAGCAGATCGCTGAAGCGCGCGCCCACGGCGACCTTTCGGAAAACGCTGAATATCACGCCGCTAAAGAGGCGCAGTCGCTCAACGAAGGTCGCATCGCCGAACTCGAGGACAAGCTGTCGCGCGCCGAGGTGATCGACGTTTCGAAGCTCAACGGCTCGACGATCAAATTCGGCGCGACGGTCACGGTCGTCGACGAGGACACCGAAGAGGAGAAGGCCTATCAAATCGTCGGCGAAACTGAGGCGGACGTGAAGAGCGGCCGAGTCTCGATCACGAGCCCCATCGCCCGCGCGCTGATCGGCAAGACTGTCGGCGACACAGTGGAGGTGACGACGCCCGGCGGCGGCAAGAGCTACGAAATCTTGAAGGTCGCGTTCGGGTGAGGCGCGAAGCGCCGCCCCCTCCCTGTTCCTCCCCCGCTCCGCAAACCGGGTGTTCCCGGTTTGCGCATCGACCCCGAAGTCGGCAACAGCCGACTTCGGAGGGGAGAGGGGACCCTAACCACAAGGGTTACGCGGTTTGTTAGACCGGCCCGGATCGGACTCCCTCTCCCGCGAAGCGGGGGAGGGTCGGGGTGGGGGCGCTTCCACTCGATCGGCCCTTCCCCCAGGCACGACAATCCGCATTCTCTCCGACGGCCGCGCCGGTCATGAGGCGCAGACGCTTGGCGTCGCCGAAGCGCTGGGCCTGACGCCTGACATTCGCCACGTCGCGTCCCGCGTCCTCTATGCCGCGCTGGCGCCCTATGCGCCGCCCGATCCGTGCGACGCTTTCGCATATTCAGCGCCCTACCCTGACATCGCCATTGCAGCGGGACGCCGGACGATCCCGACTCTCAGGCGACTGAAGCGCGATTCCGGCGGGCGGACATTCACGGTCTATGTGAACAAGCCCGCGAACGGCATTGGCGCCGCCGATCTTATCATCGCGCCGCGCCATGACGGGTTTCGCGGCGACAATGTCCTGTCGCCGCTGACGCCAGCGAATCGGATCACGCCGGAGCGGCTCACCGCTGCGCGCGCGGCGCCAGATCCACGGGTCGCCGCCCTGCCCGGCCAGCGCGTGGCGCTGCTCGTGGGCGGCGACAGCCGGCATGGCGCCTATGGCGCGAAAGAGATTGCAGAGCTTGCACAGATCGCGGGCATGCTCGCAAAGAGCGGACATTCCGTTATGGCGACGGCCTCGCGCCGCACGCCGGCCGCTTTGCGCGAGGCGCTGAGACAGGCGATTTCCGCGCCGGGCGGATTCCTTTGGGAAGGCGCCGGAGACAATCCATATCTTTCGATGCTGGCGAACGCCGACGCGGTCATCGTGACCGGCGACAGCGTCAATATGGTCGGGGAAGCGATTGCGACCGCCGCGCCGGTCTATGTCGTCCCGCCGCCGGGACGCCGCGGCAAGATCAACGCCTATCTCGCAGCGCTCAGCGACGCCGGCGCCATTCGCATCTGGAGCGGCGCGCTTGAAGACTGGCGCCGAACGCCGTTCAACGCGACGCCCGACATCGCGAAAAGCGTCGCGCAGGCCTATATGGCTTTCGCCGCGTCGCTCCTTTGATGGGGCGCGGACCTGCCACGCAAGCCGCGCCTGACTGCTTGAAAAAGCCGCCGCGCGCCGATATGAGAGACGCGCCGCGCGCTTCGAAGCGCTTCGCGCAATCGCCGCAATAGCTCAGCTGGTAGAGCACATCATTCGTAATGATGGGGTCGGGGGTTCGAATCCCTCTTGCGGCACCAGAGCCTCTTTTCAAGGCGCCTCATAGCCTCTCATAAAGAACGTAGAATTAGATAGTTGCGGATGATTTTCGACGCATAGCGGAACATGGCGAACCGTTATAGCGCAATTTTTTGGGGGTAGATTCGGGATAACGCGTCCAATTCGCCCGCCTCGATACCCCCATGCGCCTCAAAGCTGTGGTGGTTTAAGTACCGCTTCTTGGGGAAGGAGCGACTTCTCGCCGTTGGGGCATACCCCCTTATTCGCTTGCCGAAGCCCGATCGAAGCGCGACGAGGCGAAGAAGCTCTTAGGCTCCGGCGTCGATCCCGGCGCGAAGAAGAAGCAAGAACGAATCGCCGCAGAGCCACGACGCCAAAGGATCGGCCGAAACGACAAAGGCCAAGGTGCGACGGCTCCTGACCGAGGTCGCCGCCCCGATTGCCTCCCGACCAATAACAGAAATTACGCCGGCCGAAATTCTCGACCTTCTGAAGCGCGTCGAGCGCAGCGGACGCCGCGAGAAGGCGAAGCGCCTGCGGGCGACAATCAGCGCCGTCTTCCGACTGGCGATCGTCACTTTTCGCGCCGACCGCGATCCGACCATTGCCTCGAAGGGTGCGTTGGCTGCGCCGAATGTTCGACGCCGCGCGGCGATCACGAATGAAAAACGGCTCGGCCGGGTTACTCCGGGCAATAGGCGCACGTCACGCCAATTAAATAGAAATACTTGCAGCGTAATTACAGTCGACCAAATTTTTAGGAGATCTGAGGTCATGTTAAAGAAGCTCTTCGCGGCCACAGTAACAACAATGGCTGTGTTATTCGGGTCATCTCTTGCGGCCGACCTTTCCTCGATAAAGGAGCCTCCTGCTCCTCCTCCTCCGCCTCTTTGGACCGGCCTGTATATGGGCATCAATGGCGGCTACGGTGGCGGTAACATTACCGATAGCCTCTCTGTCATTAGCTTGAGAGGCGCGGCGATTGTCTCACAATCTAACGAAACGAATACGACTAGAACGGGCGGCGCATTGGTCGGCGGTCAGGTGGGTTACAACTACGAACTGTCAAACCGCTTTGTCATTGGCGGCGAAGTGGATATGGACTGGGCCGACGTCAAGTCAGTGTCATACGGTTCCAACGTGACCAACTTCGCAGTCGGCCAGAACTTCTCCGGAAACGCTTTTCAGGTAGGCCTCAACTGGCTCGGGACGGCCCGCCTGCGTGTTGGCTATGATCTTGGCCGTTTGCTCCCCTATATTACTGGTGGTCTAGCTTTTGGAGAATTAAGCAGCAGCAACTTTTCATACGGTGTTACTCGTCTAATTGGCTTTGGTTTCTTTGATTCCAGTGCTGGACAACGCTCCACCACGAATGTTGGCTGGGCCGCGGGCGCGGGCGCCGAATATTTGTTCGCGGACAGATGGTCGCTCAAGGTTGAGTATCTGTTCACCCAGCTTCCCGGCATCATCCGGAATGAGGTGGGCCTGTCCGTCCCCTCCATTCCCCTCGAAGTGTCCCTTGCTACGAATTCGACGAGCAGCTTTAACACTCATTCGGTGCGCGCGGGCCTGAACTATCACCTCAATCTGTTCGTTCCGGCACCGGTCGTGGCGGCATATTAATTGTTGCGACCGTCAATTGATCGAAGCCCGATCAGTGATGGCCGGGCTTTTTATGTGGGAGAATTTTCCAACTGCCGCGTTCGCATGTCGCCTCGATCGTGCGCACGCCGATTACGCGCATATTGTCCGAGCGTCATTGCGGGTCCGGTATAGCGGGCGAGCATGGGTCATTTATAGGAGCGGAACGTGCGATTTTGGAGCCGAACCCGAGGCTAAAAAAGGCGAGGGGGTATCGCGTGGATACCGACATTTTGTCGCACCCATAAGCTTTCGTTTTATATATAGATACGCGATTACTTCGGTTCCCTCTTGCGCACCAGTAAAGTCAATAGGTTAGGAAGTGGCGCAGACGCCGCCATTTTGACCCATTTTTTTCGCACATAAGCCGTGGCAGTCGGCGGCTGCGTAGAATCGGCGCTCAATGCCCGCAGCTAAACGCCAGCTTCGTATCCTGCATATCGGGCTCTGACGTGGGAAGCAGGTCGAGGACCGCTTAAAAAGAGAGGATCGAGAATGTTTTCAGCATGCCGATCTGCTGCGTCGCTGGCTATCGCCGGCGCATTTTTTGCCCTCTCCTTTCCGCTCTCCGCAGCCCAGGCCCAAATTTTCTCCGCCTGTGAAGATTCCGCTGAGGTCGCCGTTCTGCCATCGCCGGCGGCGCCCTGGACGGGCGCGCCCTTGCGCGTCCTTGTCGCCGCGGAAAAGCCGCTCCAAGGCGAGCTTTCGCTGATCGCGCCCGACGGAAGGGTCGCAGCTAGATCGCACGGACAGCGGGGCGGCCCCCCCTATGTCTGGTTCGCCGAGGTTGCGTCGCCCGCCGCTGGCGCGTGGCATGCGACGCTCGGCGCCGGTTGGTCCAGCTGTAGCACGAAGGAAATCGACGTAAGCGCGCGCAAGACGTCGGCGTCGCAGGCGTCAGAAGGCGGCGTCTGGCGCCTGCACAACACATGGAACCGCGCGACTGAGAATTTGTATTCGGCGTGGGTGGCGAAGCTTTTTGACGCGCCGCTCGAAGCGGAGCAGTCATGGAAGACGTGGCATGAGGTGCTGCGCAATCCCTCGCGCAATGTGTTGTTCAATTATCTCGGAACGAACGAAGACAGCCTCACACTTTCGTTGAAGCCCGACTGCGCCGATTTCGTCTACTTCTTGCGCGCCTATTTCGCCTACAAGATGGGGCTGCCTTTCGCTTATTCGAATTGCTCGCGCGGGGCCGGAGGCGCGCCGCCGCGATGCAATGAGCGATACGATATTCTGCACCCCGAAGTGACCCGACCCGCGCCGCCGCCCGAACAAGCAACGGCGTCCGCCGCCGCTGCGCCGGCCGCGACCGCCGCGGCAGCGCCTACGAATCTATTGCAGCAACTGTTTTCACAGCCTCAGCAGGTCCAGCCCGGAACGCCGGCTACGGCGGTCGCTCCCGCGAAACCGCCTGCGCCAAAGCGGCCGGTGGGCGTTGCCGGATATTTTCGGGCTGTGGGCGACGTCGTTCATTCCGGTTCGGTGCGCGCGCCGGCAAACAGCGACAAGTCTGATTTTTACACAATCCCGCTGACGCAGGAGACTCTGCGTCCCGGAACCGCCTACGCTGATCCCTACGGGCACGTCATGATGCTCGTGCAACGCGTTCCGCAGACGGCGGACGCCGCAGGCGTCTTTCTTGCGGTCGACGCCGAGCCGGATGGCACCGTCACCCGCAAGCGGTTCTGGCGCGGCAATTTCCTATTCGCGAACGGACCTTCGCTCGGCGGCCCCGGTTTCAAGCGCTTCCGGCCGATCGTGCGCGAGAGCGGTTCGTTGCGCGCGCTCACCAATGCGGAGATCGCCAACAATCCGGATTATGGCGATTTCTCGCTGGAGCAATCGCAGCTCGGCGCCGAGGATTTCTACGATCGCATGGATGAGGTGATGTCGCCCGAGCCGCTCGATCCGACGCGCGCGATGATGGCGGCTATCGCGGCGCTCGAAGAACAGGTGAAGACGCGCGCGGTTGCGGTCGAAAACGGTCGGAAGTTCCAGAACGGCGGGCGTGGCGAGGCATCGATGCCGGACGGTCCGGCGATCTTCGCGACCAGCGGCGCCTGGGAGGATTTCTCGACGCCGGCGCGCGATCTCCGCCTGCTCATCGCAATCGATGTGGTGCGCGGATTTCCCGATCGCGTCGCGCGGCGCAGCGAGCGCTACGCCATGCCGTTTGGCAGAGGTCCGGCGGGCGTGCAGGCTCAATTGCAAAGCGCGCTTGCGAGCGAACTCGCGGCCCGCACCTTTTCCTATACGCGCAGCGACGGCTCCGCCTGGACGCTCTCGCTCAAAGACGTCATGGACCGCGCGACGGACCTTGAGATGGGCTACAATCCCAACGACTGCGTCGAAATGCGGTGGGGCGCGTCGGACGGGAGCGCCGAGGCGGCGACGTGCAGCCGCCACGCGCCGGCCGCGCAGCGCGCGAAGATGACGGACTACCGCAACTGGTTCCGCGAACGCCGCTGGCCGCACGCTTAGCGTAAAGAGGTTCGCCCCGATCTCGTAGCCTACGTCGATCTTCGCCCCGCGGCGGTCTGGACTCAGGTCTGGCGCGATGACGCTTTGCGCTCATCGTGCAAAGCAGCTCAACCTTCATCCGAAAGTTTTGCATCAATCTCGTTGAGAGGGCTTTCGCGCACATAGATCTCCGCGCCCAATTCCATGAACTCCGCGCTCTTTTTGGCCATGCCCTGCTCGCGCGCGGCGATTTGCGCGGCCTCTTCGCGCAGATCGCGGGTGATCTGCATCGAGCAGAATTTCGGTCCGCACATCGAGCAGAAATGCGCGACCTTATGCGCATCCTTCGGTAGCGTCTCATCATGGAATTCGCGCGCCGTGTCGGGATCAAGTCCGATCTCGAACTGATCCTCCCAGCGGAAGTCGAAACGCGCCCGGCTCATGGCGTCGTCGCGCTCGCGCGCCGCGGGATGCCCCTTTGCGAGATCAGCGGCATGCGCGGCGATGCGATAGGTGATGACCCCGGTCTTGACGTCGTCGCGATCCGGCAAGCCAAGATGCTCCTTAGGCGTTACGTAACACAGCATAGAGGTGCCGAACCATCCGATCATGGCGGCGCCGATGCCTGACGTGATGTGATCATAGCCAGGCGCAATGTCGGTGACGAGCGGACCGAGTGTATAGAACGGCGCCTCGCCGCAGGCCTGAAGCTGCTTCTCCATATTGGCTTTGATCTTGTGCATTGGCACATGGCCGGGGCCTTCGATCATCGTCTGACAGCCCTTGTCCCAAGCGATCTTGGTGAGTTCGCCGAGCGTCTCCAGCTCCGCGAATTGCGCCGCGTCATTGGCGTCGGCGTTCGAGCCGGGACGCAATCCATCGCCGAGAGAGAAAGAGACGTCGTATGTGCGCATGATGTCGCAAATCTCGTCGAAACGTTCGTAAAGGAAGCTTTCCTTATGCTTGGAGAGACACCAGCGCGCCATGATCGAGCCGCCGCGCGAGACAATTCCCGTCACGCGATTTGCGGTGAGCGGCACATAGGCGAGGCGCACGCCGGCGTGGATGGTGAAATAATCGACCCCCTGCTCCGCCTGCTCGATCAGCGTGTCCTTGAAAACCTCCCAGTCGAGCTTCAACGCGTCGCCACCGACTTTTTCCAAAGCCTGATAGATCGGCACTGTGCCGATCGGCGCGGAGGCGTTGCGGATGATCCAGTCGCGAATGTTGTGAATGTTGCGGCCGGTCGAGAGATCCATCACCGTATCGGCGCCCCAGCGGATGGCCCACACCATCTTTTCGACTTCTTCCGCAACTGAAGAGGTGACGGCTGAATTGCCGATATTGGCGTTGACCTTCACGAGGAAATTGCGGCCAATGACGACCGGCTCCAGCTCCGGGTGATTGATATTGGCAGGGATGATCGCGCGGCCGCGCGCGACCTCTTCGCGCACAAATTCGGGCGTAACGAATTCTGGGATAGCGGCGCCGAAGCTCTCGCCATCGGCGATGCGCTCCTTGGCAATGTCGAGCGCGCGTTCGCGGCAGAGGTTCTCCCGATGCGCGACATAGATCATTTCTTCCGTGACGATCCCCGCGCGAGCAAACTCGAGCTGAGTCACGGGCTGCGCGCCGGCGGCGCGATATAGGTTTCGCTCGGCCGGACACGGGGGCACGAGCCGCTCGCCTTCTGTGAAGCCATTATCCTCGGGCTTAATCCTGCGGCCTTGGTAAATTTCGAGACCGGGACGCGAAGCGAGCCAGGGGCGCACAACGGGAAGCCCCGCCGAAAGGTCGGGCGCGAAAGATGCGCAGGTATAGGGGCCTGAAGGATCGTAGACCCGAAGCGGGAGCTCACCTGAAGACGGATGCAGCGGAATCTCGCGGTAGGGCACACGAATGTCGTCACGCCCCTTTGGCGAGGAATAGACCTTGCGCGACTTGCCGATCGGCCCGGTGGTGACGCTCGCCGGCATGCGCTTGTCGTGAATATTCATGATCGCGCTCCTTCATCACGCTTCGTCAAGTGAAGCGGACGCGAGTCAGGAAGACGAAGGAGGGATGCGCTGTGATTGCGTCGACGCTTCCGCGCCGTTCGCTCTTTCGCTGGCCTTCCCTACGCCGGCATGACCCGGATCAGGTTCGACGGGTGCTTCTCAGCCGCGCTTGCGGCGCCCCTCGCCATTGGCGGAAAGCTAGCGCGTCGGAGTTTCGGGAGCAAGGCGTCCAGGGCTCGCCGTCGGCGCCTTCTCCCCGCTCATGGCCGGCGCTCCGAATGCCATTCCCGGCGGCTTCAACGCTGTCAACGCCGGCGGGAACAAGCAGGCGAAGATTGACTCGCGCGCCCTCTTGTCGCGGCACTGTCATAAATCCTTTTTCAAGCTGTGCTTTGGACGACCGAGCGCCGAGCTCGAAGGTCAACTCCAAGATGTTGAGCGTCCCATGAAAAAGCTCCTATTTCTCTTCGCCCTTATCCCCACCTTCGCCTATGCCAAGGACGATGCCGTCGAATGCTCCAAAAAGCACGACGGTTCCGTCAAATGCGAGGTCAAGAAGGACAAGGTGATCGTCGACGAGATCGTCGTAAACGGCGGCGAATGCCCTGTCGCAAATAATGACAAGGTGCTGCACCACCCCTTTAAGATTGGCGACAAGTTCACCGTGCCCGCGAAGAGCGAAGGCCCCTTGCCCGGCTTTGACGATTGCAGCTACGTCCGCACCGTCACCGTCAAGACTCACGACGGCAAGAAGAAGACCTTCAACGCGATGTAATCGGCTCGCGAAGTTACTTCTCCCTAGGGCGCTTGGAGACAAGCGCCCTTTTTTGTTTTGGAGGCCGCGCCGTCAATCACTAATATGGGCCCCAGTCGCCCTCGGGAGCCCCTGCCCCCGCAGCGCCTTCGAGGATGATATTTCCGCTCGGGTCGTGCGGTTCAGCGTAAGGCAGAGCCGATCCCCATGTCGCCACGCCTGCGGCGTAAGGCGGGAGCTGAGCGCAAGAGACCGTTAGGCGATCACACCGGTAGCCATGCGCGAAAGCCGGACTCGAGCCCCAGAATGCGACAAGTAGAAACACGGAAAGCGTCGTCTTCAACATTTCCATCCTCCCAAAGAAGGTTGCCGACCTGATGCGAGAGCACAGGCTCCACGTGTTATAAGACTGTCACACAAGTGTGGTAGGGGCGCGGCCCCGTTTTTTCATGAGACCACTTCGCCGCCTGGGGCGGCCTAGCCGCAACCTCAAATGGGCTCGGCTTTGTCATTCGACCGGCGACACCAAAGAACCGCCCGGCGTCGCTTGCCGCTCTCGGCGAGCCGCTTAATTCGAGAACGCGTTACCTTTGACGCCCACGGCGCTTTGGGTGGAGCCAGAGATGAAACAGCTTGTCGCCGCTTTTTGTCTCTTACCGGCTCTCGCCTATGCTTAGGACAACATGTTCGAATGCCGCAGGGAAAAAGACGGCCTCATCGAATGCCGGGTCTTGAAGGAGGGTGTTTTGGTCCGCTCCGTCGTCATCAACGGCGGCGAGTGCATCCCGCCCAAAGCAGATTTGTGCGGCGCAGACTTTCCTCGCTCTTTAATTGACGATAGAGCCGCTTTGATTGGCGATAGAGCCTTAACATAGAGCGAGGCGTCCTTTTTTCGGTCCGTTCGTCTCTTCTATGAAAACGCAAATTGAACTAGGCTGAACGGCGACCATCCTGCCAGATCAGCGACATGACCCCCCCTCTCCGTGGGCTCTCCTCACAGGAGGCCTTGCAGCTTCTCGCCGAATACGGGCCGAACGTGCAGCCAAAGGCGCGCCCGCCAGGGATATTCGCAATCGCGCTGCGCACGCTCAAAGAACCGATGTTCTTTCTGCTTGCGTCGGCCGCGCTGCTCTATCTTTTCGTCGGCGATCTTGGCGAAGGCCTGTTCATGGTCGCCGGGGCAGGCGCATCGATCACTCTTGTCGTTCTGCAGGAGCTGCGCACGGAGCGTGCGCTCGAGGCGCTCAACCGACTCGCGGAGCCGACCGCAACCTGTCTGCGTGATGGCGCGCAGCGGCGCATCCCTGCCCGCGATCTCGTGCCCGGCGACATTATTTTCGTCGGCGAAGGAGAGCGTGCGCCGGCGGACGCGCTGCTGATCGGGGGTGACGCGCTGGTCGTCGACGAGTCGCTCCTCACCGGCGAGTCGGCGCCGGTGATGAAGACTCTTGCAGGAGAGGACCGCTCGATGGCGTTCCCCGATCCGGGCGGCGAACACACGCCGTTTCTTTTTGCGGGAACCATGATTGCGCGCGGATCGGGACTGGCGGAGGTCGTCCGCACCGGCGCGCGCACCGCGATGGGCAATCTCGGCGCGTCGCTTGCAGCGATCGAGAGCGAGCCAAGTCCTCTGCAGCAAAGGACCGGCAGGCTGGTCGCAACGCTCGGCGCCTTCGCTCTCATTTTTTGCGTGTTGGTGTTCCTTGCCTATTGGCTCGTGCATGGCGACTGGTTCGAGGGCGCCCTCGCCGGCATCACGCTCGCTATTGGGCTTTTACCGGAAGAATTTCCGATGGTGCTCGCGATTTTTCTCGCGCTCGGCGCCTATCGGCTGGCGCGCCGCAATGTGCTCGTGCGTCGTTCTTCCGTGACTGAAACGCTGGGTTCAACATCGATACTTTGCGTCGACAAGACGGGAACGCTCACGCAGAACCGCATGCGCGTGGCCTTCGCTGTGGCAGATAGCGAAAAGACGATCGATGCGCCGCATCATGAGGATTTGACGCGCAAGCTGATCCGCGCCGCCTTGCGCGCCTCATCGGTCAACCCCGTCGATCCCATGGATCGCGCTGTTCACGCCTTCGCAACCGACGCCGGCGTAGCGCCGGAAGCCGCGCCCATTCGCAGCTTCCCGATCCGCCAGGATCTCCTCGCCTTCATTCAATGTTGGCGGGACGAGTCAGGAGAAAGCTACGCCGCGAAAGGCGCGCCGGAAGCGATCTTCAAGCTTGCGCGAGTCTCGGATGAACGCCGCTCGCGGTTTCAAATTCAAATCGATGATCTGGCGCATCGCGGCCTGCGCGTGCTTGGCGTGGCGACGACGGAGCCGCTGCCGCACGCCTCTCCGCCGGAGGCTGCGTCATTCAACTTCGTCGGACTTCTCGCCTTTGAGGATCCGCTGCGCGAAGACGTCCCGGCCGCCGTCGCGGCGGCCCGGCGCGCGGGAGTCGCCGTCGCGATGATCACCGGCGACTATCCTGCGACGGCGCGCGCGATCGCGCGCCAAGCAGGCCTTGATTCCGACGCTGGCGTGATCACCGGCGCGGAGATCGCTGCGACGCCGCGCGAACTGCTGCCCGAAAAAATCCGCAACGTGCGGGTCTTCGCCCGAGTGACGCCGACAAGCAAGCTTGCGCTCGTCGAAGCCTTCAAAGCCGACGGCCATATCGTCGCCATGACAGGCGATGGGGTTAACGACGGACCAGCGCTGGCGGCGGCGCATATCGGCATCGCGATGGGCCAGCGCGGCTCGGACGTCGCGCGTGAAGCCGCGCATATCGTCTTGCTTGACGACAGCTTTACGTCGATCGTCGCCGGCGTGGCGCTCGGCCGGCGCATCTTCGCCAATCTCCGCCGCGCGCTCACTTATGTGACCGCGATTCACATTCCGATCGCCGGCGTCGCCCTCATGCCAATTCTGATGGGCCTGCCGCCGCTTTTGCTGCCTCCGCACGTCGTGCTGATGGAGCTGATTATCGACCCGACCTGCGCGCTTGTTTTCGAATCGCAGCCCAATGAGGCGGACGCCATGCTCAAATCGCCGCACAGGCGCGATGAGCCGCTTTTTGGTCCACGCGAACTCTGGCTCGGTTTCGCGCAGGGGTTCGTCGTCTTCCTTGCCGTGATGTCGGTCTATGTCATCGACAACGGGCTAGGCGCTCCCGAGCCGCAGGCGCGCGGTCTCGCATTCGCGACCCTTGTCGTCAGTAATCTCATCCTTGCGCTTTCAGATGCGCTTCCGCGCGGCGCCTCGCTATTTTCGCGCGACAATCTGGCCTTCTGGCTTATCGCGGGCGCGGCCAGCGCGATGGTGGCGGCCAGCCTTTATGCGCCCCTGATATCGGAGCTTCTCAACTTCGAGCCGCCGAATTGGCCAAAACTCATTCTGGCGCTGACCCTCGCCGCGATCGCGGGCAGCTGGTACGGAGTGTGGCGCCGGCTGCTCTATCCGACGCCCCTGGCGCAGCGCGCCGATTCAGCTCTTACGCACGATTTGCGTTGAGTGCGCAATCCAGGCCGCGGCGCCCAAAAAGCGCTTGTGTTGCAAAGACGTAACAGGTTGAAGAAATCTGTGCGACTGAAAGCGAATTTGCGTTTCAAGGCGGGAGGGTCTGTTAATCTGTAAAGCTGTGTGAACATGCGTCGAAGTTCGGCGCGACAAGCGAACGCTCGCCATCGGGGGTTTTAGAGACAATTCGCCTCGGGACTCGCCGCTAATGAAAAAATTGATTTCACCCAGCTTTCTCGTCGTGGTGACGACTGGCGCGGCGCTCTCGCCATCCCTCTCCTTTGGGGCCGACGGCTATTTCCTTACTGGTTTCGGTCCACGTCAGAGAGCCTTAGGCGGCGCTGGCGTCGCTGACTCACGAGACGCAATGGCCATGTCGATCAATCCGGCTGGTATTGTCGGACTCGAACGGATGTTTCAGGCGGGCCTCGCCGCGACCATGCCCGAGCGCGGGTACTCGACCATAGGGCAGCCAGTGGTCCTGGCGCCTGGCGATGTGAGGAGCGGTCGACCCATCTTTCCGGTGCCAAACGCCGGCTATGTCCAGCCGATCGACGCCGAGTCCGCATGGGGCCTCGCCACTTACGCCAACGGCGGACTCAATACTTCCTATGACTTCGGGCATTTCAAACCTCCGGTCACGGGCGCAGGAGGTGTGATCACTGTCACGCCGTCGCTTGGCGGGGTCCTCGGCGGCGGCGCGGCGGGGCTCGACCTCCAGCAGTCCTTTATTAGCGCCACCTACGCCAGAAAATTCGGTCCGATCACCGTGGGCTTCTCGCCCACTTTGGCGATTCAGATGTTCAACGCGCAAGGACTGAAAATTCTCTCTCCCTACTCCTCCAACATGTTCAATTTCACCGACATGGCCTACGATTGGTCGGTCGGGGGCGGCTTTCGTGTGGGTTTCGAGTGGCGCGCGACGAATGAACTGCGGTTTGGCCTCGCCGGCGCGACGCCCATGTTCGTGTCGAGCTTCCAGAAATACAGGGGGCTTGTAGCGGACCAGGGCAGTTTCGACATTCCGGCGAACGTGATCGCGGGCGTGGCCTATGATGTGCTGCCCAACCTCACGCTCATGGCCGACTGGAGACACATCTTCTACTCGGCGACCACGGCCGGGTATTCGAGCTTTCCCATCTGGTACGGGTCATTCGGCTCATTCGGTGGCAGCGGCTTTGATTGGCGTGACACCGACTCCGCTTCCTTCGGCGCCGAATGGCGCGCCACGCAAAAGCTGACCTTGCGTGCTGGCTACCACTACTCGACCATACCAGTTAGAGAGCGCGCCGCCACGTTTGCAGCGCTGGCGCCCGCTGTCGCCGCTCACTCCGTCACCGGCGGCTTCGGCTATCAGCTGACGAAGAATTCCTCGATCGATTTCGCGGCAATTTACGACTTCAAAAACTCGGTCAGCTACTTTGAAGACGTTCCCTTTGTGGGCCAGGCGTTCTTTCCTCCGGTTCCACTGAATGTCCTTCCCCACTACAACACAAACGCCGTAATCACCGCCTGGGGACGCGCCTCCCAGTTTACGGTCGGCTACAATTACAAATGGGATGCAGGCGATAATTCCTGGATTCCAAGCCATTTCTGAAACATAGCGGCTCCCTGACGGCCGGTCGCGATCGGCCCGCCTGGCGCGCCTCCTTAAATTGGAGGCGCGTCTTTTTTATTCGCCGGGCGAATCCTTCGCTTAGCCGACGATGATCTTTGGCGCCGCGCGCTGCTTTTGCGTTTCAAGCAGCGTCTTCACTTTCGCCGCGAGATTGAGATAGACGGCGGCTTGCGGGCTGTCGGGATCTGCGGCGACGACCGGACGGCCGGCGTCCGAAGTTTCGCGAATTTTGATGTCTAGCGGCGCCTCGCCAAGAAAAGGCACGCCCATCTGTTCGGCGTCATGGCGCGCGCCGCCATGGGCGAAGATTTCCGAGCGTCCGCCGCAATGGGGGCAAAGGAAGTAGCTCATATTTTCAACGACGCCGAGGATCGGCGCCTCGACTTTCTGGAACATGGCGACGGCGCGCCGCGCGTCGATCAGCGCCAAATCCTGGGGGGTCGAGACGATCACCGCGCCTGAGAGCGGGACCTGCTGGGCGATGGTGAGCTGAACGTCGCCGGTTCCTGGCGGCATGTCGATGACGAGCGCGTCGAGCTGCCCCCAAACGACTTCGCCAAGCATCTGAGAAATCGCCTGGGACACCATCGGTCCGCGCCAGACCATCGGAATGTTCTCGTCGACGAGAAAGCCCATCGACATGATTTTCAAGCCATAAGCTTCGAGCGGCATGAGCTTGCCGCCTTCGACTTTCGGTTTATCGGTGAGCGCGAAAAGCCGCGGCATCGAGGGGCCATAGACGTCGGCGTCGAGCAGGCCGACGCGCCACCCCTGAGCCGCGAGGCCGAGCGCGAGATTGGCCGACGTCGTGGATTTTCCCACGCCGCCCTTGCCAGAGGCGACGGCGATGATGAAGCGGATTTTCTCGAGCGCCGGGATACCGGCTTTGTGCTGAGGCGGCGCGCCGGCCGCATGCGCATGCGCTTGGCCGCGCGGCGGCGCAGGCTGCGCGCCCGGCGCGCGCTCTGCCGTCAAGGTCACGACCGCTTGGTCGATGCCCGGCGCAGCCATGATGGCGCGCTCGGCCGCAACCCGCGCCGCCTCCCAGGCCTGCGACTGGCCTGGATCGCCCGCGAGAGAAATGAAGGCTTTCGCGCCTGACAGATTGATTCCGGACACGGCGTGCACGAGCGGCGTCCCGCCGGGTCCGTAGAGCCCTTCCAGAGCCTTCAAAATGTCAGCTTCCGTCGCCACGCGCCCGCTCCTTGCGTCTTTAGAGCTGTTCCAGGCAAGGCATATGCCGCGATTAGGGCGCCTCGTCTATCCGCCCGCCGCAACAATCGCTCGCCCGCTGCACAGGCGGGCACGGAACGTCGCCATAGGAGCAGAAGACGCAGCAGTCGCCGACTTTTGGCGTAAGCCGCGCGCCGCATCCCGCGCAGAGATGCACGACGACGCAGGCGTTCTCCGGCATCTCGAGCGTTTCCGCGTGAGCGCAGTGGGGGCACGTCAAGGTCGACTGTAATTGCACCAACCACCTCGCGGTTCTCCCCCTCTCCCGTATGCGGGAGAGGGGGTCACGCAGAACGCGTGACGGGTGAGGGCCCTCATCCGACCCCGCTTTGCGGGGCCACCTTCTCCCGCTCGCGGGAGAAGGAATCCGCGCGCTGATTCACGCGAACATCATCGCCGGATGTTCGATGATTTGTTTGAACTCAGCCAAAAGCTCGGCGCCGAGCGCGCCGTCGACGGCGCGGTGATCGCAGGAAAGCGTGACGCTCATCATGGTCGCCACAGCCGGCGCGCCGTTCTTCACGATCATGCGCTGCTCGCCCTGCCCGACCGCAAGGATCGTCGATTGCGGCGGATTGATCACCGCCGTGAAGTCTTTGATCCCATACATGCCGAGATTGGACACGGCCGACACACCGCCTTCATATTCATGCGGCTTCAACTTGCGCGCCTTAGCGCGGCCGGCGAGCTCCTTGATCTCATCTGAAATCTCGCGAACCGATTTCGCGCCCGCATTGCGGATGATTGGCGTCACGAGCCCGCCGGGGATCGATACCGCGACGCCGATATCGGAGGATTTGTGGCGCAGCAGCGCGTCGGGTGTAAAGGTGACATTCGCTTCGGGCTTGCGCTGGAGCGCGAGGGCGAGCGCCTTGACGACATAATCGTTGACCGACGTTTTCCACATCGGTTTGCCGTCCGGTCCAAGCGGCGCCGCGGAATTGTAATCCTCGCGCAGCCGCAGCAGCGCGTCGATCTCGCAGTCGATGTTGAGATAGAAATGCGGAATGGTCTGGATCGCTTCCGTTAGCCGCCGCGCGATCGCCTTGCGCACATTGTCGTGCGGGATTTCCTCGTAAGAGCCGGGCTCAAAAAATTTGCGCGTGACGTCGGCAGGGGGAGCTACGGCGAGCGGCGCGGCTTTCGATGGGGCTCCTCGCGTAAGCGCGGTTTGTACGTCACGCTCGACGATCCGGCCATGCGGACCGGAACCCTGAAGCGCCGCAAGATCGAGCCCGCCCTCTCTCGCCAGCCGGCGCGCGAGCGGCGAAGCGAAGATGCGCGGCGCGTTCGTATCGGGAGTGACGAGCGCCATCGTCAAGACCTATACAGGACAGACTTAGCCGCCGTAATGACTTCCGACACGCTCGGCAGCGCGAGCTTTTCAAGATTGGCGGCGTAAGGCATCGGCGTGTCCTTGCCCGTGACGCGCAGCACTGGCGCGTCGAGATAGTCGAAGGCCTCTAGCTGCACGCGCATCGCGATCTCCGCTGAAACGCCACACTGCGGCCAGCCTTCTTCAATCGCGACGCAGCGGCCTGTCTTTTTCACCGACTCGATGATTGTCGCCGTATCCATCGGACGCAGCGTGCGCAGATCGATCACCTCGGCTTCGATTCCTTCCTTGGCGAGTTCTTCCGCAGCGTGCAGCGCATAGGTCATGCCGATGGAAAACGAGACGAGAGTGACGTCCTTGCCGGGCCTAGCGATACGCGCCTTGCCGATTGGCAAGACGAAATCCTCGAGCGCCGGCACTTCCGAAGTCTTGCCGTAGAGAATCTCGTTTTCGAGAAACACGACCGGATTGTCGTTGCGGATCGCGGCCTTCAGCAGCCCCTTCGCGTCGCTGGCGTTTGACGGCGAAATCACGATCAGCCCCGGCACCTGCGAATACCAGGCGGTGTAATCCTGGCTGTGTTGGGCCGCGACGCGAGCCGCAGCGCCGTTCGGTCCACGGAAAACAATCGGACAGCGTATTTGTCCGCCCGACATGTAGAGCGTTTTCGCCGCCGAATTGACGATGTGGTCGATGGCTTGCATCGAAAAATTGAACGTCATGAATTCGACGATCGGCCGAAGTCCCGCGAAAGCGGCGCCGACGCCGACGCCAGCGAAGCCATATTCGGTGATGGGCGTATCGACGACGCGTTTAGGGCCGAACTCCTGCAGAAGGCCCTGCGTCACCTTATAGGCGCCCTGATATTCGGCCACTTCTTCCCCAATCACGAAGACCGTTGGATCGCGCCGCATCTCTTCGGCCATGGCGTCGCGCAAGGCTTCGCGCATGGTCATCGACACCATCGCCGTCCCTTCTGGAACCTCCGGGGCGATCGTAGGCGAAGGCCGTTCGGCGACGCTCGTCGGCTTGGGAGCTGGCGCCGCCGCCTCGACCGCAGCTTTTGTCTGCGCCTTATTGGCCTCTCCGGGTTGCTCTTGAGGCGCGGATTGACCAGGCGCAGGCGGCGCGGCTGCGGCTGGTTTCGCCGCTTTGTCTTCCGTGCCAGTTCGATTAATTGGCGCGCGGTCCGCCGTGTCGGCGACCGACTCGCCCTCCTCGGCGATCACGGCGATCGGCGTGTTGACGGCGACGTTTTCCGTGCCGCCGGGAACCAGGATGCGCGCCAGGACGCCTTCGTCGACGGCCTCGACTTCCATCGTGGCTTTGTCGGTCTCGATCTCCGCGATGACGTCGCCGGCTTTCACCGCGTCGCCTTCGCTCTTGAGCCATTTGGCCAGCTTGCCCTGCTCCATCGTGGGCGACAGCGCAGGCATGAGGACGTTGACGGTCATTGAATCAATTCCTCACGCCAGAACGTCCGTCCACAATTCGCTCGGATCCGGCTCCTTATCCGCCATTGCGAAATCGGCGGCCTCGGAAACGACTTTGCGAGCGTTGGCGTCGATCTTCTTTAACTCGTCCTCGCTCACGCCATTGGCGATCAGCCGCGCGCGGACCTGCTCGATCGGATCGTGCTCCTCGCGCATCTTCTGCACTTCTTCCTTCGAACGATATTTCGCGGGATCGGACATCGAGTGGCCGCGATAGCGATAGGTCTGCGCCTCGATGAGATAGGGACCGTTGCCCTTGCGGCACCAATCGATCGCCTCGTCGGCCGTAGCTTTGACGATGCGCACGTCCATGCCGTCGATCTGCTTGCCCGGAATGGCGAAAGCGTCGCCGCGTTTTGAGAAGTCGATCTGCGCCGAGGCGCGGGAAATCTCCGTGCCCATCGCATAGCGGTTATTTTCGACGATGAAGACGACAGGCAGTTTCCACAGCGCCGCCATATTGAAGGCCTCGTAGACCTGACCCTGGTTTGAGGCGCCTTCGCCAAAAAACGTTAAGGATACGCGGCCATCGCCGCGGTAGGCGTTGGCGAAGGCGACGCCGGCGCCAATCGGCGCAGGCGCGCCGACGATGCCATGTCCGCCGTAGAAATTCTTCTCGCGCGAGAACATGTGCATCGATCCGCCCTTGCCTTTGGAATAGCCGTGACGCTTTCCGGCAAGCTCCGCCATGACGCCTTTCGGGTCCATGCCCGAGGCGAGCATATGTCCGTGATCGCGATAGCTGGTCGTGAACTGGTCTCCGTCTTGCGCCGCCATTTTTACGCCGACGACAACGGCTTCCTGACCGATATAGAGGTGGCAAAATCCGCCGACGACGCCCATGCCGTAAAGTTGTCCGGCCTTTTCCTCAAAGCGCCGGATGAGCAGCATCTCGCGAAAGGCGGTGAGGTCTTGCTCGCGGGTGAAGGGCGGAACGGTTGGCGCGTTCGTGGCGCCGCCGCTTTTCTCGACCATTTTCACCGCTCCCGTCGCTAAGCTTTGCCGTGCAGGATAATCGAAGACGCCGCCAAACACGAGCGTCTTACCTGCCGTTCAATTTGGGAAGCGCGCTAGTGCGTGTCGAGCTGCGACTGGAGTTCCTCTGCGAAGGCCGTGATTCTTTTGGCGTTCGCGCCAAAGTCATGGCGTCCGTAACGTGACGCCGAGCGCAAATCGATGCGGGTCTGGCCGGGCAGCGGCTTGAAACGGACGGTAATGTCGTCGTCGAATCCCATGACCAGCGTTTTATCGATGAAATCGATATGCCCGTCGCCGCTGCGTCCGCCCGGCGGCCGCTTGTCGACAAGCGTCCAGCCGCGGGCGTTGGCCGTTTTCAGCACCAGCGCGAAAGCTTCGTCAGTGTCCAGATCGACGACAATCGGCTCGACGTCCGGATAGGCTGGCCGCTGCGCCTCGCGCGCACGGGCCGGCAACCCCGGCGGCTGAAAGCCGCTCCGGGCCTCAAAGGCGGCTTTTGAGAAGGAGAACTGGGGCGGATTGCCGATGTCGGTCGAAATGTCGGACAGCACCGGCAGACGAACCGCCTCGAAAGCGAGATAGGCCGGGTAGCCCAGAGTCAGGGCCGCGAGCAAAAACGCCGCCGCCGCCGCGCCGGCGCCGCGCCGACCCTCCCGCCAAATCACGTTGCAGGCGGCGAGAAACAGGAGCAGCGCAATCAGCGCCAAGGCCATAGAGCCGCCTAGCGAAGCTAACGCTGAGGGCGGATCAATGGCGCCAAGTCGCCCCAAAAGAATCGCCAAAATCGCCACAGTTGCGGCGAATATCGCGAAGCGTCGGCTCCACAGCGCGACGTTCGACCAGGGCTCGGGCGGAAGCTGACGTCGCATTGGATCAAGAAACTCGGGTTATCCCGCCTGACGGCGGCTAGGCGCATTCTTCGCAAATTTAGGGCGAATGCAACGCCCTCGCAAATTGAAAAAAATCGGGCGGAAGCCGCTCGCGCCTCGATTTCTTAGCGGCTCGTTAACTTGCTCAGGACAATCCTAGACATCGCCATTGAGTCACCTTCTAGCGTCGAGCGCACCCATGTCGGACAAGTATTCCGTCGAGTTCAACGAGCCCCAGTCCAGCGGCCATCCCCATGACCTTCTCGCGCGTCTTTACCGCGAGATCGGAATCTCCGCCGTCGCAGCGGCGCTGGAAGTGGAGCAGTTCGCTCAGCACGAGGGAGCGTCGATCGAACGTCTCGACGAGCGCCGCCTGCCCGCCGTGCTTATGAGCGACGAACTCGCCGCCTGAGCTGACGTCGAAGCAGCGCCGGCCGCCGTTTTAGGCGGCCCTTGTTCGCCATCCCGCTGGGCGCTTCCCCGCCATGCCCAAACGGCTATATGCTTGCGCAGGAGGACAAAGCCATGCGCAAGGCTATCGCCCTGTTCCTGCTCGCCGCCCTCGCCCTTGTTGGTCTGACGACCGCCGCCGCCGCGGATGTGCGCGTGCGCGGCTCGCGCGCCCGAGTTCATCGCGTCGCGCCGCCGCCGCCCTATTATGATGACGGCTATTTCTCCAACTATGTGACCGGTCCGACGGGCGCGCCGACGCCGGTCATGCAAGTGCCCGGCTCAACCAGCGTCATCACGCGAAAAATGATGGACGACTTCCAGTCGCGCGACCTCTGCGGGGCGCTGCGGCTCGCGCCGGGGGTCGCGGCGTCGGGCTGCTAGGGGTCTCCGTCATTCGCTTACGGCGGCTTTCTTGGGCCGTTAAATCGACCTGCGTCAGTCGAAGAGTTCAGGCCGGCGAAGCCGCAGCGCCTGAACCAGCGCGAGCGTTTTCATATCGACGAGGCCGTCCGCGGCCATCAACGCCGCAAGTTCCTTGAGTCCCATTTCGACGACTCTGACTTCTTCCTCTTCATGCGCGACGCCGCCGCCGTCGCCGACGCGGTCCTCGGCGCGATATTCAGCGAGATAGAGCGCCATGCGCTCAGTCGAGACGCCCGGCGTCGACCAGGCTGTCGCCACATGCTCGAGCGCGGCGAGCCGTAATCCGCCCTCCTCGAGCGCCTCGCGTCTCGCTGTATCGGCGGGCTCGTCCTGTTCCTCGATGAGACCGGCGATCGCTTCGAGCGTATGCGTCGCGCCGGCCGCGACTAGCGCCGCGGCGCGCAGCTGCTCGACAAGCAGCGCCGTCCTGCGCAGAGGATCATAGGGCAGCACCGCGGCCGCGCGGCCGTGGTCCTCGACGTCGCGCAGAAGGGTTCTCCCGTCAGGCATGCGGATGGTTGCGATCGACATGGTCGCCCATCGCTTGTGGGTGCGTTCGAGTTTCACGATGGAGGGCTTCATCGCAGGTCAATCCTTTGACGTCACATGCAATCGGATCAGAACCAAAAGCAAAAGGGCAAGAGCGCGGCTCTTGCCCCTTCTAGATTCAACTTCCTTTAGCGCCGATTACTCGATGATGCTGGCGACGACGCCGGCGCCAACCGTTCTGCCGCCTTCGCGGATGGCGAAGCGCAGCTTCTCCTCCATGGCGATCGGCACGATCAGCACCACGTCCATCGTCACATTGTCGCCC